>Ga0180436_10004985_pt1 | contig 11831 bp, 10 predicted proteins | sample SS_ome_2_FD_132434 | JGI IMG/M metagenome (GOLD analysis project Ga0180436, IMG submission 132434) | Hypersaline lake sediment archaeal communities from the Salton Sea, California, USA - SS_3_S_2 metaG | ecosystem: Environmental > Aquatic > Non-marine Saline and Alkaline > Hypersaline >...
CGTTAAAACGTTTATTCTGGTCCTGATCGGGACCTATGCCTATGCGTGGTTTTTGAGCGGCATCTGGATCAAAATGATTGCCAACCTGTTCTCCGGCAAGCGTTCTGCAGCCAGTTAAGATTTGTAGGGGACGGGTTTCAAACCCGCCCCTATAGCGTAGATGGTCTGTACAAGAAACCCCGGGAAAGCAGAGCTTCATTTCGACAATCGCCCGTACCAAAAAATACGAAGAAAGGCGGGTGCTGAAAACAGCAGCCCGCCTTTTTTATTGGTTCTGAATGGTGAGAGTTAAATCAAATCATCGATGGGTGTGTAGGCCAGATCGAAGGCATCGGCCACCCCTTTGTAGGTCACTTCCCCACGAATCACATTGGCGCCCAATTTGATTTCCTGATTCTCCTGCATGGCCAGCAGCCAGCCCTTGTTGGCAATATCCACGGCATAGGGCAGGGTGGCGTTGGTCAGGGCCAGGGTCGAAGTCTTGGCCACGGCCCCGGGCATGTTGGCTACGCAGTAGTGCACCACGCCATCCACGGTATAGATGGGATCGCCGTGGGTGGTGGCTTTGGACGTTTCGAAACAGCCGCCCTGGTCAATGGCCACGTCCACCAGCACCGCGCCTTTTTTCATGGTGCTCAGCAGTTCCCGGGAAACCAGTTTGGGCGCTTTGGCGCCGGCCACCAGCACCGCGCCCACAACCACATCCGCCTCCTTGACCAATTTACGGATGGCCGCCGGGCTGGCCATGAGCGGGAAGCAGTTGGCCGGCATGACATCGCTCAGGTAACGCAGCCGCTCGAGATTCATATCCAGAATATAGACCTTGGCACCCAGGCCGCAGGCCATCTTGGCGGCGTTAATGCCCACCACGCCGCCGCCGATGATCACCACGGTTCCGGGATCCACGCCGGGTACGCCCCCCAGCAGAACACCATGGCCGCCCTGGGCCATTTCCAGATACTTGGCCCCCTGCTGAATGGCCATGCGCCCGGCCACTTCGCTCATGGGGGTTAGCAGGGGCAGGGATCCGTCAACCTTCTGGATGGTTTCATAGGCAATATTTATGGATTTGCGTTGAATCAGGGTTTGGGTCAGCTCCTCGGCCGCCGCCAGGTGCAGGTAGGTGAAGACGATCTGATCCTCGCGGATGAGATCATATTCGGGGGGCAGGGGCTCCTTGACATGCATCACCATCTTGGCCCGGGAATAAATTTCATCGGGAGTGTCAACAATTTCGGCTCCGGCATTGACATAGGCTTCGTCAGCAAATCCGCTGCCCTTGCCGGCATTTTTTTCCACCAGTACCTCATGGCCGTTATGGATCATGACCTCCACGCCGGCCGGAGTCATGGAGACCCGATTCTCTTCCGCTTTAATTTCCTTCAAAATACCTACGATCATGATCCCTCCAGTCTGCTTGATGTTGATATTTTAGGGAAAAACATTTCCCTGCAATGAATCTTTGATACTAATGCAACTTTGCGGCCAACTGCACAGATCCCACGCCCGGAATCGTGCCCGCTGACAGACAATTGGGATTGTGTGTTAAATTTTGCTGAATAATCAAATAGTTAGAGTTAATTAAATCGACATCCCAATTTTTTTGTCAAATCAGAATAAGCCTTGTTGATCCACCGGATGGAAAGAAAAATTTCCAGCGTAAGAATTCAGCTTAAACTAAAGACTTGAAATCTGAACCAATACCCTAGAATGGAACCATTTATTTCCAGTGGAAATAAATGGTTCCACTATTGGAGGCCATATTTTTTTATTTTATTGCGCAGGGCGGTATGGGAAATTCCCAGGCGGCGGGCAGCCTGGCGGATGCTTGGGGCCTGCTCCAGGGCCTGGGTCACCAACATTTTCTCATATTCGCCGAGACTGGTTTTAAGGGGTTGCCGCAATTCAATCGCTGAAGGAGAGGGATCACCGGCCGGTGTCCGTCCCAGTTCATGGCTGAAGTGAATCGTATTCACATCCACCCGTTCGCCCTCACAGAGAATAGCGGCACGTTCCACGACGTTGCGCAGCTCACGGACATTTCCCGGCCAATCGTGGCGGTAGAGCTTGTCCAGGGCCGCCGGGGTGACCGCGCTGATTTGCCGATCCAGTTTGGATCCCAACTGAAAGAGAAAGTGGTCCACCAGCAGGGGGATGTCGTCCCGCCGCTCTTTCAGGGGAGGGATGTGGATGGGCAATACATTGATGCGGTAGTACAGGTCGGTGCGGAAACGCTGGGTTTCCACCCAGCCCTCCAGGTTGCGGTTGGTGGCGGTAATGATACGCGTGTCGATCTGAATCTCATCCCGGCCGCCGATGCGGCGAATGCGGCGATCCTGAATTACCCGCAGGATCTTGCCCTGGAAATTTAACGGCACTTCGGCAATCTCATCCAGCAACACCGTTCCATTTTTGGCAATCTCGAACAGTCCGGGCTTGCCCTCCCGGACACCGCCGGTAAAGGTGCCAGGAGCATAGCCGAACAACTCACTTTCCAGCAGATGCTCGGGCAGCGCCGCACAATTGATAGGTACGAAGGCCCCCGGCCGGGAGCCAGCGCCGTGGATGGCCCGGGCAAACAGTTCTTTGCCGGTGCCGCTGGCCCCCCGCAGTGAAACGATGGAATCGGAGGCCGCTATTTTCTGGGCGAAGGCGATGGCCGCGGTGATGGCGGGATTGCGGCCGATGATGTCGCTGAATCCGATGGCCTCGGGTTCGGAGATCTGCCGGGCCAGCTTCTTAATCTCCTGCACATCCTTGGCAATTTCAACAGCGCCGATAATGCGTTGTTCGGAATCAAAAATGGGCCGCCCTGTGGACAGGTATTGAAATCGCCCGCCGGGGGTGATCTGGTTTTTGGTTACGTTGCTGAAGGTTTTCCCCCGCAGGCAGTCCAGAATGGTGAAATCGGGCATGTTGAGGCTTTTGATATTCGCCCCCACCACATCCTGGTCGGTGCAGCCCAGGGCTTCCCGGGCCATTTCGTTGATGATGGTTATGCGTCCTTCAGCATCAATGGAGAGCACGCCGTCGCGGATATTGTCCAATACCACCCGGAAGCGGTTGGTGCGGGCCTCCTGGGGCAGGGTATCGATGAACCGGATTTCAATGAGATCCGGAACCTGACCCAGAACCTGGAATAAGGTTCGGCGTTCGGAAAGCCGGCTGCTATTCTCGGTTTCCACATAGACATGGGCCTTGGCCGAGCGGCGCACCACCTCCATGGAAGCGATGTTCAGCCCGCGGCGGGCGATGACCGCCGATACATCGGCCACCACACCCACCCGATCCTTGAATATGAGTTCCAGCTTGAAGTTCACGACCCGGACCTGGTCAATTGTGATTTATGATTGGTGATTGGTGAATTAAGGATACGATTGTCAAAAATATATTCTGTTTCAAGGCCCATCACTCTATGGCGGATCCCCGGTTAGTCGGAAAGCTGGTTTGACAATCGTTACATATAAATGCAGTTATCCACAATTCATCAATCACAAGTTTCAAACAGCTTTTTACAGCATACTTTTCATTTGATGATCGATCCGGCGGCAACTTAAATCCCCTTTTTATAAAACTGATCGGTGTCGGCCACTTTTCCGGGGCGTTTGGTGTACTCGGTGGGTGCGGTGCCCTCCTTGAAACATTCAAAAATGATGCTTTTGGACTCCGGTACCGGCAGCAACCCGCTTTCCCGGTCGATCTTGGCAAAGACCACGCCCTCCGGAACCTGAAACACCCGCACCGGCTTGCCTTCCAGAATGCGTTTCATGAATCCCAGCCAAACGGGACTGGCCGAGCGAGAGCCGGTCTCACCCTTGCCCATGGGCCGGCTGTCGTCATAACCGACCCAGACCCCGGTGGTGTAACGGGGGGTGTAACCCACGAACCAGGCGTCCTGGAGATTGTTGGTGGTTCCGGTTTTGCCGGCCACCGGCCGTTCCAAAGCGCGCACACGCCGGCCGGTGCCCTCTTTCACCACACCCTCCAGAAGGCTGGTGATGATATAGGCCGTACTGGAGTCAATGACTTTCTCCCGCAACTCGCCGGCCTCTTCCAGTACGTTGCCGTCCCGATCTTCGATGCGGGTGATGAAAACCGGATTGACCAGATAGCCCTGGCTGTTGAACACTTCATAGGCCCGGACAATTTCCAGCAGGGACATGCCCGCGGAACCCAGGCCGATGGAGAGGTCGCGGTTGATATTGGATTCAATGCCCAGCTTGCGGGCATATTCAATGGTGTAGTCGATGCCGATGTCCCTTAGGATTTTAACGGTGACCACGTTGTAGCTTTTGGCCAGGGCCTTGCGCAGCAAGGTGGGACCATGGAATTTGCGCCCGTAATTTTTGGGTTTCCACTTAAAATCCATCTCGGCGTCTTTGTAGACCACGGGGGAGTCGTACATCACCGTGGCCGGTGTATAGCCTTTATCCAAAGCCGCGGCATAAACAATGGGCTTGAAAGCGGAACCCGGCTGGCGCCGGGACTGGATGGCGCGGTTAAACTGGTTTTCCCGGAAATCCCGGCCCCCCACCATGGCTTTGACCTGTCCGCTTTCGGAGTCCATGCAGAGCAAAGCCGATTGGGCTTCGGGGTCCTGCTCCAGGGTTAAGGCCCATTGATCCTCCCCCTCCGGGCGCTCTTTGAGCCCCACCAGGATTACATCGCCAACCTTGAGGGCCTGGCCAGGGCGTTCGATGCGGACGCTGTGATAGGCAACCTGCGGATTGGGTTTGCGGGCCCAGCGCATATCGGCAATGGCGATGCCGCCCTGGCCTTCCACGAATCTGACACCGACTTCTTTACGTTTGTCATCCACGGCCACCACCACACCCTTGACCGTGTCGCCGGGCATCGGGTTGGCTGGCGGGCCATCGCCGCGCAGCTCCCGCAAATAGTTTTCAATTTGTTCCGGGCCGATATGTTCAAGGGGGCCGCGAAATCCCTGGCGCTTATCCAGGTCCTTAAGACCCTTTAATATCTCCTGGCGGGCAGTTTTCTGCATCTCAATACTCACTGCCGTGTAAATTCTCAGGCCGTCACGGTAAAGGGCGTCCTCACCATATTTATCGAGCACGTATTGGCGCACATACTCGGTGTAATAAGGAACCTCCTCGATATAGATGTTGCGCCGGGGGTGGATGTCCAGCTCCTGGGTCAGGGCTTCGGAGGCCTCCACATTGGTAATAAAGCCCTCCTCCTGCATGCGGTTAAGCACGTAAATCTGGCGCTGCTGGGCCTTTTCGGGATTGTGGAACGGGGAGTAGCGGCTGGGTGCCTGGGGCAGCCCCGCCAGCATGGCGCATTCCGCAAGGGTCAAATCCCCGGCGGACTTGCCGAAGTAATTCTGGGCCGCCGCCTGCACGCCATAGGCGCCATGGCCCAAATAGATCTGGTTCAGATAGAGATAGAGAATCTCCTCCTTGCTGAGGGTCTGATCAATGCGGTAGGCCAGAATGGCCTCCTTGATCTTACGGCGGTAGCTGCGCTCGGGAGTCAGGAAAAAAGATTTGGTCACCTGCTGGGTGATGGTGCTGCCGCCCTGGACAATGGTGCCGGCTTCCATATTTTTGAAAAACGCGCGGATGATACTGATCAGGTCCACACCACGGTGTTTGTAGAACCGGGCGTCTTCCGCAGCAATAAATGCTTTGCGCAGCATATCAGGCAACTGGTCCAGAGGCACCACGACCCGCCGTTCTTTGAAAAATTCGGCTATCCGGCGATTATCATCGGAATAAACCGCGCTGATAATGGAGGGCCGGTAATCGGTTAGCGAGGTGATTTTAGGCAGCTCCCGGCTCATGTAATAATAGAGTCCCAGGCCCGCCCCTGCGCCGGCCAATAGTATCAGAAGGGTCAATCCCGTGAGCCATTTGAGTATCCGGCGCCCCACCCCTCTGCGTTCATGCCGGGCACGCTGTTTCCTGATTTGTGATTTGCTTTTGCTGCGTGTCATGTCGAGATTTTATCCGCTGAAAATTGCTTTTTGGGTGGTGAGGAAACAAACAATCCTGTTAAACTTAGTAGAGTATCAAATATATTGCAGGCGGGCAATTCTTGAATGCCGCCCCCCTGGTCGGGAAACATAACCACGGATAAGCAGGCCGCAGTTCATGTCCAGCCGGAAAAAACCACGCAAGGGTTACGTGCAACCTCAGGGTCCGCCTGACCGACTCTTTTATTGACTTTGGACAACCAGTTGTTTTAGCTTGAAGGTTTGGTTTGTTCTTGAAATTTATCTTAATCACCCTCTAACCATAAGTTGACACAATGATTGAACTTGATTTCTCCAAGATCAACGGCCTGGTACCTGTGGTGGCCCAGGACCACGCCACCAACGAGGTGCTCATGGTGGCTTTTATGAATGAAGAAGCCTTTGCCCAAACCCTGGCCACGGGGCGCGCCACCTACTACAGCCGCTCCCGGGACTGCCTCTGGGTCAAAGGCGGCACCTCAGGCCACACCCAAATTGTAAAAGAGATCCGCATCGATTGCGATTACGACACGGTATTGTTAAAAATCGAACAGCGGGGCGGCGCAGCCTGCCATACCGGACACCGCAGCTGTTTCCACTATAAGGTAGTCAATGACACGTTGGAAGTTACGGATGAACCGGTGTTCGATCCCAAGGAGGTTTACGGCAGATGAAGACCCAACTGAAACTCGGCATTCCCAAAGGCAGCCTGCAAAATGCAACCATTGCCCTTTTCAAGCGTTCCGGGTGGAATATCAATGTCAATGATCGCAGCTATTTCCCTGAAATCAATGATGATACCATAGATTGCGCCATCTGCCGGGCCCAGGAGATGTCCCGCTATGTGGAAAACGGCACCCTGGATGCGGGGCTCACCGGCAAGGACTGGATTGCGGAGAATGAGTCCAAAGTGAAAGTGGTGGCCGACCTGGTCTATTCCAAGGTCAGTTCCCGGCCGGCCCGCTGGGTGCTGGCCGTGCCCTACGATTCACCCATCGAAACCCTGGAAGACCTGGCAGGCAAAAAGATCTCCACGGAGTTGATGGCCTTCACCCAGCGCTATTTCAAGGAGCGCAAGATCGAGGTCAACGTAGAGTTTTCCTGGGGCGCCACCGAAGCCAAGGTCGTGTCGGGCCTGGCTGACGCCGTGGTGGAAGTCACGGAAACAGGCTCCACCATCAAAGCCCACGGCCTGCGGATCATCCACGAATTGATGGAAACCAACACCCAGCTCATTGTCAACCCGAAGGCCTGGGAAGATCCGCGCAAACGCGGGAAAGTAGAGCAGATCGCCCTGCTCCTGCAGGGTGCCTTGCGGGGTGAGAAACTGGTCGGTTTAAAGATGAATGTGCCTGAAAAAAGCCTCAGCGCAGTGATCAAGATTCTGCCCAGCCTCAACGCTCCGACCATGTCGCCTTTGTATCAGTCCGAGTGGTTTGCGGTGGAGATTGTCGTGGACACCGGTGTGGTGCGGGATCTGATCCCCCAACTGATCCAGCTGGGGGCCGAGGGAATCATTGAGTATCCTTTAAATAAGGTACTATAACATGCCGGTATTATTATCCCGGCAACCAGGAAACAGCCATGGATAAACCTTTGAACTCCAAACGTACGGAAGAGATCACCTCCTTTATCGTTATGGATGTTTTGGAAAAAGCCAGCGAAATGGAGTGCCAGGGCCAGGACGTGATCCACCTGGAAGTGGGCGAGCCCGATTTCGATACTCCGGACTGCGTGAAGGAAGCCGCCTGCCGGGCCATTAACGATGGCTTTACCCACTATACCCACAGCCTGGGCCTGCTGGAGCTGCGCGAAGCCATCTGCCGGTATTACCGGGATACCTACCGGGTGGCGGTCTCGCCTGATCAGGTCCTGGTCACTTCGGGCACCTCGCCGGCCATGTTCATCCTGTTTGCCACCCTGCTGGACCCCGGGGACGAGGTGATCATTTCCGATCCCCACTACGCCTGCTATCCCAATTTCATCAAATTTGCCGATGGGTCACCGGTCCTGGTGCCGGTTACCGAGGCCGAAGGTTTCCAATACCGTCCGGAGGATATCGTCTCCCGCCTGGGAACGCGCACCAAGGGCATCCTGATCAACTCGCCCGCCAACCCCACCGGCAATGTATTAAGCCGGGAACGGATCCAGGCCATCGCCGATATTACCGCCGACAGCCCGGAAACCTTCATTATCTCCGACGAAATCTACCACGGCCTGACTTACGGCGAGTCGGACCATTCCATTCTGGAGTTCACCAGGCGCGCTTTTGTCCTTAACGGTTTTTCCAAATTATACGCCATGACCGGCCTGCGGCTGGGATACCTGATCGCCCCCCGGGAATTTATGCGGCCCATGCAGAAACTCCAGCAGAACTTTTTTATTTCCGCCAACGCCATGGTTCAACAAGCCGGTATCGCCGCCTTGACGCGGGCCGCCGAAGATGTGGAAAAAATGCGTCAAACCTATGATCGGCGACGACGTTTCATGATCCGCAGGCTCCGTGAGATGGGCCTGGGCATCACCGTGGAACCCACGGGCGCCTTCTACGTTTTCGCCAACGTCAAACATATATCCAAGGATTCCTACCAGCTCGCTTTCGACATTTTGAAGCACGCCTGCGTGGGGGTCACTCCCGGCATTGACTTCGGCCCCCACGGTGAGGGATACTTGCGTTTCTCCTATGCCAACTCCATGGCCAATATTGAGGAAGGCATGCACCGGCTGGAAGGCTATTTACGGTCGCGCGGAGTATAATATTGCTCCGGCAATTTTATAGCCCGCGTTCTTTATTCCGGCGGGGCCGGAATCCCGGGTTAATCGCAAAGGAAGCTATTCAATTTAGAGCCTGAGCGAAAACCGACTGCTCCCTCCTCCAACCCCTCCCGCCAGGGGAGGGGAGTTTTTGGAGTGTTTGATCCATGCATGTTAAAAGCGCCGTATTTATTAAAAGCGCCGTTCGGCCGAGCCACTACCCACCGGCCAAATTGCCGGAGATTGCCTTTGCCGGGCGCTCCAATGTGGGTAAATCATCCCTGATCAACACCCTGGTCAACCGCCGCAATCTTGTAAAAACCAGCCGCCAGCCCGGGCGCACGCAGTTGATTAATTTTTTTGATATCAATGGGGCCTTCACATTTGTGGATCTGCCGGGCTACGGCTATGCAAAAGTTCCCGCGGCAGTACGCAGGAAATGGCGCCCCATGATAGAGGCCTATCTTACGCAACGCGCCACTCTGCGGGGCGTCGTGATACTATTGGATATCCGCCGGGACGGCGATCCCAAGGACCTGGAATTAATCAACTGGCTGGACCATCTGGGTATCCCGGCCCCCACAGTGTTAACCAAGTCCGATAAATTTACCAAATCAAAACGACAGCAGCGAAAGAACGCCATCCGCCGACTATTGCCGGCGGACAGCACAGCGCCCATTCTGTTTTCCGCCAAATCCCGTCAGGGCAAGGAGGATGTGTGGGCGGCCGTTGAAGGATTACTTTAATTAACCCCGTCGAAAAATATGCACCCATGAGCGAATCTCTGGCCCATCAGTTCAAATCCGGTTTCATTGTGATTGCCGGTGCACCCAATGTGGGTAAATCAACCCTTTTGAACCGGTTGCTGGGACAAAAACTGGCCATTACCTCCAAAAAACCCCAAACCACACGCAACCGTATTCTGGGCATCCTGCATCGTCCCCAGGCCCAGCTGATTTTCATTGACACACCGGGAATCCATCGTTCCGCCAACCTGCTCAATCAGCGTATCGTGGAAACCGCCCTCACCGCCTTCGGCGATGTGGATCTGATCCTGATCCTGGTTGATGCCCAGCGGGCGGACCCCGAGGCGGAAAAGTTGTGGACCAAAGCTTTGACCCGTCAGCGCCGCCCCGTAGTCCTGGCCCTCAATAAAATAGACTTGGTTCCCAAACCTCAACTGCTCCGGCTGATTCAGAAATGGCAGACTGTACACCCCTTTCAAGCCATCGTCCCCATCTCCGCCAAAACCGGGGAGCAGGTGGACGACCTGGTGGCAGAAATGGAACAGACCCTGCCGCCGGGTCCCCCGTTTTTCCCGGAAGAGAGCCTCACAGATCTTCCGGAAAGATTTTTAGTGTCTGAAATTATAAGGGAAAAGGCTTTTCGCTTGACCGGTGAGGAAATTCCCTATGCAGTGGCGGTAACCATTGATCTTTTCGAGGAGCAAAAGAACATGGTGCACATCTATGCCACCCTGCATGTGGAACGTAATTCCCAAAAGGGGATCATTATCGGTAAACAGGGCCGAAAACTGAAGCAAATTGGCGCCGCGGCTCGCAATGATATCCAGACCATGCTCGCATCCAAGGTCTACCTGAAACTTTTTGTCCGCGTACAGAAAAACTGGACCCGTGATACGCGGGCGTTGCGCCGCTTTGGATACTGATGATTCTATCCTTTCATCCCTGCGTGGTAACCGATGAAAACCGAATTTGCGCGGGCCGCCCCCCTGATCACCAGGACCTGGCCGCCATACGCCGGGCCACAGCGGTCATTCTTCCCCAGGGATGTCCGGAATCGTTATTTCAGATGGCCCGGGACAATTGCGCCTATCTATTTCCCCAGCATCAACCGCGGTTCGCCTATCCCGGGAAGATCGGCCAAGCCAGGCTGTTTCGCGAACATAACCTGGCTCTCCCTGAAACCCGCTGCTTTTCCAATCTTGCCACTTATCACAAGGAACACCCTGACCCCGGGCACCCCCCCCTGCCCTTTCCCCTCGTGTTAAAACTCAACTGGGGCGGCGAGGGGGATACTGTTTTTCCAGCCGCCGATGCCGCCGAACTTGGCAAGGCCTTGATTCAGGTTCAACGCCACGAATCAAGCGGACAAACCGGATTTCTCATTCAAAAGCACATCCCCACCCGCCCCGGGCAGGGCACCCTGCGCGTGGCGGTCATCGGCCGGATGTTTTTTTCATACTGGCGCATTCCCGCCAGCAAGGACGCTTTTCACAGCAGCCTTGCCCATGGCGCCGGCATCGACCACGCTGCCTGGCCTGAGGCCCAGGCCAAAGGCGTCGTCGCAGTAAAACAACTGTGCGACCACACCGGGATCAATTTGGCCGGCCTCGACCTGATTTTTCCTGGTGACACCCCCGATGCGGAACCCTATTTTCTGGAGATCAACCATTTTTTCGGCCGCAAGGGACTGGGCGGATCAGAGCGGTTTTACCAATACCTTAACCAGGCAGTGGCCGCCTGGCTGAAGGACAACAATTTAACGTGACAGGAAAAGAATGTGGTTCGACGTAAAAAGCAGATAGACCCCTTTGCCTTGGAACCGGACGAAGACCATCTGCAGCGGGAGCGCCGCAGGGCGCGGGAACTGCGCGCAACCCAGTGGTGGAAGCGTCGCTGCGCCCGGGCCCGCTGCCACTATTGCGGCCGGGCCACTCCCGCTAAAGCCCTGACCATGGACCACATTGTGCCTTTGGCCCGGGGGGGGCGCACCACCAAAGGCAACGTGGTCCCGGCCTGTAAACAGTGCAACACGGCTAAAAAACAACTGCTGCCCATGGAATGGGAAGCTTACCTGGCCGATTTTCAATCCGACGGATAGAATGGCCAGATAAATCGAGATTATACGGAAACCGTTACCTTCCCAACGTCTTGACACCACTGGCCGGGAAAATTCAAAAGCAACCGGCAACGACAAAGGAGCAGTCCATGAACGATGATGACCAGCGCTATACCAAAACCTATCCTATCTCATGGGATCAACTCCATCGGGATTCCCGGGCCCTGGCCTGGCGTCTTTTGTCCCAACAACCCTATCAGGGCATCATCGCCATAACCCGGGGAGGGTTGGTTCCCGC
>Ga0180436_10004987_pt1 | contig 11829 bp, 9 predicted proteins | sample SS_ome_2_FD_132434 | JGI IMG/M metagenome (GOLD analysis project Ga0180436, IMG submission 132434) | Hypersaline lake sediment archaeal communities from the Salton Sea, California, USA - SS_3_S_2 metaG | ecosystem: Environmental > Aquatic > Non-marine Saline and Alkaline > Hypersaline > Sediment...
CGACAGTTCCTGACGCTCACGCGTCTGACCGCCGTCGAAACGCTGCGCCAGCCGATCTGCCTGCTGCTCGCCGTGGCGTGCATCCTGCTCACAGCCGCCACGCCGATGGTCGTGATGCACAAGTTCGGGGAAGAAGGGAAGCTGGCGCGCGACAGCGGTCTGGCCTTTCACTTCGTGTGCGGACTGTTGATCGCCGGGACCGCTGCCGGCTCCTCGCTGGCGCGCGAGCTGCGCAAGGGCACTGCGTCGGCCATTCTCAGCAAGCCCGTGACGCGCGACGCCCTGTTCCTCGCCAAGTATGCCGGCATCGCATGCGTGCTGCTCCTGTTCTCGGCCACCGCCGCGCTGGCCACACTGATGTGCGAGCGCGTGGAGGAACGGTTTGTCTCGACCCCGGCGCTCACCGGATACGTGACGGATTGGCAAACGGGCAACCTGTTGCTGGCCGCGCCGGTCGCGGCGCTTCTGCTCGCCGGCCTGTTGAACTACCTGCGGCGCGGCGCATTCAGTTCGTCGGCCTTCGTGCTGCTCGCGCTGTGCGTCGCGGCGGTCTTCGCGGTGTCCGGGTTCTTTGACCGGACCGGTCGTTTCGCCCCGTTCGACCTGCGGGTGGCGTGGCGGATTCTCCCGGCTGCCCTCCTGGTGACGATGGCGCTGCTCGTGCTGGCCGCGCTCGCGGTCGCCTTGTCCACCCGGCTTCGGCCGGGCCCGACGCTGGCGGGGTGCGGGGTTCTCTTCATGGCCGGGCTCGTGAGCGATTATCTCTTCGGACAGCATGCGGCAACGTCGGCGGCCGCCGCGTTCCTGCATGCCGCTCTACCGAACTGGCAGCACTTCTGGGTAACGGACGCGCTCTCGGCCGGCGGGCACATCCCCCTGCCCTACGTCCTGCGGGCCGCCGGGTATGGCGTGCTGTATGCCGGCGGCGTCCTGGCGTTCGGGATTCTGTCCTTTCGCGGGGTGGAGGTGCAGGGATGAGCGAGACACCGGCCGGCGCGTCCGCCGGCGCCGTCGTCGAAACGAGCCGCCTTACCAAGGTCTTCCGCGACTTCTGGCGGCGCCCGAAGGTGACCGCCGTCGACGAGCTCAGCCTCCGAATCGCACCCGGCGAGATCTACGGGCTGCTCGGACCGAACGGATCGGGCAAGAGCACCACGATCAAGATCCTCCTCGGCCTTCTGCATCCGACCGCCGGCGAGGCGGTGGTGCTGGGGCGGCCGCCCCGCCATGTTGCGGCGAAACGGGGAATCGGCTACCTGCCCGAGGAGTCCCACCTGTACCCCTACCTCTCGCCACGGGAGACACTGACCTTCTACGGGCGCCTGTTCGGCCTCCGCGCCGGCATCATCCGCAGCCGCACCGCCGAGCTGCTCGATATGGTCGGACTGGCCCACGCCGCCGACCGCCCGGTCGGCGAGTTCTCCAAGGGCATGATGCGGCGCGTCGGTCTGGCCCAGGCGCTGATCAACGATCCCCGGCTCGTCATCCTGGATGAACCGACCTCCGGGCTCGATCCGATCGGCTGCCGCCAGATCAAGGACCTGATGCTGGTTCTCGCCCGGCGCGGCAAGACCGTGCTGCTGAGCTCGCACCTGCTGGCCGATGTGGAAGACGTCTGCGACCGGATCGGCATCCTGTTCAACGGCCGGCTGCGGGCGCAGGGGGAGGTGGCGCAACTGCTCGAGAAGCGGGATCGGATCCGCTTCACCGTGCCCTGCCTGTCGACGGAGCAGCTTCAGACCACGCTGGCCCTGTTGAAGCAGCACGCCGGCAGCGAACCGGACGTCGATCATCCCTCGCTGAACCTCGAGCAGTTCTTTCTGCGCGTCGTCCGGGAAGCGCACCGGGACGCGGGATCGGCGGGCAGCACCGCGGCGGGCGGAGCGGTTCCGGCCTGGCTGGGGGACCGGGAAGAGGCGGTCTCCTGACATGAAGGTGCTGGCTATTGCCGCCTTGACGATTCGCGACGCCGTGCGGTCGCGCGTGCTGGCGGCCATCATCGTGTTGCTGCTGGTCGTCATTGCCGGCGTGCCGTTTGCCGTGACCGGGGACGGTACGCTGTTCGGCGAGATGCGCGTGCTCCTGCATTATACGCTCGGGCTCGTCGGCCTGCTGCTGGGGGTGGCGGCCTTGTGGACGGCCTGCGGCGCCGTGGCGCGTGACATCGAGGATCAGCATCTGCTGCTGACCGCGGTCAAACCCGTTTCCCGCACCTGTATCTGGATCGGCCGCTGGCTGGGGCTCGTCGCCCTGAGCGCCATCCTGCTGGCGCTGTGCGGGGGGTTGGCGTTCGGCATGGTCCACGCCAAGCTGGCCGGCGGCGGGGTGAGCGCGGCGCAGCGCCGCGAGGTCGAAGAGCGCATTCTCGTCGGCCGGCAACGCATTGCGGCAAGGCCGCCCCCCCTCCGCGACGCCGTGGCCGAGCGCCTGGCGCGGCTGCGCGAGCAGGGCGTTGTCCCCGCGGACGTTCCGGACCGCGAAGCGGCGGCGGAGATTCGCCGGCGGCTGCTGGCCTCGGCCGCCGGCACCGGGCCGGGTGCGGCGCGCCGCTGGGTGTTCGACACGCCGACCCGCGGGCCGCGCGGCGGCGGGGCGGTTCTGCGCATCCGGCCGCGCGCGCCGACGCGCGACATGACGCCGGCGGCGGGCACATGGACCCTGCGCAGCGGCGGCCGCGAGCACCGCATCCGCACGGATGCCCTGATCGAGGGGGAGCACCTGCTGGAGCTTCCGGCCGCGTTCATGGACGGCGGCGCGTTGACGGTGGATTTCCGGAACGACAGCCCCGCAACGTCGCGCACGGTGTTGTTTCCCGTCGGCGATTCGGCCGAGGTCCTGATCGACCGGACGGGCTTCGCCGCCAACCTGATCCGCGCGCTGTTTGTGGTGCTGTGCCGCCTTGCCGCGCTCACGGCACTGGGATTGACCGCCGGCTGCCTGTTTTCCCTGCCCGTGGCGGCCTTTGCGGGCACGGGACTCGTTTGCGGACTGTTGCTGAGCCGCGCCTTCGTGGCCGCCGCGGGCGCCGGGACGCACATCGACCCCGGCCATCACGGTGCACGCGGCGGAAGCGGCGGCGCGGCGGTCCGGATGATGGAGGCGGGCGAAGCGATCGCGCGGCCGTTCGCAGCCGTGGCGGCATCGACAGTGCGCGGCCGAGTCTTGCCGCGGCTCGCGGACGGCATCCTGCTGCCGGGCCGCGAGGTCCGCGCCGCCGCTATCGTGCTCGGTCTGCTCTACCCGGCGGGATTCGCCGCGGTCGGGAGCTTCGTGCTGCGCCGCCGGGAGCTCGCCCTGCCGGGAGGAGACTGGACGTGAGGGCGGCCTTCCGGCGCGGCGCCGACACCTCGGGGGGCGGGATGTTGTCCGCATCCAGACATCGGTCGGCGCTTCTGATCGCGCTGGCGGGCGTGCTGCTCTTGCGGTTCGCCGCTCAGCAGCACCGGCCGCTGCTTGCCCGGCGCGCCCGCGACCGGTTGAGCGCCGCTGCCCACCCGCTGGAGAACGCGCCGCCGCTGGTGGCGTTCACGACCGTTGCGCTGGGCGGATTCCGCGGACTCCTGGTCGATGTCCTGTGGCTGCGCGCGTCGCATCTGCAGGATGCCGGCAAGTATTTCGAATTGGTCCAGCTTTCGGACCTGATCACCAAGCTCGAACCGCGCAACACGGAGGTCTGGGTGTACCATGCCTGGAACATGGCGTACAACGTCAGCGTGATGCTTCCGAGCTACGAGGATCGCTGGCGCTGGGTGCTCAGCGGCATCCGGCTCCTGCGCGACGAGGGCGTGCGCTACAACCCGGGCGCCCCGCGGCTGTACTGCGAGCTGGGCTGGCTGTTCCAGTACAAGATCGGGGGCGACCACGACATGGCGCACCGCGTGTACAAGCAGCGCTGGGCGGAGACGATGAGTGCGTTTCAGCCGGGTCCGCGCATGGCCTACGGCGCGCTGCAACCGGCGGCGCGCCGGCGTTTGAAGACCGAGCTGGGGCTGGACGCGGACACGATGCGGGCCATCGACGCGCGCTACGGCCCGCTCGACTGGCGCTGCCCGGAGGCGCACGCCGTGTACTGGGCCGTGGCGGCCCTGGAGGTCGCGCGGGACGGCCTCTATCTGCCGGCCGACCGCATGCTTTTCCAGTCGCTCGGCACGCTCTTCTCCCGCGGCAACACGGCATACTGGATGGCGGGGGACAAGACGCCGCCGGCTCCCGATCCCGCCCTCTTCGACCGCGTGGTGGACGCGTACCGATCGGCCCTGGACAGGTACGACGACGAAACGATCGACTATGCCTATGTGAACTTCCTGCATGATGCGACCATCGTTCTCGCGCGGGCGAATGACAACGCAATGGCACGCCGGGCGTACGAGCAGTTTGCCGCCGCCGTGCCGGACAACGCCGCCGTGCCGTCGTTCGAAGCGCTGACGAGGACGCCATGAACAGGGGATCCTTCCGCCGCCGGCTGGTCTTGTGCGCTCTGCTGTGCGGCGCGGCCGGCTGCCGGCAGCGGCAGCCGCCCGTTCGGAAGACCTGGTTGACCATGGGGACGTTCGCCTCCGTGACCGTGCCCGCGGACGACGCACGGCGCCTGGAGAAAGTGCTGCCCGCCCTCACCAACCTGACCGCGTCCGTCGCCGCCGATCTCACGGTCTATGATCCCGAAAGCGATCTCTCGCGTCTCAACGCCGCGGCGGGCGAAGAGGCGTTCCAGCGCGTCTCGCCGCACACGGTGCGCATGATCGAAGCCAGCCGCCGGATCGCAGCGCTGACGGACGGCGCGTTCGACCCGACCGTCGCGCCCCTGGTCGAGATGTGGGGTTTCAACACCGGCGCGCCGCCGGCACGCATGCCGTCCGCCGACCGCATCGACCGCGTCCTCGCGCGCGTCGGGCTGGAGCATGTGTCGGTTTCCAACGGGATGGCCCGCATCCGCACCGCCGGTGTGGCCATGGACTTCGGCGGCATCGCCAAGGGCTACGGCGTCGATCTCTGCTACGACATGCTGCGCGACGCCGGGATCGAGAACATGATGGTCAATATCGGCGGCAACCTGCGCGTGGGCGGCCGGCCGGAAGCAGCCCGTCCATGGCGCATCGGAGTTCGCGATCCGTTCGACAACAACCGCCTGCTGGGCACGCTGTCGCTCTTCGACGGCGATGCCGTGGCAACCTCGGGACACTACGAACGCTTCGTCACGATCGCGGGCCGCCGCTACGCGCACATCATCGATCCCCGCACCGGCCGTCCCGTCGCAGGCATGGCGGGAGTGACCGTGGTCGACCGGGCGGGCGTCGCGGCCGACGGTCTCTCTACCGCGCTCTTTGTGCTGGGGCCGGACGCGCTGCCCGCCGTGCTCGACAAACGCCCCGCGCTCTGCGCCGCACTGGTTCCGGACGTCCGCCCCCCTTCCCTGATCGCAACCCCCGCCTTCCTGGACCGCTTCACCCCCGCGGCGCGCGTCCGAGACCGGATCCGTTCAATACGCTCCGCCGAACGCGACTGAGCCGGAACCGTCCGCCGGCAAACGAAGCGCCGGAGGCTCTGCGAGCGTCCGGGACGGCCCACACCCTGCATGGGCGCCGGAATGCTCTTGCATCCTTCGGTCTCCTGCGGTAACGTGTGCAGTTTCAGCACATGCTGAAGAGGGGGCCGGAGTATGCCGAAGTCGAGAATCACGCGCATCATCTGTGTTTCCAAGGGCGCCGAGCTGCCGCAGCGTATTCAGACGGTGAGCGGGGCGAAGGCGCGGGTGGTCTTCGAGCCCGACATGGACCGGGTGCTGGAGCGCTTCGAGAAGGAAGCGTTCGATATCCTGGTGCTGTCCAGCGCCGTGTTCCGCGCCGGCCGCATCGACGGCGCCGAGCTGATCGAGGTCATCACCGCCAAGAGTCCGCGGACGCAGATCCTGTTCATTGCGGACGAACGCGCGATCCGCGCGGCGATGACGGCGCTGAAAGCCGGCTCCTATCAATACGCGAAACTTCCGGTTTCCGATGAGGAACTGCGGCTCCTGATCGAAACCGCGCTGGACCGGCGCCCCGCGGGTGGGGTCAACCAGTTGCTGCGCCGGGAACGCCGGCGGGCGGGGTTCCAGGAGCTGCTGGGGCGCTCGGCGGCGATGCAGGCCGTCTACCGGCAGATTCGTCAGGCGGCGGCGACGGATGTTCCCGTACTGATCACCGGCGAGACCGGCACCGGCAAGGATCTGGCCGCACAGGCGATTTACCGGAGCGGCAGCCGGTCCGGGGGGCCCTATCTGCCGGTCAACCTGGGGGCGTTGCCGCGCGAGCTGGTGGCCAGCGAGTTGTTCGGCCACGAGAAGGGGTCCTTCACCGGCGCCGCTCAGCAACGCGAGGGTATTTTTGAACGCGCGCACGGCGGCACGGTCTTTCTCGACGAAATCGGCTCCGTCGACGAGAAGGTCCAGGTCAGTCTCCTCCGCCTGCTCGAGCAGAAGCGCTTCCAGAGGCTGGGGGGTCGGCAATCGCTCACCAGCGACGTGCGGCTCATCGCGGCCACCAACGACGACCTCTCCGAAGCCGTGCGGCGGGGAGCCTTCCGGGAGGACCTGTTCTACCGCCTGGACGTCTTCCATATCGAGATGCCGCCGCTACGGGAACGGCAGGGCGACGTGCCGCTGCTGATCGACACCTTCCTGAAGCGCTACAACGACACCTTTCGGAAGAGCATCCGCGGCATCGCACCGGAATGCGTCAGCATCTTCGAGAACTACGACTGGCCGGGCAACGTGCGTGAGCTGAAGAACGTCATACAGCGGGCCGTCCTGGTGTGCACGGATGCCGTCCTGGCGCCGGAACACCTCCCCCCGCGCCTGCTGCCGGACCAGGCGGAACGCCCGTCGGTCGCGTTCGAGATCGGCACACCGCTCGCCGACATCGAACGGGAGATGATTTCCCTGGTCCTCGCCTTCACGAACAACAACCGCAAACGCGCCGCCGAAGTCCTGGGCATCAGCCGCCGCACGCTCTACAACAAACTGGCGCGGTACGACCTGAGGTAGCCTCCGCCAGAGCCCGTCGCACCGGTGCGGCGGATGCACACTCAAAGTTGTTCGTTTGGGCAATTCCTGCACGCAAATATCGGCTCCGAGCGCCCGGTTGTGCCGTAACTGCACATAAACCCGCGTTCTACGGCCCACCGAAAGCAGCACAGCCCGGCAGCCGAGCCACCCATAAAGCATAACCTTCTCCCCGAAAACGCTTTGCGCAGAGGGACCCGAGGACTGGCACGCAATGTGCGACATAGGGTGGCCTTTGCCGTGATGTAGTGGCGAAAAAGCGGAGACATTGGGAAATGACATTACCTGCCGTGCTTGTGATCGGATCGCCGCGGAATGCCGTGTTGCGGGATGCTCTGCTGGAGTCGGGCGTGACGCCTGTATTCCGGGAGACCATTCTGAAGGCGATCGACAGCCTGCACAGGGATCAGTTCGTCGCCATCGTTGTGGACGAGAGCACGGCGCGGGTCGACGTGCTGGAGCTTGTTCTCAACATCCGCGATCTCGATGACCGCCTCCCGACATTCCTGGTCGCGACCGCTCCATCGTCCGCGCCGCCGGCGGGCACGCCCCCCGACGTCCGCGTGGTCCGTCGCGAGGACCTGCCACACAAGCTGGCGGAACTGCGAAGCCCTCAACAGAACACCGAATCAGCCGCGTAAAGAAAAGACGAAAGGACAGGCATGCTGAACGCTCCCACACCTCACCCCCCCGGTCTGACCGGCTCGCTGTACCGCCCGCTGCGCCAAACCGACGTCCTGCGCATCGTGGAGGATGCCCTTCGCGTTCTCGCGGAAGCGGGAATGCTGGTCTACTCGAAGACGTCGCGCGAAGCGCTGGGCCGCGCCGGGGCGGAGATTGACGAGGCCACGTGCCGCTGCAAACTGCCGCGCGGACTGGTGGAAGACGCGATCGCGTCCAACCCCTCGTCCATCACCTTGTTTTCGCGCGACGGGAAGACGGACTGCGTCCTGGAAGCGAACCGCGTGCATTACGGCACCGGCGGGACGGCAATCTACGTTCTCGACCCCGATACCGGGGAGCGGCGGCCGTCCACGGTGGACGACGTGATCCTCAACGCGCGCATGGTCGACGAGCTCGAGAACATCCACCTCTTCACCATCAACGTGTTTCCCAACGACATCGCTGACCGGGAGCAGATCGATGTCAACCGCTTCTTCCACGCGCTCGACAACACGAACAAGCACGTCATGGGCGGGATCTACACCATGAACGGCTGTCGCGACGCCGTGCGCATGGCCGAAGCGATCGCGGGCGGCGAGGAGGCCCTGCGGGAACGCCCCTTTGTCTCGTTCATCACCCTGATCATCAGCCCGTTCAAGCTGGACGATCATTACGGGGAGATGACCTGCTTCCTCGCCGGCAAGGGCCTTCCGGTGGTGGTCCCGACCGAACCGATCTGCGGAACGACCGCGCCGGTCACGCTCGCGGGCAACGTGCTGACGCACGTGGCCGAGACGCTGGGCGGGATTGCCGTCGTGCAGGCGGTCAACAAGGGCGCGCCCGGAATCTGCGGCAGCGTCGGATCGATCACCAACCTGCACACCATGGACCACGTCGGCGGCGCCGTCGAGCGGGCCATGATCAACGCCGCGGTCTCGCAGGTGGCCCAGCACCTGGAGATTCCGCTCTACTCCACGGGCGGCACGACGGACGCCAAGAGCGTCAACGCCCAGGCCGCCTACGAAAGCGCCATGTCGAGCCTGCTGGTCGCGATGAGCGGCGCCAATTACATCCACGACATCGCCGGCCTGATGGAGACCGACCTGACCGTTTCGTATGAAAAGCTGGTGATGGACAACGAGATCCTGGGCATGTGCCAGCGGGTGCTGCGGGGCATCGAGGTCAACGACGAGACGCTGGCAACGGACCTGATGATCGAGAAAGGGCCGGGCACGGACTACCTGGCCGAAGAACACACGGTGCGCCACATGCGCGAGGAGTTTTACATGCCCACGCTGGCGAACCGCGACAAGCGCGAACAGATGGGGCCCGGCGACGACGCGCTCGCCAGGGCGGCGGCGGTCGTGGCGGAGCTGCGCGGACGGAAGGCCGAGAGCCGGCTTCCGGCCGCGGTGCGCGCCAAGCTGCTCGAGACCTTCCCCCACATCCGCGGCTGAGGCCGCGGGACGGACGGCACAAGAAGAAGAGGAGGACATCGCGATGAAGGACGAAACGCGAGAGAACGAACCATTGATCAGCCAGGAGCCGCTGCGCTACCGGCTGCGCGCCAGGTTGCTGCACCAGAAGGGCAACCTGCCCGACGTCGTGCACCGTTACCTGCGCCAGGCGTTTCCCTGCATGTGCGGACTGAAATACAAGCACGAGGTGTCGCGCATATGACCGCTCAACGCGAAGGCATTGTCGTCAAGCCCTACCAGCGGCTTTCCGACGCCCAGATCAAGGAAGTCGACGCGGTGTCCCGCGAGCTGCTGGAGAGCCGGGGGCTGCTGTGCTACAACGCCCACGCCGCCCGCCTGTTTGAAGAGAACGGCTGCCGCGTCGAGGAGCAGAGCGATCACTGGCGGGTCCGCATCCCGTCCTCCGTGGTGGATCGCGCCGTGGAAAGCGCACCCTCGCGCATCGTGCTGGGCGCCCGGGACCCCGATAACCGGTTGATCCTGGACGCCCACGAGCCGCGCGTGCGCTTCGGCAGCGGATCGGAGACCAACATCTGGCTGGACGTCGCTTTCGCCGACGGCGGCGGCGTGCCGACCTACACGCGCCGGAACGGATCCATCGCCCGGCTGCGCGCGGCCGCACACCTGTGCGACCGGCTCGAGAACCTGGATTTTTTCATCCGCTGCGTGAACATCCAGGATCCCGCGGTGACGCCCGAGAACAAGGACGTCAACAAGTTCCTGGCCAGCTTGAACAACATCAGGAAGCACGTCCAGGCCGGCCTCACCTCGATCGAGCAACTCGACAACGTCGTGAAGCTGGGCGAACTGGTCGCCGGCGGGCCGGAAGCCTTCGCCGAGAACCCGGTGCTCTCCTTCATCTGCTGCGCGGTCAAGAGCCCGCTGCAGATCGTGAACGACACGGCCGAGACGTTCATGGAGATTGCCCGCCGCCGCGTTCCCGTGGTCATCTCGAGCTGCCCCATGGGCGGGGCGACCGGTCCGTTCGACGAGTTCGGCATGGTATCGCTGATCAACGCCGAACTGCTCGCCGGCGTGACGTTGAACCAGCTCGCGGCGCCGGGCGCGCCGATTCTCTACGGGGCCGTCCCGGTCCGCACGCGGCTGGACAACCTGAACGACATGTACGGGGCGCCGGAATTCAACCACTACAACATCGATTGCGCGCAGATGGCCCGCTTCTACGGGTTGCCGTGCTACTCCACGGCGGGCGTGGGCGACACGTCGACCCCGGGCATCCAGGCGACGGTCGAGAAGATGATGACCCTGACGTCGGTCCCGCGCGGCGGGGCGCAGTACATCCACTACGCGTTCGGTCTGCTGGAACGAACCAACGTCTTCTGCCCCGAGCAGGCCGTGATGGACAACGCCCACATCGGGATCGTGAAGCATATGCTGGCCGAGCCACACATCGACGCCGAAAGCCGCCGCAAGACGGTGGAGCTGGTGGAGGAGGTCATGGCCTCGGACCACAAGACGTTCATCTATCATCTCCCGCTGCCGTCCCGCGATCCGGTGTACGCCCGGTATCCGCTGGAGGACGAGGAAGGCGGCGCCCTGCGTGCGGCGCACCGTCGCTACCGGGAGATCATGGACGAACCGCGCCATCCGCTGCCGGGCGATGTGCTGGACGAGATCCGGTCCACCATCCCCGGCGTCCTGGACGAAACCCTGAAAAGCGACGACTCATGACGCATCACACCAACGACCAGATGCCGGCCTACAGCGAGGCGGTCAAGAGCGGGCTCTATGCCAAGCAATCGGGCCTCCGCGGCAAGTACGACAATGTGCGCCGGCTATGGGAAGACGAAATCACGCGGCATTACATTCGCCCGCACCTGCAGCGGCTGATCGAGCGGCGCCGCCAGTCGCTGCGGCGGGTCCGCATCCTGGACCTCGGCTGCGGGAGCGCCGACGGCTACGAGCTGCTGGCGGGCATCCGGGACCGCGACGCGGACCTCGAGCAGGTGGAAGTCGACCTGCTGACGCGGGAGGTGCTGGGCCTGTACAAGGGCGTCGACCTCAACGAAGACCTGCTGCGCCAGGCCTCGGAGATCTATGGGGGACAGCCGAAGATGGTCTTCGAGCAGGCGAGCTTTACCGACGGCCTGCCGATCGCCGACGACGAAGATCCCTACGACCTGTACTTCTCGTCGTTCGGGACCTGCTCGCATCTCAACGACGACGAAACGATGATCCGGCTGCTGACCGAGATCGCCGAACGCACGAAAGACTTCTGCCTGGTGCATTGCGACTGGCTGGGACGGTACTCCTACGAGTGGCAGGATCTCTGGAGCCTGGACCTCTCGGAGAACCGGAACATGGATTACGTCGTCTCCTATATCTACGAGAAGGAGGAGCGCGAAGCGCGCCGCGACGAGCTGCAACACCTGACGCTGCGGCTCGTCTCCCGCCGGGAAGCCGAAGACCTCGTCGCGGAGGCCTCCCGCCGCTCCGGGGTGCCCATCCGTCCGGTCTGTTTCTACGACCGCTCGGTCTTCACGGGCCGCCACATCGATACCGGCGACTACAATCCGGCGCCGCAGGGCATCCGCAACGCGGTCAACTCGCTGCACGAGGTCAACTTGCGCACGGACCTCCAGGACCTGCTCTTCGACTACGCGCCGAAGCCGGGCTTCGATTTTCTCA
>Ga0180436_10004990_pt1 | contig 11821 bp, 9 predicted proteins | sample SS_ome_2_FD_132434 | JGI IMG/M metagenome (GOLD analysis project Ga0180436, IMG submission 132434) | Hypersaline lake sediment archaeal communities from the Salton Sea, California, USA - SS_3_S_2 metaG | ecosystem: Environmental > Aquatic > Non-marine Saline and Alkaline > Hypersaline > Sediment...
GGCACGAGGCCGCCTTCCGGTTCGAGACCCTGCGCGTTCGCGCCCGCGTCGGAGGGCGTGGGGGAGGTCGCGTCCGTCGCGGACGCGCTTCTGCGGGAGGTCTCGGGGTCGGACATGGGCGGGTGCTGCCCCAGTCTATCCCGCCGGAGGGGCCCGCCTCGACGGCCCGGTTCGTCGCCGCGGCTCGACGCCGCGCTCGACGCCGCGGCGCGGCGTCACGGCGCGCACCGCCGCGGTCCGGCCGCCCGCGCGTCGGAGTCCCGCGCACTCGTGGTCGACGCGCGCCCTCGGCCGGCGCGCGCGCCGCTCAGAGGATCGGCGAGTCGGTCCCCGACCGCGGTTCCTCGACGGGCGCCGGGGCGTTCAGACCGCGGACCGTCGTGTCGCCCAGCTCGGTCCCGTACTCGAACGGGCCGGCCACGTCGCAGTCGATCAGCGTCAGGTCGCCGAGCTCGGTCGTGACCGTGGCGGTCGCTCCCGCGTAGCGCTCGAGGTGCACGTCGCCGAGCTCGGTGCTCGCGCGCAGCGGGCCTCGCAGGTCCTCGAGGTGCAGGTCGCCGAGTTCGGTCTGCACGCCGATCGCGTGGGCCGCGACGACGCGCGCGAGCGTCACGTCGCCCAGGTCCACGAGCACCGCGAGGTCCTCCGCGAGGACCAGGTCCGTGATCTCCACGTCGCCCAGGGCCGTGGTGATCGTGAGCGCGTCGACCTCGCGCGGCAGCCACAGCTCCACGCGATCGATGAAGCCGTCGTCGTCGCCCGTGAGCGATTCGTACCGCAGGTGCGCGGCGCCCTTCGCCGCGTCCTCCTCGGGCGACGCGATCCACACGCGGCCCGCGTCCGGCGACTTCTCGCGCACGACGACGACCGCGTGGGGCTGCACGGCGCCGCCCGTGACCACCACGTCCGCGAGGTCGCCCGCGAAGGTGAAGCGGTTCGCCGCGTCGGGCGCGATGGCCAGCTCGACCGTGCGCTCGTAGGGGTGCGAGCGGTGGTGCATCTGGTCGAAGGTGCACCCGCTCGCGAAGAGCGCGAGGGCGATCGCGACGAGGAGCGAGGGTGAGCGGGCGAGGAGCGCGGCGCGGGAGGGGGACATGGGTCGGCGTGGCGGTGGGGGCGTCGCTCGAGCGGCGCCGCACGGACGCGCGCCGACGGAACCGACCGCCGACGCGACCAGGGGTAAGCGGCTCGTCCGGGCGCGGTTCCCGAACTTCGCCGAAGGGGCCGCCGCGGTCCAGTTCGAGTCGCTCGCCGGGGTCGAGCGCCGGTCCGGGTCGGCGCGAGCACGCGCTCGGCTCGAGCCTCGCTCCAGCTCGAGCCTCGCCCCAACTCGAGCCCCCGTCCGGCTCGAATCTCAGTCCAGGTCGAGCGTCGCGCCGGGCGGGACCAGCGCCAGGCGCAGCCCCTCGAGCGCGACGCTCTGGCGCGTGCGGTCCGGCTCGCCGTCGCCCTTCGCGCGCGCGGTGGACGCGGCGGTCGACACGCGGCCGCGCGCGTCGAGCACGACGACCGAGCGGTGGGGGCGCGCGCCGCGGCCCTCGATCGAAAGGCGCGTGGGTCCGCGGCGCTCGAGGCGCACGGAGGGACCGAGCAGCACCGCCTGGTCGGCGCCGCCGCGCGCGAGGGCGAACAGCGCGCCGCCGACGGTCACCTCGTCGAGGTCCGCGTCGGCGAAGGCGCGCGGCACGACGACCAGGCCGGCGGCGAGTCCGCGACCCGGGCGCACCGCCAGGCGCCCCTCGATCAGCGCGCGCGGGTCGTCGAGACCGACGATCGTCACCGAGCCCAGCTCGGCCGCGGCCGCGTCGTCGCCGTCGATCGCGTCCAGGTCCGCGTCGAGCACGACGCCGACCGGCGGCGGGAACTCGGTGGTCGCGTGTTCGGGGCGTGCTGTCACCGCGCGCGCGCCGAGATCGAACGCGTAGCCGGCGACGAGCACCTCGCACCGCGCGCCTCGCAGGTGGGGGGCCGCGCCGCGCCGCGGGCGCTCGACGCGCGTCGATTCGTCGAACACAAGGACCGTCGCCGAGCCCTCGCCGATCACCTCGCCCACGCCGGTCGCGCCGTCGACCACGAAGGCGGTGCGGTCGTCGAGCCCGACCGCGACGATCGACTCGTCCTCGGTCCACAGGTGCGTGCACATCGTCGCCAGGCGCGCGAGCCGTCCGCGCTCGGTGAAGTGCGTGTCGAACAGCACGCCCGGAACGAGCTCGAGAAACGCGTCGGTGAGCGTCAGGTCGGGGTGCGCGCCGTCGCCCAGGGCTTCGCGTTCGTCGAGCGAGCCCTCGCGCGCGTCGTAGACCCATTGGCCCAGCACCGCGCAGCCGGCGCTGCTGCCGCCGATCGCGCCGCCGTCCTCCCACAGCGCTTCCATGTGCGCCTCGACGGGCGTGTCGTTCCACAGGCGCGCGTAGCGGCTCTGGTCGCCGCCGACCATCCAGACCGCGTGCGTCGTGGCGAGCTCGTCGCGCGCCGCGTCGTCCTCCGCGAAGCCCAGCTCGAGCACCGCGCTCGCGCCCGCGGCCTCGAAGTGGCGGCGCATCGCGCGCGACTCGCCGCCGAGGATCGCGACGCGCACCGCGTCGACCTCGAGGTGTTCGCGCGCGTGCGCGACCATGCGCTCGGCCGCCTCGCGCGCCCAGTCGGCGCTCGCGCTGCCGCCGCCCTCCGCGACGACGAGGCCCTGCGGTGCGTCGTCGGCCGCGGACGCACCGAAGGCCCAGCTCGAGGCCGTACCGGCGACGAGCGCGAGCGCGAGCCACGCGCGGCGCGTCACGCGGCGCATCGCGTCAGGCGAGCGGTCCCTGCTCGCTCAGCGCTTCGGGCAGGTCCACCTCGACGTTCGCCCAGTCGAGGCGCGGACACTCGCCGTACAGGCGCTCGAGGTCGTAGAACTCGCGCGCCTGGGGCTGGAGCAGGTGCACGACCACGTCGCCGTAGTCGAGCACGATCCACCACCCCAGCTCCGTGCCCTCGGCGGGCAGGTGCTGGTGACCGGCGGCCTTGAGGCGCACGTGGAGCTCGTCGAAGAGCGCCTTCACGTGTGCGCGGCTCGTGCCGGTGACGATCACGAAGTAATCGGCGACCTTCAGCTGGTCGGCGACGTGCACGACCTCGATGTCCTCACCACGGCGTCCCTCGGCGAGACGGGCCGCGGCGACGGCGAGCTCCTTGGTATCGATCCTGGCCTCCTGAGAGCGGTTCGGGGTGGGGGTGGTGGAGAGGGGAGTGGGGTGGGTCGTGGGGTGCATCGGAAGCTTAGCCCATGGACGGCGGCGGCCGAGGAAGGTCGCGCGCCAGGCACGCGCCCGGGCGGGCGGATCGCGAGGATCCACCCGCCCGGGGCAGCCTACGGGAGGCGCGGTGGCGCCCCCATGTGAAGAGAGTGCTGCACGGCGCCGGGCGGGAGCGCGCCGCCCCGGCCCCGGGGGGCCGGTGGCGCGCTCCGGTCGGCGCCGGCCCGGCTCAGCCGAGGAACAGCGGCAGGAACACGACGCCCACCACGGTCATCAGCTTGACGAGGATGTTGAGGGACGGACCCGAGGTGTCCTTGAAGGGGTCGCCCACGGTGTCGCCGGTGACGGCGGCGTGGTGCGCGTCGGAGCCCTTGCCGCCGTACTCGCCGGAGGTCTCGATGTACTTCTTCGCGTTGTCCCAGGCGCCGCCGGCGTTGGACATGAAGATCGCCATCATGACGCCCGCGACGAGCGCGCCGGCGAGCAGACCGCCGAGGGCGGAGACGGACCACAGACCCATGGCGATCGGCGCGGCGATCGCGAGCAGGCCCGGGACGACCATCTGCTGGAGCGAACCGGCGGTCGAGATCTCGACGCAGCGCGCGGCGTCCGGCTCGGCCTTGCCCTCGAGCAGGCCGGGGATCTCGCGGAACTGACGGCGGATCTCCTCGACCATCTTGTTCGCGGCGTTGCCGACCGCGCGCATGGTCATGGCGCTGAACAGGAACGGCAGCATGCCGCCGATCAAGAGGCCGATCATCACCTCGGTGTTGGTGATGTCGAGCTTGAAGTCGGGGTTCTTGGCCTTGGCGACGGTGCTGAAGGTGGCGAACAGCGCGAGCGCGGTGAGGGCGGCCGAGCCGATCGCGAAGCCCTTGCCGATGGCGGCGGTGGTGTTGCCGACCGCGTCGAGCGCGTCGGTGCGCTCGCGCACCTCGGCGGGCAGCTCGGCCATCTCGGCCAGACCGCCGGCGTTGTCGGCCACCGGGCCGTAGGCGTCGACGCCCAGCGAGATGCCGAGGGTCGAGAGCATGCCGACCGCCGCGATCGCGACGCCGTACACGCCGCCGTCGATGTTGTCGGCACCGAGCGGGTTGCCGAGGTAGTAGGCCACGCCGATGCCGATGCAGATCGTGATGAGCGGCAGGGCCACCGACTCCATGCCGGTCGCCAGACCGTGGATGATGTTCGTGGCCGAACCGGTCTGCGACTGCTTGGCGATGTTGACGACCGGCTTGGTGCCCGAGCCCGTGTAGTACTCGGTCAGCTTGCCGACGATGATGCCGACGAGCAGGCCGGCGACGATCGCGTAGAACGCGGCCATGCCGTTGACGCCCTCGGGGATCGTGAGGCCGACGCTCGCGAGCGAGCCGGAGCAGGCCAGGTAGGCGCCGATCACGACGATGATCGAGGCGACGAGAAGGCCGCGGAACAGCGCGGAGTGCAGCGCGTGCTCGTCCTTCGCCTTGACGAAGAAGGTGCCGATGATCGAACCGATGATGCCGATCGACGCGATCACGAGCGGGAGCAGCACCATGGACGGGCTGCCGCCGAAGAGCGCGGCGCCCAGCGCCATGGTCGCGATGATCGAACCCACGTAGGACTCGAAGAGGTCGGCGCCCATGCCGGCCACGTCGCCCACGTTGTCACCGACGTTGTCGGCGATGGTGCCCGGGTTGCGCGGGTCGTCCTCGGGGATGCCCGCCTCGACCTTGCCGACCAGGTCGGCGCCGACGTCGGCGGCCTTGGTGAAGATGCCGCCGCCCACGCGCGCGAAGAGCGCGATCGACGAAGCGCCGAAGCTGAAGCCGAGGATCTGGTCGATCTGCGCCAGCTCGTACACGCTGTCGCCGCCGTAGACCATCGTGAAGACCGCGACGCCCATGAGCGCCAGGCCGACCACGCACATGCCCATGACCGCGCCCGAGCTGAAAGCGACGCCGAGCGCCGGCGCGAGCCCCTTGGTCGCCGCCTGGGTCGTGCGCACCGCGGCGCGCGTGGCCGTGTGCATGCCGATGTAGCCGGCGAGGCCCGAGGCGAGCGCGCCCGACACGAAGGCGATGGCCGTCTTCGGGCTGAGGAACGCGGCGATCACACCGCCGACCACCACCACGAAGACCGCGAGCCACTTGTATTCGGCGCGCAGGAACGCCGCGGCGCCCTCCTGGATCTTCTTGGAGATGCTCTGCATCTTCTCCGAGCCGGCGTCCTCCTTCATGATCCTGCCGAACAGGACGAACGCGAACACGAGCGCGACGGCGGCGCAGCCGATGGCCAGGTAGAGGGGGTTCATGGAAGCGGCCCCGGTGGGGGGTCTGGTTGGGTCGGGTCGAGACGCGGGCGTCTCGCGGTGACGGGAGCCGAGCGGCCGATCCACGCGCGACTTGGGCAGCGCGTGCTCACCGCACGGGTGGAGGCGGGGGTGATCGCCGGCGCTCCGTGGCGTGGAAGCACCGCGGCGCCGAGCGATCGGGGAGAGCCTTCGTCGCGGGCCCGGCCGCCGGCCGGTCGCGGGCCGTCGGAGGGGCTCCGACGGGGTTCGAAGGGCGAGCAGGATACGGATCGCCCGGGCCGCGCCCAAGCACTCCCCGGCAGATGTGCCCCCGATCGGAGGACCTGGGGCCCCTTCCGGCGAACCGGCGCGGGACCGGTCCGGCAGTCCGGCGCGCGGCCGGCTCGCAGCCCACAGGAGCAGTCCGCCGGAGCAGTCCGCCGGAGTGGCCCGGCTCAGAAGCCCTCGATCCGCTCCGGCCGCTCCTCGACCTCGTCGTCCGCCGCCGCGACGCCCCGCGCCGCCTCCTCCGCGGCGGCCTCCCGCTCGGCCCGGGCGCGCTCGCGCAGGATCCGGCTGCGGACGAAGACGGAGACGACCAGCGCGAAGGCGGCGAAGGCCATCAGGAGCCCGAAGTCCTCGACCCGGTGCTGCGCCTCCTCCACGTTGGCGCCGAACGCGCGGCCCAGGTGCAGGACCACGGGCACCATGATCGCCGCGCCGATCGCGTCGAGCGTGAGCCACTTCCAGGCCGGCATCCCCAGGTGCCCGGCGATGAAGTAGCCCGGCCAGCGCGCGCCGGGCAGGAACCGGCAGGTGAACACGCCCAGGACGAGGTGCCGGCGGAAGCGCGCTTCGAGGCGCTCCATGCGCTGCTTGTGCAGCACGCGCCGCACCCAGCGGTGCTCGAACGCGCGATCGCCCCACAGGCGCCCGACCGTGTACGGGATCGAGTCGCCCGCGAGCACGCCGGCATAGCAGGTGAGCAGGATCGGCCAGTGGTCGACGAGGCCCTTGTGGAGCAGGAAGCCCGCGCCGACGATCGTGACCTCTTCGGGGATCGGCAGGCCGAAGCCGCACAGCAACAGGACGGCGAAGGCGCCGAGGTAGGTGTACTGCTCCACCATCCCTTCGGCGAAGCCGGTCAGGTCGATCAGCGCCTCCACGGCGGGGAGCCTAGCGGATGGCCCGGGCGCCTCTGCGATCGCGCGCGCGTTTCGGCCCGCGAGCGGTGCGATCCACAGGACTTGGGCTCGATCCGGCGCGGTCGTTCGGGCGACACTGCTGCGATGAGACAGCGACCGCGACGCAACCGCCGCGCGCCGTTCCACCGCGAGGTGGCGGCCGAGACGCAGCTCGGGCCCGAACGGCTGGTCCAGCCGCTCTTCGTGCACGCCGGGACGGGCCAGGTGCCGATCGGCGCGCTCCCCGGGCAGGCGCGCCTCGACCTCGACGGGCTGGTGGAGGCCTGCGCGCGCCTCGCGGACGCGGGGATCGGCGGGGTCGCGCTCTTCCCCGCGATCGACGCGGCGCTCAAGCGTCCCGACGCGGCGGCGGCGCTGGATCCGGACGGCCTCGTGCCGCGCGCGGTGGCCGCGGTGAAGCGCGCGGTGCCCGACCTGGTCGTGATCTGTGACGTGGCGCTCGACCCGTACTCGAGCGACGGGCACGACGGACTGGTCGCGGACGACGGGCGCGTGCTCAACGACGAGACGCTCGAGGTGCTCGCCGCCCAGGCGCTCGTGCAGGCGCGCGCCGGCGCCGACGTGGTCGCGCCCAGCGACATGATGGACGGGCGCGTGGGGGCGATCCGCGACGCGCTCGACGGCGCGGGCTTCGGCGAGGTCTCGATCCTCAGCTACTGCGCCAAGTACGCGTCCGCCTTCTACGGCCCGTTCCGCGAGGCGCTCGACTCGGCGCCGCGCGCGGGCGACAAGAAGACCTACCAGATGGACCCGCGCAACCGGCGCGAAGCGCGCATCGAGGCGCGCCTGGACGAGGCCGAGGGCGCGGACGCGCTGATGGTGAAGCCGGCGGGGCCGTACCTCGACGTGATCGCGGAGCTGCGTGCCGCGACCGATCTGCCGGTGGCGGCGTACCAGGTGTCGGGCGAGTACGCGATGCTCGCGGCCGCGGTCGAGCGCGGCTGGCTCGACGAGCGCGACGCCGTGCTCGAGAGCCTCGTCGGGATCCGCCGCGCGGGCGCGGACCTGATCCTCACCTACTGGGCCGAGAAGGCGGCCGGTTGGCTGTGACCGGTACGGTGTCAGACCCCCCGGTCAGCGCAGCGGCCGCCCGCGCTGCGCGCGGGCGGCCGCTGCGCTGACCGGGGGGTCTGACACCGTACCGGTCACAGAATCACTCGCCGCGGATCCCGCGCACGGTGTCGGCCTCGCCCTCCACGCGCGCCTCGATCAGGTCGGCGGCGAGGCGCAGGAGCGCCTTCTCGTTCGCGAGCGCGACGGTCGGCGCGGCCTCGACCTCCTGCAGCACGACGCCGCGGCGCAGCGCGGCCTCGAGCTCGGCCTCGGCCAGGGGCAGCGTCACCCGCTCCGGCAGGTTCGGCGCGCCCTGGAACCAGGGCCCGTTGCCCAGGCCCTCGACCGGCGGGCGGTCGGCGGCCGACGGCACGATGCAGACCGCCACGCCCGACTCGGCGCGGTTGATCTGCTGGGCCGTCTCGGCGCCGCAGTACAGGATCGGCGCGGCGAGCGCGCTCAGGGCGAGGTCCGGGCCGTTCGAGCGCACGACCACGAGTTCACCGCTCGCGAAGGTGGGCCGTTCGGCGCGGAACCAGTGCGTGCCCGGCGCGTCGAGGGTGAAGGGGACGCGCTCGAGGACCTCGAGCTGCGGGGCGGGTGCCGCCGCTTCGGGGCGCTTGGCGACCGCGAGGGCGGCGAGGCCCGCCGCGAGGACGAGCGCGACGGCGATGACGATGGAGTTCTTCATGGCTCGGCGTGGGGGAGGCGTGGGGTCAGCGGACGACGAACTCGACCTGGTCCAGGCCGACGCGGCCGGTGCCACCGCCGTGGCTCGAGCCGAAGAAGAAGGCGATGTAGCGCAGATCGGTGAGGTCGACGCCCGTGCCGTCGCGCGTGAAGTCGGCGAGCGGGATCCGGAAGGTCTCGAACTCGGTCGCCCAACCGGTGCCGCTGCCGCAGCCGGAGCGCTGGTAGGGCTGGCCGATGCCGTCGCCGTAGCTCGTCGCGGTGATCGAGGCGGCGTTGCCCGAGCCGTCGAGGACGCGGACGGTGAAGCCCAGCTCGTCGGCCAGCGCGATCGTGTTCGCGTCGCGCGACTGCTGCGCCATGGCGAACGAGAGCTGTTCGTACGCGCTCACGTCGCGCATGCCGGCCGGCAACTCGTAGCGGAAGAACTGCGACGGGTTCGCGCCGAAGCTGAACACGACGCCGTTCGTCGGCTCGCCGCCGGTGCCGTGCGCGAAGGTGTTGAACGCCTCACCGGAGCTGGCGGAGAAGTTCGTGCCGTCGGTCAGCGGGCCTTCGGAGACGTTGCCGACCGAGAAACCCACCGCGGCGCCGCTCGAGGCGACGAAGCGCGAGGAGTTCGACTCGAAGTCGTCGAGGATGAAGCTCTTGCTCGGGTCGTTCTCGGTGTGGATCTGCGTGATGATCGCGCACGGGTCGGTCGTCGTGCCGATCGGGCGCAGGTCGGTCCACTCGCGCCACAGGAACTCCGGTGCGGCCGGATCGAGGCGCAGGTAGTGCGAGAACAGCGCCAGCGCGTGCGGGCGCATGATCGTGTGCACTTCGGGGCGCGTCAGCAGGCAGGGGCCCGACGACACGGTGCTGCCGCCGCCGTCGTGGAACGCGCCGTGGCCGGCGCCCTGCAGGTTGATCATCGTGCGCTCGCCGAGCGCCCAGCCCCAGTGCCCCATGACCGCGGCGACGCTGCCGCCGAAGAAGTTGGTGCAGCCGTTGACGTCGGCGTCCGCGCCGCCCACCCACAGGTGGAAGGGAACGTCGTGGACGTTGTCGACGGTGGCCGTGTCACCCTCGAAGTAGGTCGGCGCGATGCTCGACACGATGCGGATGCCGCTGATGTCGTAGCTCGACGGCGTGACCGTGCCGGTGAACAGGCGGTGGTAGGCGATCGCGACGCCCTCGCCGCCGCGGCTGTGGCCGATCAGGCCGATGCGCGTGTCGTCGACGTGGCCGACGAGCGCGGACTCGACCGCACCGGTCGACGCGAAGAAGTACTCGAGGTTCTCGAGGATCGACGACGCGGCGGACTGCACGCCGGGCACCGTGTTGTTGCGGTGGCTCGTGACGACGAAGCCCCACGACGCCAGGTGTTCGCCGAGGTGGTCGTACCACTGGTAGTTGTGACCGTTGCCGTGGCTCACGTGCACGACCGGCAGCAGACCGAGGCTGGCGATGTTGCTCGGCCAGTAGACCTTCTGGTCCGTCCAGTTCGACGGGCCCGAGGTGTAGAGCTTGCTCGACACCGCGAACGGACCCGGCGCGCCGAGGTCGGGCGTCACGTAGAGACCGGTCTCGTCACCGAGGCCGTCGATCACGTCGGTCGCGTCGAGCACGCCGTTGCGGTTCGTGTCGATGACCACGTCGTACTCCTCGCCCAGGCGCGTCGTCGTCGAGCCCGGCAGGTTGCCCGGCTCGATCGCGAACGCGTTGTCGGCGTAGGTGCCGCCGCCGATCTGCACGGTCTCGGCGCCGTCGCTCGAGGCGTCGACGAGCGACGCGTCGTTCGCCCACTGCGTCGCGTTCTTCGCCTCGACCAGGTAGACGTCGACCGTCTTGCCCGCGAGGAAGGGGTGCGCCGTGGCGTCGACGCTGACCTCGATCGTGTCGCCCGTCTGGAAGACGTCCACGTTCGTGAAGCCCGGGAAGGTGGCGAGCGGGCGGCCCGCCAGCTCGTCGCCGGCGAGCGCGGGCGCGTCGACGATGTCGATCGACGCGCCGTTCGAGACGGCGAGGCCGCCGGGCGCGAGCGGGTCGGCGATCGCGCCGCCGAAGTAGATCGTCGTGCCGGCGAGCGGCGGCGAGACCGGGATGCCCAGCGTCCAGGTGGCGACGCCCGAGCCGTTCGTCGAGGTGAACGGCAGGAGGGTCAGGGCCGGGGTCAGGCCGAGCGGGACGCTCGTGCCGCCGACCAGCGTCGGGCCCGGATCCACGTCGAGCGCCAGGACCGCGAAGCTGTTCGCGGCGCCGGTCATGAACAGCGTGCCGCTCGTCATCGGCGCCAGCTGGATCGACGGCTGGCCGTCGACCGTGAGGTCCGCGGTCTGGGCGAGGGCGGGCGCGGACGCGAGGCCAGCGGCGGCGACGAGCTGCCAAGCGGACCGTCGGGCGGTCCGTCGCAGCGAAGTTGAACGAAGCATGTGGGTCGGACAGGGGGTCTCGAGAAGCCGTGGCGGCGCCGCTCGTCGTGGGGGGTGGCGCCGAACGCTCGCACCCGACCCTACCCGCTCGGGGCCCGCGGATACGGACCCAGGGCGCGATCCGCACGAAGGAGCGGGGGTCCGGGCCTCGCGAACGCCCTCCAGGGCAGGTCGCTCAGCCGCCGTCCTGGGACGGGCCGGGGTCCCGCTCGGGTTCCGCGTCCTGCCCCGTCCCGCGCTCGACGAGGGCCCGGGCGAGCTCCGCGCCGACCGCGGACCCCAGGTCGCCCGCGCGCACGAGCCAGTCCACGGCCACCGCCTCGAGCCCCGCCCGATCGCCGGGCCAGGCCGGCAGCTCCTCCGCCTCGAGCAGCACGAGCAGCCCGATCCCCGCGTCCAGCGCCAGGTCCCCGGGGGCCCGCGCCGACCCGAGGCCGCGCTCGGCCGTCGCCAGGCCCGACCGCACCCAGGCCGCGCGGCGCTCGGGGTCGGGCTCGCGCAGGGGGCTGGCGAGGGCCCGCAGCTGGTGGTCGACGAGCAGCTCCCACCCCGTGGTCGCGCCGGGGTCCAGCGCCAGGGCGGTCTCGGCCAGCGCGAACCCCCGCGCGTCGTCCCCGGCCGCGAAGGCCGCGTCCACCCGCACCCACTGGGCGCTGGCGAGGGCGCCGGCCACGGGCTCGAGCAGGACCCACGCGCCGCTCGTGCGCCGGCCCCGTTCCCCCGCGCCCGCTCCGATCCCGACGAGGAGGAGCGCGACGGCGGCCGCGGCGAGGAGGAGGCGCGTGCGGCTCACGCGCCCGCCTCCCGCGCGGTGCGCGGCGCCAGCGTCGCGGCCACGAGCCCGGCGCCGACGAGCAGCGCCCAGGTCGCGAGCGCGGCCGGACTCGGCGGCGCGGGCGCCACGCCCGAGCTCACCGCCCGCGACGCGGCGAACAGGTCGCCGCCCGGCCA
>Ga0180436_10004993_pt1 | contig 11814 bp, 17 predicted proteins | sample SS_ome_2_FD_132434 | JGI IMG/M metagenome (GOLD analysis project Ga0180436, IMG submission 132434) | Hypersaline lake sediment archaeal communities from the Salton Sea, California, USA - SS_3_S_2 metaG | ecosystem: Environmental > Aquatic > Non-marine Saline and Alkaline > Hypersaline >...
CACTTCCCGGGCGACCCCCTCCCGGGTGGCGTCGTCCACGAACACGGTGAACCCGAAGGAGTCCTGGCAACCCCGCTCCACCCCCCGGTAGAGATTGCGGACGTAGTCGGGGGTGAACTTGTCCCCCACGCACACGCATGCGAACTGGCTCCCCTCCCTCACAACCACCTGGTGACGTCCCACATGTTGGACGCTATTGTCGTTACGAACTTGTGGGTGCGGTCATGCGCCACGTGCCTGAACCCCCCGAGAATCCGCGCATAACGCTCCGGGTAGTTACAGTCATGGATCCCCACCACCCCAGCACCGGTGTCCCGGAAATACTCCAACGCCAACGGACGCTCCGACTCGGGCCCGTGGTCAATGAATACGAAATCCCACCCTTCCCCCATGGCGGGGTAATCCCACCGGTCCACCTTCTCGATCCGGCAGTTCGGACGAACCAACCACTGCAAACGGTCAAACCACCCCGGATTGAAGTCGTTTTCGAGGGACAACACCTCCACTCCGGGATCCGACAAGGCGTAAGCACTCAGGATCCCGGTGCTGTAAAGCCCCGCCCCGAGCTCCAGAACCCGCCCCGGACGCATCAGGAACAGGACCTTGGCCAACATGAAAAGATGCGTGTGCCACGAGCCGAGCTCATAGCATCCCCCCTCGACCGGATCCAACGAAGCTCCTGCAATCTTTTCCATCACTCACTCCCATACAAACTTCACGACCCCGTGCGCCGAATTGGACGGGAAACCCTCGATCCCCACGATCCGCTCCCCCCTCAGGTAACGAAACAACAGCTCGGGGTCCCCATCCCCGTCATGACGCACATAGTTATTGCACACGTCGAACACCTTCCGGCTCCGGAACCCGAGCATGTGGTCCCGATGGAACATCCGGTTGCGGTTAAGCATGGCCTCCAGCGAGTTCACGCTGTGGAACTTGCCGGACAGGATCCGTGGGACGATGTCGCTGGTCCGGTAGACGTGGGTGTTGACCGCCATGGGGTATCCCCAACAGGTATGCTGGTCCACCACCGTCCTCCAGTTCCAGACCAGGTCCCCGTCGGGGTCGTCCGCAAAGCGGGGAACGAGCATCTCCCGCTTCGCGGGGTAGCAGAAATCCGTGTCCGGACTCATGCGCAACGAAAGGGAGTGGAACCTCGCATCAGAACGGAACTTCCCCATGACGCGCTCGAACTCTTCGCTCTCCACGGGCTCGATGAAGACGTTGTCATCGCAAAGGAACAGGCAGGAGGACCCCTCGAACTCCCGGACGATGTTGCCCACGTGCTCCTGGAACACCCGGACCTCCTTGACCGGCTCGGCCCACTCCCAGTCCTTGAACACCGACCAGTACGCCCTCTCCATCTCCGGAGAGGTGAAACGGAACAGAACCCGGACTTTGCGGTCCCGGACCTGGAAGCTCTCGTCCATGGACCGAAGAAGCAGATCGAGCTGCGGGGCCCGGTCCTTGGAGAAAATCAACACGTCCATCATGCCAGTCTGGTTTTCAGGATGTCCAGGTAGGAAGCCGCCCCATGCTCCAGCGTGTGGTTGCGAAGCATGTGGGAGCGTGGATCGAACTGCCCCAACCCGTCGAGAAACCCCGCAAAGCCCCCCATCCCGGACTCCAATGCCCCGCACATGGGGGAATAATAGGGGGCCGAGGAAGCGATGCCAAGCGCCGAAAAGCCCCTGTAATGGAAATCCCGCTCGTCCCAGACGTAGGTCGGCACCCCCATCGACCACGCCTCCATGATGGCGATGTTCTGGCTCTCGGTCCCCGCCAACCAAACGGCGTAACGGCAGCGTTGCAGGGCCTCCACGTAATCTCTTTCCCTGTAATCCCCATACTTGAAGACCTTCAGGGACTGTCCAAGGGAGGAGAGCTCCCGACAGGCCTCCTCCAGCCGCGAGTCCGGAGGAGATCCCGTTACGGTCTTGAAATAGACCAGGGCGTCGAAGGAAGGATCCCCCCCATCGGGAGTGAAGACGTCCGTGTCGATGCCCGCCGCCCACACGTCCAGAGTGACGGAAGCCGTCTCGGGAAAAGCCAGGAAGTAATCCACACACCACTGGCTGGGCTGAACCCAGTGGGGGAAACGGTGGAACAAGTCGGGGGCCTCGCTCGGCAGGACCACGGTCTCGGGCCCGAGGACCACCGGGCATTTCACCCGGTCCAGGACCCCCCTCTGAAAACACCCATTGAGCTCCCCCTCCCGGTTCATCCGGACCTCATGCCCCAGCTTGCGCAAACCCTCGATGGTGTTCACGATCAGCTTCCGGCACCCGTTGACCCCGCTGGGAAGCCGGAAAAACAACCCGACGCTGCTCAAAGCACCACCCCCTTCCACTTCTCCTCGAACCTGGATTGGTTCCCCCTCACTGATCCCCCCTTGATCTCCCAATGACGCTTGTGCTCGCAGCGGTGTTCAAGAACGCACTTGTTGTTGATCACGATGTCCCGGTTCGGAAACTTCCGGCGCATCTGCATACAGAAATCCGAATCCTCGAAAACCGCCCCGTCATACCCCTCATCGAACCGGACCCCATCCGACACCCGAAACGCGATGCACGCGCTGCAAACCATCTGGACGGGGGACCCCTCCCGATGGAGGGCCACCTGCATGGTCCCACGGGGCCCCCTCACTCCCCCGTCCCCGAGCATGGAAGAGAACCGGGAGCCCGGCTTTCCCCTCCTCCTCTTTTTCGTGGAACTGAAACGGGCCGAAATAATCGAAAACTTCTCGGGCTGGTCGATGAGCGGGGAGACCAGCATGTCGATCCACCCCGGAAAGAAACCGAACACATCGTCGTCCATCATCACCATGGTGTCCCCCGAAGACCGGTCCAGGCACCGGTTCCGGTTCCTGGCCGCACTCTTCAGGTCCCGGACCACAACAAGCTCCACCAGGTCCCGATTACTGGCAAGGAAGGGGTACAGCTCATGGAGCTGGGGCATGTTGTTCTGAATCGTTGGAATGGCAACCGTGATCATGGAATCGAAATCTCGTGACGCTCCGCGAGGTACCTCTCCACGGTCTCCACCGCCGCGTCCATGTCGGCGGGATTTGGTTTGTCAAAAAGCTCCGCCACCTCTCCTTGGAAGTTGAAGGAGCCGCCAGCCGTTTCGTAACGCTGCATTACGGTGCATCCGCCCAATATGTCCGGCCCTGAATTTTGGCGTAGGATCTCCACCCCGTCTAGCCGCAATACCGTATTAACAGACTCAGCTATCATCACTAGAATGTGCCAATTTGTGTCAGCTTCCACGGCTGAGTATTTGATCGCGGAGCCATTAAACACTCCGTAATAATAATAATTGCTCACTTCATAGAGAATCACCGACCTCTCGTCGCCATTTGGCCCATCGCACAAATACCGGCTGGCTGGCGTCGAGTCCGTGTTCCTGAATACCACGGCGCGGAAAAAGGGGCGAGCAAACCCATCGCCGTAATCGACTTGCAAGAAGTCATTTAACCCGTCACCAACAGGGCACCCGCGCCCCACGTTGTCCGTGCCGACAGCGGGCTGGTTCGCTCCGGTCCCCTGCACCACGTCCCGCGCCTGCCGGTAGGTCGTGCCCACCGGGACCGCTCGGGCGGGACTACCGTTCACTGTGCCATCCATGCCCCCAACCGCATCCTCCCACCCGATGTCCGCATTCTTGGTGCCGTTCCACTCCAGCACCCCGGGAATCGACGCGTCCCATATCACGCCGGGAAACCTGTAATCGTCATTTGTTGGGCCCCATCCGATTGCGCTAAGCATGACCTTCGACGTATAAGCGGATGTCCCACCCTGTCCCCCGCTTACCCCCACGCCCAAATCAACGCCGTTGAGACTGACGGTCGGAATGTCCCCGGTGTTTGGCCCCCACGTCACCTCCAGCAAATACTGTGTGCCCACCACCAACGGCGAGGCCAATGTGAAATTATAGAATCGGCACGGGTTGGGCCCAACGATCTGCGCAAAAACCCGCAGTGTCGAGAAGTCAAAGAAATACACGTCATGGCGTATTCCCGCTGAACTGTTCCACGCGAACAACCCTACTAAATCGCCCGGTTCGCTTGAATACTGGAACCGGATCGAAAGCGTCTTGCCCTTCAAATCACCGCCAGTCGTGTTGGCGATCACGTAGTCGTCCACCCCATCGAACCACATCCGTTCCTGACCGCCATCGCCGCGGTCGTACCACGACGACATTGCCAGCCCGAGGTCGCCCTCGGTCTCGTAGTCCGTTCCCTCCGCGCCGGAGCGATACCAGGCGGCGGGGAACAGGGCCGCCGCTTCGGCTTCATAGTCCGGAGTGGTGACAACAGCCCCCATCCCTGGCCGGAGGGCCTTCAGGTTTCCGAAAAACGTGCTCATGGCCCTAGTAGATCCCGAAGTGCCCGTTGGGTTCCCCCTCGATCAGTTCCGTCATTCCCGCCGAGACGAGAACGATGAACATCGCTGCAATGCCACTGCTCGTTTCAAGATTGCCGGATGGGTTCGGCCTCCCCAGACCGATTCCGTACGGACCGTTTTCGACATTGCGGGCCGTGAAGATCGAGGGGCTCAACAATCCGAAGTAGAGGTGGCTTCGCCACACCCACGTTTGATCCTCCCCGTTCTTCCGGTAGGTTTGGGTCCCCATCCCCTGATACGCATACCAGCCCTCCCCCCGGTTCTGCGGAAGCGCAAACCAGACGTAAGTGTTGTACCGCGACCGGTTTCCCAGGCACCCCGCCTGGTTCACGTCAACGACGAATATCACGTCGTAGATTCCAGCCGGAATGTCGTTCTCGGCAACCGTGTCCAGGTACGCCTTGGTTGTGTAATAGAACAAGGCGCACGGTCTTCCAGCCAACAGGTTCGGGGTGCCCGCCGAAACGATCTTCGGCCCCGCGTTTTCCCCGGCAATGTCTTCGAGGGTGTGCCCGTTGCCGGTCAGGTCATACCACTTGCTGATGACCCCGTCATTGGCCCCCACGAAGTCCTCCAGCGTCCCGTCGGTCAGCTCCGAGGCGAGAAAGTCCCGCGTGGTCCCTCCCCCCGTCTCGCGGACCTCGCACACCGGCACCGACTCCTTGTTTGGTGCGAAGCTCAGGGAGTACGCCGCCTGCGCGAACGCAAAGATGTCGACGGACGAGGACTCGACCCGCGTCAACCCCGGCCTCAGCCCGCCGATATGCCCGAAGTAAGTCACCACCGGTCCCGGATCCTGGTTACGTTCGGTCCCCAGCCCGCCCCGCCCACGCTGACGAGGCTGACCAGCTCCCCGTCACTGTTGGTCACCGGGCTGGAGCTGTCACCCGGCTGGGCCTGCCTGCCCCTCGGCAGGCTGAAACTGATCCCGACACCCGCCGAACCGCACTTGGACCTGACCGCCCCGCTCTTGCGCAACCACACGGTGAGCTTCTCCCCCGCCCCCACGGAGTCGGCGATCCTGACGGGCTGGATGTGGGTGACCGGGGGGTCGAACACCAGGACCGCGAGGTCGGTGGTCCCGCTTAACGGGTTGGTCGTGCCCTCGATTACGGCCCTCGGGTCGTCCACGGGCTCGATCCTCACGACCCGGTGCTTGGTGGTCTCGCCCTTGAAATGGACCACGATGCGCCCCGTCTTCCCGTTTACCGTCAGAACCGGGCTGGTCCTCGCGTAGATGTGCCGGGAGTACAGCAGCTTGTCCGGGGCGACCAGGGCCCCCTTCCAGTAGCCGGTCTCGCTCCACTCTGGAACCTCCACGTCGACCTCCTCGACCTCCGCGTCCCTCAGCTTGGCGTAGACGAGGGCCCCCGCGCCGATGGCGGCAGCCGCGCCCACGACCCAGCCGCCCACGCACTCGGTGCGCGTCTTCTGGGGCCCGCAGCACGAGGCCAGCAGGAGGCATATGGGGAGGAGGTATTTCATCAGACGATCTGGTCGTCGACCACGTTGTTGGGAGTGCCGATCGAGTTCGTCAGGGTGGCGTCGAGGCCGTCCGCATCGTTCGAGGAGTTGTTCATCCGGCAGTGCGCCACGGCGACCGTCGGGTTGACGACCCAAGTCCCAGCGGCGTCATCCGCGACCCATGTGTCCGTGATCTCGAACGTGTCTGCCGTCACGTTGGCGACCGTGAAGGTGCCGTTGTAGTTGGTCGACCCCGCGATCGTGACGCTGTCCCCATTGGTAAGCCGGTGCCCCGCACTCGTAACGGTGACCTGCCCGCCCCCGGCGTCGGCAAAGGCCGTGATGCTGCCGGTGTTGGCGCTGAGAGGTATCCCTGTTCCGCCCTGAAGAACGATCAACTCGGAATCGACGATGGTCGTCCCATCTCCGCACAACGTCAGGCAGTCAATCCCGGTGGTGACATTGGTGATCCGACTCCCACGAATTGTTGCCCCCTTGGTGAAGCGCGTCTTCGTGTCTCCGGTCAACGTGCATCTCAGCAACTCGCCGGTAAGCTCGCCCTTGGTACCAAAGGCGTTGATGTAGCCGCCGAAACTGTCCGCGCCCGCCACGCAGTCCTCGGCGTAACCGGAGAATACCCCGAGGTAAGACGCGGAGGCTGTTGCTCCGAAAGAACTGCTTCCCGCACGACAACGAATAAACGTCCCGGCACACGTTTTCCCGAGGCAGAACGACTTCGGCCCTGCCTCACAATCGACAAAGTAGGAATCCGAAGTGGATGCCGCCCCGAAATTTGTGCATCCACCGAATGCCCCCTCACCACTAGTCGACATATTCGGCCCAACACCGATGGCCCTGATCCTCTCCAAATGGCATGTCGTGAACGACACCCCGGTCTTGTCCCCGCAGACGCCGTAAGCGCCGCACTGGCAATCGTACATGTTGGCCCGAAACTCCCCATTGTCACCGCAGTTCCACGACCCGAAATTGGCGATGCAGTCCCGCCACGTACCATCGGCATGTTTCGCGAAACTGACCGCGCTCCCCGTGCCTCCCGCAGGAGTCCGAGGCGAGTAACAATAGAAATACATCTTCTCGTAGAGCGACCTGTCATTCGCCGTCGCGTCATCCAGTGAGCAATGGAGTGCGCTTGTGGCAGTGCCAGCCGTCGACGTGTTGGTGATGGCAAAACCCACCATGCGCACGTCCCTGGCGGCCTGGTCAACCACGATGTCATCCTCCAGTTCCGCGTAGACTTGCGTTCTCGGGGGACGATAGTAGGAACCCGGAGTAGTGTCATCGTCGGCAGGCAGTCTATCTCCTCCCATTTCCGGGCACATGGCCACGAGGTCGACGAAGTCGGTGTCGAGGTCGAGGGTGGCCGTCAGAGCATAGCCGCCCGGCGGGATCAGCACGCAGGCCCGGTTCGTCGCCGACAGCGCCGCGCCGCCGGGGGTCAGCAGCTTGGCCGCAGCGTAGGCCGTCGCCAGGTTCGTTCCGCTTGCCGCGTCGGTGGCCCCGCGGACCACGGAGACGACCCCGTCGCTCGAGTAGGGGTATTGGGTTGTCGCCAACGCCGGGACCCCCATGGCAGCCGCCGCCGCCTCCTTCTCCGCCTGGCTGGGGGAGGTCGCGCCCAGCATGGTGGCGATGGCGCTGTTGCCCAGAAGCTGGGAGGCGAGGGCCTGCCGCTGGGCCTCGGAAGGGGCGGACCGGCTTATGGCGGCCCACGCCTCGGGGGTCATGATGCCCCCGGAAACGGACTTCACCAGCGGGATGGAGAACGAAGTCTCGCTCAGAAGGTCCCAGGCACCGACGAGGTGCTGGTCGGAGACCGGGGTGGAAAGCCGGTCCTTTGCTGCAAGATCACCCAGACTCATGGCTTCAGGAAGGTTGGTTCGTGTCGGAATTATCATCCAACCCGATAAGAAACTCAATCCCAAAATCCCGCCGTGTCGAACTCCCGGATGAGGGCCGCCCCGCCCCCCTCCTCCCAGCCGAACAGGCTGTCCGCAGGGAAGCAGCAGACCCTGAAGGGGCGGGTCTCGGTCATCAGGGCGCGGCTGAAGACCTCGGGCCGGTCCCCACCCCCCATCTCCACCCACCGCTCCAGGAGCATGCGCGCCCCGGGAGTGTCGTTGGCCACCATCACGGAGGGGTCCGCCACCAGCGGGCTGGACTGGAAGGGGGGATCGGACCACGGGCAGATCCCGAGGTCGTAACCGCCCCCCGCGACGGCGGGAATCGACACGGGCCCGACTGCGCGGACCCCGGGGTCGATCCACAGGACTCCCCACCCGTAGGTGTCCAGGGCGCGCAGGATGGCCCGGGGCTGGTCCAACCCCGGGAAGATCCTCAGGTTCCCCAGGAACTCCCGACCCTCCGGGCCCGGGGGGACGCTCACCATCACCAGGTCCATCACAATCTCCGGTAGCACACCGGGAAATCCCGGTAGGACTTGAAACGGACCACGGCCCCGGCAAGCAGGACCTCCCCCCCGGGCCCGTAGCCCGCGAGCAGGGACCGGCGGACCGGGTTGAGGCAGCAGAGGTTCCCGAGATCGTGGACCTCCTTCCGGGCTTCCCGGCCCGAGACCACGAGGACCTCGATCCCCACCGCCTGCGGGACCCCGTCGCCGATGCAGCCGAGAATCCCCTCCAGGTAGCAGGGGGCCGGGTAGTCGAAGAAGAGCAGGCGAGACACGAAGTCCCCCCGGGCTTCGCGGAAAGAGCGGACCACCTCGACCGAGGACGGATCGTAGGTCCCCTGCTCCTCCAGAAGGCGCAGGATCTCGTCCTCGGCCCTTCCGGGGCCGGGGGTGACGACACTCAGGACGGGGATCATGCGGGGAACACTTCCTCGGGCAGCGCACGGACGGTCGCGGCGGGCAGGATGACCCGGGGGTCCCGCCCCCCGTAGTGCAACCTCCCCAGCTCGGGCCCGGTCAGGGCGATCCCGACCCAGCCACCATCCTGCGTGTGCCTCAGAACGAACACGAGGATCCCATTCTGGTCCGCCGCGAGACATCCCGGCTCCAGGGAATGGTCGGATGACATAGCACCCCATTCCCACGGAGGAGGGGTCGCGTGTCAAGGCAAAACCCCCACCGGGGAAGGGTCTCCCCGGTGGGGGCAACAACCAGCGTGCGCCAAGACATCACTCACGCTGGAGGGACCATGGCCCAAAGGGGCCCCGGTGTCAATACCCCATCGGGAAACTCGACCCGATGACCTCGAAACGACGAAGGAACTCCGTGTAGGAGGAACAGGTCCTGACGAGGATGAAGGCCCCCCACCCCTCCCCCACCGGGTAGGGGTCCTTCCTCTCCCACTTGAAGGAAACCTCCCAACTCGTAAACGTGGAAGAGGAAATGCGGCCCCTGAACCAGGGCTCGGGGAGATGCCAGGCCCCCTTCGAGGACGGATTGATGACCATGGAACCAAGGAGGACATGGGACAGGCAGAAGTGGTAGACGCGGGTCTTCTTGAGCTCGAAGGTCCCCACGTTCACCATGTAGATCGGAAGTTTCACAGGCGTGTGTTGACAAACCCCCTCCAAAAGGCGTCCGGGCCGAGCAGGCAGGCGGTGATGAACAGGGACCAGGACACCCCCGGGCCCCGCGCGGCCAGGGAATCCGTAGCCCGGACCAGGAACCCCGGATCGGCACCCGTGAAACCCGAGTAGTCCAGGTGGATGGGGTGGGGGCTGTCGGCCAGCCACCGGGTCGCGAGCGGGATGGGAACCGCCCAGTCCCCCCCGAACCCCCACTCCACCGTTCCCGAGAGCGAGAGGAAGTCGGAGATCTTGCCACGACCGTGGCACCAGACCGAAAACATGATATTCATGGACCAGGTCCTGCTGCTCCACATGAAACCCGAGGAGGGTCTCTGCTGCACGGTGATCACGGCCATCACGGGTTTGGGGTCCATCACGTCATCTTCACGAAATCCAGCACGGGCCCGGTGTTCCCCCAGAGCCCGAGGAACAGGAACATGATCCAGTGGGTCCCCGGGAGCGGACGGAACCCGCCATACTGCCTGTGGTAACACAGGGTCGGAAAAAGAAGGAACCTCCCCTCCCACCCCCCCTCCCACGGGAGATCCCACACGACCGCTTGGGGAATTTCCTCCGGTCCATGGCCATAGGTGATCAGGTACCAGGAAAACGAGTAGAGCACGCGCGTTTGTGGATAGGGGGAAATGGAGCACCAGAGCTTCATGATTCCAACGGGAAGAAGTACAATCGGGGACCGAAGACCGAGAGGCCCAGGAACAGGATCCAGTCCACCCCTGGAAGCCCGCCACCGATCCTCATGATGTGGAAGGCGCGCACACTGTAGCCGCCGTCCCCGATCCTGAAGTGGTCGAGCTCCGCAGCCGTCCAACGGATGGGCCATGCACGCGCCCTGTGCAACCTGTCTGTCGCCGCGAGGTAGACGGGGAGCTCGTGGTACCCGGCCCAGAACCCGCCCACCCAGTGTCCCACGAAGAGGGTGGGGTTGTCGCTACTGAACAGGAACTCGGTCCGGCGGAGCATCTTCACAGGTCCTTCAGGAAGTTCGATCGGGGTCCGAAGGCCGAGAGGCCCAGGAACAGGATCCAGTCCACCCCCGGGAACCCGCCACCGATCTTCATGACGTGGAAGGCGCGCACGTCGTAACTGCCTTTCCGGACCCTGAAGTAGTCGAGCTCCGCAGCCGTCCAGCGGATGGGCCACGCACGCGCGCCGGGCAACCTGTCCGTCACCACGAGGTAGACGGGGAGGTTGCGGGTCCAGTCGGCCCTCCTCCACATCCTGCGCGCCCAGTAGCCCACGAAGATGGTGGGGACATTCCCGTTGAACAGGAACTCGGATTGGCGGCACAGCGTCTTCATGGCACGTCGTCCACGGGCCTCGCCGGGAACACCCAGTGCTCCCCGTGCAGGAAACCACGGGCGGGGGCGAGCACGCAGCCCTCGGGGTAGGCGCAGGCAAGCAGGTCCCGCTCCGCGTTGGCGGCGTGCAGGTAGACCGCCAGCGGGTCCCCTGCGGGGCTCCTGACCACCCACACGGGCCTCGAAACGGGGGCGGGAGGGGGGTCGGTGGAGCTGAGGCGGTCCAGGCGCGCGGCGGCGGCGAGCAGGCAGGAACGCAGCTGGCTCCTCCCCCGGAACGGGAGGCTGCGCGCCTCTTCGAGCAGGCAGGCAATAATGTGGTCGGTGGTCGTCATGACGGTTCGAGCGGGGTGGACCCGCACACCTCCACGACCTGGGCCTCGGTGAACCCCACCTTCCTCCCGTCGGAGGAGTAGATGTACTTCACCCCGTGCTCGTTGGCCCCGACTTCCCGGGGCTCGCAATCGGGAGCGGGGAAGGTGACCCGGTAGATGGTCCCGTCGGGGTGGAAGGCGTAGTCGGTGAACTCGGCAAGCTCGACGCACCCCTCGGGGGGTGCCACGCGGAAACGGGAGTGCGAGACCCCTGAAACCCGGACCGGGGTCCCGGAAGCCAGCTTGCGCAAGGTGTTCTTGGAGACGGTCCTCCGGCGGCCCTCCCGGTCCCGGAGGGAGTAGTATTCCCCCCGGCCCGAGACCTGGAACGACTTGGGGTGCAGCTTGGCGTTGATGGCCCCCGGGACGACGTAGCCGTGGGGGGTGCCGTCCTCGTCGAAGTAGTAGAGGGGGAAATCTTCGAGGCAGGGGGGTTCGCGCTTCGCGGCCCCCGAGAAGCCCGGGAAGATGGCGGTCGCATGCACGCACACCAGCTCACCGAACGGGTCGCGCAGCATGAAGACCCAGGTCGAGGCCTCAGCGCCCGGGGATCGTTTTCGGGGTCGGATCTCGCGCTTGAAGAGCCCGTCGGGGCCCCGCTTGTAAACGCGACGGGCCTCGCGGTCGAAGATGTAGCCGGGGAAATGGGCGGCACTGAAGGTGGATTTACTGGATATGGATCTCATGGGGTGTCTG
>Ga0180436_10004996_pt1 | contig 11809 bp, 12 predicted proteins | sample SS_ome_2_FD_132434 | JGI IMG/M metagenome (GOLD analysis project Ga0180436, IMG submission 132434) | Hypersaline lake sediment archaeal communities from the Salton Sea, California, USA - SS_3_S_2 metaG | ecosystem: Environmental > Aquatic > Non-marine Saline and Alkaline > Hypersaline >...
CCCAGGACAAAGCTCCATCGGTTGTAACAACGAAACGAGCCACCGAATCACCAGACTTCCGGATGTTGATGATTGAGGATAACCCAGCTTTGCTCAACTCCAATGCATCTTCATTAATTGGATGCAAAGTTGTTTGCCCGGACTTTCTCCAGAAAACCTCAGGCAGCGATGAATCGACATATGATTTGTTGGCAACCTGCCAGGCCGTCTGCGGCTCGGATTCAGGCGTCAGAGGGAACTCCAGGAATGATTTCGATCCGCCAATCACTTGGTTGCCTGATGTCCTGACGACGCTGGTATCGCATGTAAACTCATCACCGGTAAGCTTGATCCCATCGCTTCCCGTGTATTCCGGGCAATTGATTGCCAGGGCATTCTCACCGGTTACCTGAGTCACATCCGCCCGGCCCTGGCCCCGAAGGCAAATCTCACCGCTTAGGCCCGCCGACTCCCCCGGTGCGGCGATTGACTCAACGCATTGCTCGGGAAACACTGGTTCGCTTTGGCCACTGATGATCGTTCCGGAACTTGCAGGTGGCTGTCCCGAAATGGTTTGCTCAAGGCGCAACAGGTCGCCGGTCAGCGGCTTGGTTCCCCGCTGGTCCATCAGCCTTCCCAGGTCATCGACTCCCTTGATTACTCGCCGTGGTCCAGTCATTTACTCCTCCCCTCCACCAAGTTCCGCACTTCGGTAGTCGGTCCCCTGGACCCTCGTACCCTCCGGTGACAGCTCAATCCGCTCCACGAGGATTCCGGTGATTGCACCGTTCATTTCATCCGTGCCGGCTGCGGTATCGTACAAACCGATCCGCGGATCGGCCGCCGACAGGTATGTCACCTGCTGAAATAGCCGGATGCTTTCGGCCAGCCGGTCCAGAGCGTAATCATGGGCCAGGAACTCATTCAATGCTCCAGCCACGTCGTAATGACGTGTCCGTTGCCGACCTCCAAGTTTTTCCAGAATTACCGGGTGGTAACTGCCCCAGGTCGATCCATCCGTGTATGCGTACTCGCCGAGTACGTCCAGGTCCTGGATTTCCCTGACAACCTCGTAGGTTTCCGCCGTGTAGATCTCAAGTTCGGCCAGGCCGATGCTGGGATCTGATTGGTTCTCGTAACCATGTTTGTAAGCGCCGAGTTCGAATCTGAGAAACCTGGTTCTCTGCATCAACAGTTCCTCAGCACACGCCTCGGCCACGCTATTAGGTTCAAACCTGCCATACAGCAGAGGGGTGAGCAGCCGCCAGTTGGCGCCGTCTAAACTGCCAAACACCCTGATACCCGGCCAGAACAAACCCTGGTGCCCGGCGAGGGCATTGACATTCCGGCTGCCCGGCATTGTCGCCCGGACCCGGTCCAGCCTTGACTCTTCGCCGAGGTCGACCTCGATGAAGCCGTACCAGGAATCGTACTTGTCCGTCCCGCCGTTCTCGGTATCAGCCAGGTTGTGGACTCCGGCCCCGAGGTTGCTGTCCCCGTCATATAGCAGCTCAAGTGCACAGCCCGCGGGGCAGTCCGAACCGACATTCAGGCCGTCCCAGGCGAACCAGTCACCCTCGCTGGTGATATCCGTGATGACGGTAGTCGGTTCTGTCAGGGCATTACGCGGCCGTTCACATTTTCCCTTAACGACCACGCGGGTAAACATGTCCCGGACCTCGCGGGGCTGGGTGATGCTCACCGGGCAGCACAGCTGCCAGTCTTCCTGTCCCCGGTCCGCCTGGGTGACGACCCGCAGTTTGAACCGCTCATTTGCGGAGTCATACCACAACCGCAGGTTGGCCTGTTGGTCACGCTGGACTCGGGATACCAGGTCAATGACCCGCCCCTTGAAAGTGATCGGGCCCGCCAGGTCAAGGCCGGTATCCGGCAGGTCAAGGTCGGCCGCTGTCGCACCGATTCCCCCCAGGTCCTTGGGCCACTCAAGTGCCGCCTGCAATACTTCGGCCCAGTCCAGGGTGCCTTCGATGTAGCACCCGACGCCAGTGGCGTAATACACCTTGCCGGAGGTGTCCTCCAGGATCGTGGCCGAACCGCCGGTCAGGTTTATCCGGTAATGCAGCGGTGGAACCTCCTCTGTCCCGGCTGCGTCGTAGTAAAGCCTGATGTTACCAGGGATCCAGGACCGGCGGCGGGTCCCGGCATCCACCCCCGAATTGAACGCCGGGTCGCCGGTTCCCTGATAGGTGAAGCCGAAGACATTGCCGAACCGACCATCCCCGATCAGCGAGAGCGCCCGTGGGTTGTCGTCAATTGCGGTTTCATCCGGGGACAGGTTAACGTCGCAGTCACACTCATTGATCAGGGCCAGCCAGTCGAAACAGGTGATGGCGAACCCCCCGTCCCGCGGGTCCACACGCTGGACCCGTCCCGCGAACAGAACTTCGGCATTACCGTCGACCACGCACGTCAGCCGGGCCTGGGCCAGGAGTTGCGTCCTGGTTCCCGTGGTGCCTTCATCACTGAACCCCGGGTCGAGCTTGACCAGGTCTGCCCAGAGGATGGCCGGTGTGAAGGCATCCCGCGTAAGTTTGAAGTCCCGCATTGCGTACTCCACCCATTCCGTCGCGCCAGGATGGTTTGTCCGCAGTTCCAACCGGTAATCGATCAGCTTGTCGGTTTTGAGCAGGTGCTCTGTTGTTGCTGAGTTCATTGCCATAGATCTCCCCGTTAACTCCCGGTACCGGGCCGTGCCGGAACGTAAGCCTGGTAGCTGCTGAAATCATTGATGTCACCAAATGCCCCGTCCTCATGGACCGCCAGCTCAAGCTCGATTGTCTCCGGGTAGTCCCCGGCCCGGGGCAGTGTCCCGCTCAGTTCGGGGGGCAGCGTCACAATCCTACAGAGGTAAGCATGCCGGCGCTCGACGGGCTCACCGCCGGCGGCCAGCGACCCCCCGGCCACGAAGACCATCAGCTCAGCCTGGCAGCGGAACTGATACTCCAGCCATGCCAGGACGCTGCGCGGCGCACTGGGGCTGCTGTTCATCTCGAGCAGCTCTTCGGGGCAGATCGTGACTACCAGTTTGCTCGGGTAGCGCGCGATACTCGGCCGGACCCAGTGGACCAGGCCACGTCGGTCGAGGATCCGCTCACCGATCTGTGGGTACTCAACCCGGGCCTGGCCGTACTGGAACTCGACCCAGTCACTGGCCGTCGCCCAGATTTTCACGCTCGAAGCAATCATGTTCCCTCCTAAAACCTGCCGTGCAGTTCGTTAAGTTGCGCCAGGTGGCTCGTCACCTTCGCCGCGATCAAGTCCTGCGCCCCATTGCGGTAATCGACGGTCACCGTGAAGGCCGGCCCCCGGGGGACGCTGCGGTCACCGAGCAGCCGGCTGGCCGGGTTGGTGGCGAACCCCAGGTCACTTAGGCGCGGGAAGTTCATGATGTTGGCCTGGACCGTGTTCTCGACCTCTACTTTTTGGCGCTTGGGGAACAGCTTCCCCGCCAGCAGGTCAAGGCCGCCGCCGACCAGGCCGCCCACTAACCCGCCGAACAATCCGCCGCCGGCGCTTTGCTTGAGGTTGCCTGCCAGGGATTTCCCGAGTCCCTTGACCAGGCTGCGCAATGCACCCCGGACCGACTCGCCGAGGGTCTTCGATACACCGTCTGCCAGGTTGCGGCCCAGGGACAGGGAGGCCCCGCCGGTCACTCCGTTCCGCAGGCCAGTTGCCTCCTGTGGCTGGCAGGATCCGCCGGTGCAGGCCAGGGCTACCCGTTGCCGGGCCGTTGACATCAGCTTGCCGACCCTGCGCAGCTGGCCGGTCAACTCAAGCGTGGCCGACCGGGCTGCCTTGAGGTTGCCACTCAGCTTTTTCGTTTGCTCCGTGTTATTGCTCATCTCTCCTCCTGTTGGGGGCAGCGGCCGTTTGATGTGTCATCTCCCGGGGCCGGTGGAACCGGTCAAACTCAGCCTGGACCCGGTGTTTTACGCCGAGTAGGGCCCGGTGCTGCTCCTCGGGATCGGCCAGCGGCAGACCCGCCAGCCGCTGGCCCTCTTCCTCGCACTGCCTGATCCGTTCCCGGTGCCGGGCGTGGTGCAGCAGGCAGAGCGCATCCTCAAGGGGCAGCTGCCGGGCCTCCCGGTAACTAATCCCCAGCCCGAGGAGGGTGATCAGCACCTCGTGGCTGGTCAGGGGCGGACCGGGGTTCACCGTGGGCTGTCCACCGGCGGCGCGAGCCGCCCCAGTGCTGTAAAAAAACTGCGCACTCCGGCTGTTTCCACAAAGTTCAGTTCCACGAGGGCCGCGGCAATCAGCAACACGTCGTCGAAATCCAACCGGGAGGCTTCTTCCTCGGTAAGCTCGGTCCCGAGGACAACCAGTTTGAGCAAGCATGCCGGTGCTCCCAGCAGCCGGTCGATCAGCTCCTGTGAACCAGCATCTTCACCGGTGCAGGCCAGGGCGCCCAGCACCCCCGCCAGTTCCGGCCAGACCGCTTCGAACTGCAGCCAGTTCAGGCGCGAAACCTCAAGCCGCCGGCCGCTGCCGAGCCGGACCGTCCGTGACTGATCCAGCTGCATTACGGCATCGGAAACCTCTGCTATGCATTGTTTGTCGTCCATTCCGTCCTCCTTGGTTATCCGTAGTTGGCCAGCACGCCATAGATGCTGCGCGCCGTTCCGACGCACATCTCCTCCGCGTCGAACATGCAGTCCCAGCCGACACTCGCCCCCTCCGAGTACTCACCTTCACTGAAAGGCCAGCGGCTGTCGTTAATGCCGACGTTGACCTTGTGGAAAGTAAACTCAACCCCGGTTTCGCGCCACCGGGCGGGGTCCGGGTCGTCGGCTGCCAGTTGGACCAGTCTGACCCGCCGGAAACGCTCGAGGTCGACGGCGTCTCCGAGGCTGGTAACGATGCTCGCCGGCCGCCAGTAGGCGTAGGTCACCAGCACCTGGCCGCCATCGGTGATCCCCTGGCCGCTTCGCCGCCGCACCAGACCCTTCTCGTGGTCGAGGCCGTAATCCACATCCGGCGCGTACTGGCCCGAACCGTCGTAGGTCGCCACCGCCACCAACGGGCCGTCGGGATTAACGTATGTCGCGGAGTCCGCGTGGGTGTCAAGCACGATCGGTGAACCGCTGAACCCGGACCCGGCCAGGTACGCCCCTTCCAAGGTGTCCGTCGAGTTGCGGTAGACCCGGTAGCTCGCCGGGGCCCAATCTTCGGGAGGGGTAAAGGTGAAGGTCACCCGCTGTCCGCTAGATACCGCGACCAGCCCGGCGGCTGTCGGCTCACCCTCAAACCCGCCGGTGTCGCCGTCGTCCGTGCAGGGTACGACCCAGTAGTAGTATGTCCCCGGGGCAATCCCGCCGCCACTGCCCCCGGCGGAAACCGCCAGCTCGGACACCCCCGGGGGTGGTTCGGCGGCGATACCGAAGGGATGGGCCAACTCACGCCAGTCAGCGGCGTTGAGCCGGACGACCTCGCTGACGGTAATGAGCTCGCTCCCGGAGCTGGCCTGGGCCGCACCTTCGCCCAGCAGCAGGTCGAGGGTCAGGGGGTTGGCGTCCTCCAGCATCCGGAAGCTGAGGCTGTAGCGTTTGGACCGGTTGCGCCGTGCCACGGGCTGGGTCAGCCCCTTGATCGTCAGGTCCTTGCCGACCTGCTCGGTGGCGACGACCACCGCGGCATCCGCCGCCCGGCCCAGGTGCCGCCAGGCCCCTTCGCTAGTCTCACCGCCGGCCGCCGGGTCCCAGAGCAGGACCGTCGCGGCTCCGATGGTGTGGTATGGATGATATGTATATTGTGCTGTCGCCATCATGCTCCTCGTTTTTGAATTTATCCAGGCGCCGTGGTCAGTCGGTGAGCGGGTCGGCACCGTAGCTCAGCGTCACCCCCAGCTCAGCGGTCACCACCACGCCGCCGTCCACCGTCCGGTCGCGGCGTCCGAAGCTGATCTCACCGACGGCCAGCTGCCTGACCGCCCCCCCCAGCCGGTGGCTGAGGTTGAGCGACCGGCGCAGCTGGTGGGCCAGGTCGCGCACTGTGGCCAGCGCATTGGCCGGCCGCCCGGCGGCATGGGACACCTGCAGCCGCAACTCGGCCGTGACAGCAGTCCCGTCGTTAGAAAAACTCTCCACCTCAACCGTGACCAGAACCTGGGGGTAGGCCGCCGGGGGCACGAGCCCGACGGTGGTTATCTCACGCACCGGCGGGTCAAACCCGCATTGCTCCAGCCAGCTGACGATCCGCTCTATCACTGTGTTGATCACCGGCATGCCCTGCTCCTTTGCTTATTCACCGGCTCAGTACCCGGCAAGCTTTTCCTCGTCGAGCACGCGTTCTGCGTCCTCCGTCGTCGAGTAGACCGTCATTCCGGGCTGGCCGCTCTCGCTGTCCACGAGCCGCTCCTCACCCCGGGTGACCGCCGCCAGGTGCGAACAGACCGCCTCCCGGGCCGCCGCCAGCGGATTGTGGATATCGTCTACGAACCGGCGGCGGTAGAGGAAGTAGAGCGCCAGGGTCGCATTCGCGCGTTCCAGGCTCAACTGGACCGCCGGGTTGCCGAGGTCGGCATGGCCCAGCACATAGCTGTCGATCAGGTTCGCGCCGTCGGTGATCGCCTGATTGATGACGCCCACCGTCCCCGGGTCTTCAAGGTCCGGCGGGGTGTTCAGGTCATCGGCGAGGCCGGCGAGAACTTCGGGGTCGAGGCGTTTTTGCAGGTCGTCAATCGTCGTGTATATCGCCATTTGATTCTCCTGTTGGTTGATCCGGGGCCGGGGCGGCGCGGCAGGTTTTCCCCGCCGCTCCGTCCGCCGGCTTCCCGGCCCGGGGGCTAGGCCCCGGTGCTGCCCACCGCCAGGTACCACAGGCCGTAGCCCGCGCCGAGGCGGCTGCGCACGCCGTACTTGAAGGTGTCGGTGCTGAACACGTACTCGTCGCTCGGGTTGGTCACGGCGGTGAACTCCGGGCGGACACGCCACTGCATCAGCAGGGGGCGCACCGGGTACTTCGTCGCCATCACGAACCACTTGCCGTCGTCGACGTGGGGGCTGACCAGCAGGTCGAGCATCCCGTTGAGCGGGTTGCCCGCCGGTTTCTCCACGTCGGTGCTGCCGGCTAAAGCGATCGCGGTGCTGTTTAGGATCTCCCGCGCGGTGAAGTAGTTGTCCGGGCCGACGAGCAGCGTGTCCGGCATTACGCCGAGGGGCTTGCCCTGGTCGTCGTTAAAGCCCATCATCGCGGTGATCGCGGTTTCGATCCCGGTGGCGCTGAGGTCAAGCGCCAGCTTGTTGGACTGGGTGCCGCTGTCACCCTCGCTGTGGTCGGTATCGAAGAAGAACTGCCCGTCGTAGCAGTTCGTGGCGAAACCGCTGTTGAGCAGTTCGCAGAGCAGTTCGTCCGGGTGCAGCGCGGCGCGGACGGCGAGCTCCTCGATCCGCGGCCGGACCTGGCTCAGGCGGTCGTCCTCGAAGGTTTCGCGGTCGACCTCGATCGTCGCCTCGTACTTGCGGTTGGGGATCTCGTACTCGTGCGTGCGCAGCGCCCCCGGGACGCGTTCATCGGACCACTCGCGCATCGCCGGGGCATTACCGAGCCAGTTGTAGCTTTCCTTGTCGCTCGTTGAATCCACCACCGTCGCCAGCTTCGGGTAGAGCGGCTCGGCACTGCCGAAGCCCTTGTCGAAGAGGCTGCGGAAACCGGTGAAGGTCGCATCGAGAAAGTCGCGGGTTACTAATCGGGACATCAATCACTCCTTGGGTGTATTTCTTTGCGCCGGGGTGTTTAGAGCTTGAGGCGGACCCAGACGAACCCCGTGCCGTCACGGGATTCCAGGCGGCCGACGGGGATGTCATTTACGGTATCCGCCGCCAAGGCGACGCTCTGGTCGTCGGCGACGCAGAGCTCGGCCCCGAGGTCGGCCTGGGCGATCGCGGCGCCGGCGGCGAGGCTGAACACCCCGCTGGCCTGGACCCGGATCGTCCGTACCCCGTCAGCGCCGGTGGTGTTGTCGACTTCCTCGAGGGCGATGCCCAACACGCGGTACCCGGCGGTGTCTGCCCCGGCCACGGCATAGCCCGTGGCGTCACTGCAGACGATGCTGCCCTTGAAGATCCGGCTCGCACCCTTGACCGGGTGGGCGGTGACGATTCCGTCACGGTGCTTGGTGTATCGGTTTGCTGTTAACGCTGTCATGCTTAGTCCTTGCGTTTGTGATTCAGTCTGCGGGCCGGCTCAGTGGCAGCCCTTGATCTCGGCGTACTCCTCGTCGGTCAGGCCCAGGGCCGAAGCGACGCTGCGTTCGTCACCGCTCAGCCCGGCGGGCGCCGTCTCGGCGGCGGCTCCCGCCGCTGCCGTGAAACTCACCGGCAGGGAGCGCAGGACCTCGCCGAGTATCGCCGCCAGCGGGGCACTGCCGCCGTCGGGGAACTCGACGTTCTGCGGGTTCTCCCGGGCGCTGAGCAAAGCTTCCTCGAGCCCGGCCTGCTCCATCGCCGGGGTCAGTTGCCCGCCGTCGCGCAGTTCACCGAGGAAGGCCGTGACTTCGCGGCGCAACTCGGTCCGGCGCAGGCGCCGGTTCTCCTCCGCCAGGCGGTGGTTCTCCTCGGCCAACCTCAGCGACTCGTGGTCCGCGGTCTGGTCCGGGATGGTGTTGATGGATACATCGTGCGGCATACGCACCTCCGTAATGATGTGGAAGAAAGTCGGTTGTTTCCAGGGTGACCCGGTCGAATCCGGGCTCTGTGGGGCGGGTTCGGGCGCCGGCCATGACGGCAGTCCCTTGACCGCCGGGGGCCGGGCTCCGAGGAGCGCGACGCCGCGCAGGTAGGGCCCCCGCCCGTCGAGGTCGGCGTAGACCTCGGCACTTCTGAAGGGGTAGGCCCCGCTTTCGATCCCCGCAGCGACCTCCGGCGGCACGCCGGTGATATCGGCGCGGAGGAACTCGCCGTCCCAGACAAGGTCGCTGACGATGCCCAGCGCCGGGCCGTGCTCGGCGTGGTCGATGTTGACCGTAGCCGCCGCGTAGTCCGGGTCGTAGCAGCCGGCCAGCGCTTCCAGGTTAGCGGTGCTGAACTCTACGCGGCGCCCGTACATGTCGGTGAAAGCGCCGGGGCGCAGGATCGCGACGTTGCGGTAGTGTGCGATGGCGGGGTCAGTCATGGTTTGCCTCCTGCGTTTCCGGGGCACTGCGCCCGTAGCGGCCGTAGAGCTCGGCGCTGTCCAGGCTGAGGCCCTGCTCGCCGAAGAAGCGGTCGATCTCCAACTGGAGCCGCAGGTCGGACTTAACCGGCGGGGCCAGGCGCCAGGCCGGGTAGAGCCGCTGCCCCGGCGGGAAGTTCAGGTCGACGATCCAGCGCACCAGGGTGCCGTTTAACAGCGCGGTCAGGGCCTGGGCGTCGGAGCGCACGATGTCCTCGCGCACGGCCTGGTGGACCTTGCCCAGGGAGTAGCTGCCGCTCTCCCCGGCCTCGGTGGTCAGGGTTTGGCCGAGGAGCGCTTTGCTCATCTCGGCATTGGCGAAGTTCACAAGTTCGCGGTAGCTCTCCACGCCGCCCCCGCGCTGGGCTTCCAATAGTTCGAGGCCGACGCCCTCGGGGACGACGAGCCCGGTTTCCTGCTGGAGGCTGCCGACGATCCGCCGGTAGGCCGCCTGCTCACGGTCCGTCGCCCCCAGGGGGTGGCGCAGTACCGCCGTCGGCGTGCAGTACTTCTCGCAGTACATCACCCAAAAGCGCAGCACCTGGCGCTTGAACCAGGCCAGCCACCAGACGCAGCGCAACTGGGGCAGGCCGTAGGGGTCCTCATGGCGGCCGTAGGGGGCGAAGACCATGAAGCGCCGCTTCGGCAGGCCCTCGCCCTTGACCGGCTCCGCCTCGGTCAGCAACCTGAGATCACCCTCGGCGCTGAATACGAACCGGCGCGGGTGGCGCGAGAGCAGCCGGGCGGGGACGAGTGCGCCGGAGCCGCCGCCCACCGGGGCGCGCCGTTCCCAGACGACCTCGCTGACCGCCAGTCCATAGGGCACGGCGTCGAGCAGTTCGGAAAGGCCGCGCTCGAAGCCGCAACCCGTGGCCTGGGGCCCGTCGCCGGTGCCGATCCCCTCCAGTGCCTCCTCGACGAACTCCGCGACCCGGGCCGCCTGAGGCGAGGCGTCCGCCGGGACGACGCTGCGCTCCCAGCCAAGCAGCGCGGCCTTGCGCTGGTTGACGAGGGCGCTTAAGTGGGCGTCCTTGTCGAGGGCTTCCTCAAACAGCCCGTAGGGCCAGGCGTAGTCCTCACCCGGTGTGCGTTTGGCCAGCAGCGGGTCGCGGTTGGGGCGGACCCCCAGCCAACCGGCCAGCGGTTCGAAGAGGTCGCTGGCGATCCCCGCCACTTCGCGGGTCAGGCCAGCGGAACCGGACTGTGCCGCCTGTTTCGGGCCCGCCGGCGCTGGTTTTTTGCGCACGGTTTTATGCTTCTGTTTCGGCCAGAACCACATGCAGTCTCCTTGTATGTATGTTTTTGATAGCTTGCGCGTTTAGTAACCGGCGGCGTACCCCTGCCCGGCGCAGCCCGGTAAAAAGCCGCGCCAGGCCTCGCTGCGCCGTCCCGCGGCACTGGGCAGCCAGCCTCCCCCGGGGAGGCCCAGCGCGGTTTCCAGCGCCCGGGCAAAGGCGTCGAGCTGGTCATCATGGGCCCCCGCCGGGTAGCCAGCGGCCTCACTGCGGAAGTCCGCGGCCCAGGGTTGGTCCAGGGGGAGCAGCACATTGCCCCGGGCGACATGAACCCCGGCGGCCTCGATCCGCACTGCTTTGGAACGGGCCTCGCTCTGGGTCCTCACTGGGAGCCCGAGGTCCCAGGCCGCCTGCCCGAGCGCCGCCTGGTAGGCCACGCCCTCGATCCCGATCAGCCGGGGCCGCCAGTGCCGGGCCAGGTGCTCCAGCGCAGCGAGCTGCTCCGGGAAGCGTGCCTTGAGCCGCAGCATGTCAAGGACGTAGATCCGCCGGCACTCACCCGGGGCCCGCTGAACCCCGACCACGCAGGCCGCGAACCAGTCGTGGTGCGCCCCGGTGCCGATCGCCGGGTCGACCCCGGCGGCGATAGACAATGGTACGCCGCGGCAGTGCCACTCCCCCGCGAGCAGGTCCAGGTCTGCCGTGGCATAGGTCAAGAAGTCCTCCTGGCGGAAGACCCGACCGGCCAGGCTGAGGGGCTGGTTCATGTATTCCTGGGCGAAGGCCTGCTCGCCGATCTCGGTGCGGCGCTGGTTAAGGCGCGCGCGGTCCCAGCGCCCGGTCCAGAGCGGTGTGCCGTCATCCTTAAACGCCGCCCGGCGGATGACCTGCCAGGGGTAATCCGGGTTGGCGGCGCCGCTGCTGTGGCGCTCCATCCAGCGCGCCAGGCCGCTGTCGTGGTGGAGCAGGGTGCCGAGCCAGACGAGGCTGCCCTCGCCGACATCCAGGGCGTTTAGGAGGGCGTGGTCGGCCCACCGGGCGTACTTGCGCCGCTGCTCGGGGCTCTCCACCGCACTGTCGTCCTCGGGGTCGTCGAGGACCACCAGGTCGAGGCGGCGCCCACCGCTGAGCTGGCCCCGGACCTTGCCGCCGAAGCCGAGTGTCGCGATCCGCGCCCCCCCGGCAAGGACGACCTCGCCGTCGGAGTAGGAGACAAGGTGGCCCTTGCCGTCACGGGCCGGTGACAGGCGCTCGCGCCACTGCGCCGGGATCAGGGGGTTTGTCTCCAGCTCGGTGATGATCTGGCGCAGCTTGCCCTGGGCTTCCTGGCGGTTGGCACTGACCAGCAGGCTGTTGCGCTTGCGGCCGAGGCAGAGTTCGCGCAGCACGAGGGCGACGGTACCCAGGGCCGTCTTGGCATGCTC
>Ga0180436_10004998_pt1 | contig 11807 bp, 6 predicted proteins | sample SS_ome_2_FD_132434 | JGI IMG/M metagenome (GOLD analysis project Ga0180436, IMG submission 132434) | Hypersaline lake sediment archaeal communities from the Salton Sea, California, USA - SS_3_S_2 metaG | ecosystem: Environmental > Aquatic > Non-marine Saline and Alkaline > Hypersaline > Sediment...
TCCCAGCGAATGATGATATTGAACCCGGAATAAGCGGAATCAGTGGCGATGCTAAACGGGATCCAGACCTGAGAACCAGGCTGGCCGGTTATACCCACCGCTTCGATTCTTTCGCTCGGGGACGGTGTGATATTTTCGCATATCAGCACCTGGGCGTTAGCCGCCGTCGACAAGCCGACCATCAGCATGATGGCCACAAGGATAAGCTTGACTTTGGACATTAATATACCTCCAAGTACGTCACAATATTTCAAACTACTTTATCGTGCCACGGGGGGCACGTAATCAGGCCTTTCGTCTGTTTTGAAGAAGCCTGTCAAATCTCCAATCTGCTTCTGAGTCAGGAGCCATATAAAGCGCCTGGAAATAGTCGCAAGAACTCTCCGAGCCGACATTCCTGTCGTGATTTCTGCTCTGTTCAGATTCTGAACAGACGTATGTCGGTTGGGAGACTTCATGCCACACCGTCTTTGAGCAAGAACCGGACCCAATCTCCGAAATATCTAACGCTGCCACTTCAACCCTTGCGGACAGACGTCAGACCGCGAACGTGAATTATCCGATATCCGTCACTTCCTTTTAACGGTATGTCAATTTGGGACTTAGAAGTCCCCGCAAGTACCTTTGTTTGGCGCTTAGCCGTCGGACGATAAAATGCCCCTTGTAGTATTCACCGCGCTGTATGGCGTAGAAGAGAGTAATTTTGTTGCAGTCGTCATTACTTGTTTGCAAACTCAGCAACTGCTTGCGCAGCGGCTGTCTTGGTTTGGTCTACCTATAATGTATAAAATAGAAAAAGATGACCATTTGGCAAGGAGATTTCAAGTTATCCTTAAGACCGGTCATCGTTTAGTTAGGCTCTGCTTTTGTAGGTTTCTCTTTGGTCTTTAGCAATTCTCGATAGTTTCAGATCCTCCTTTAAAAAACCCCCGGAGAGGGGTTAACCTCTCCGGAGATATAAGTCGAAAAAACTTACTTCAACAGAACCATCTTCTTGGTGTCGGCGAAGTTGTTGGTTTCGAACTTGTAGAAGTAGACGCCAGAAGCCTGGGCGGAAGCATTCCAGGTGATGGAGTGCGGGCCGGCAGCGGCGGTACCGGAGAACTGCTCAACCTTCTGACCAGCAACGTTGTAGATGGTCAGGGAGTATTCACCAGCGTGAAGCATGTCAAATGCGATCTCGGTGGTCGGGTTGAACGGGTTCGGGTAGTTCTGAGCCAGAGCGTAGGCGGTCGGCATGGCGGTCAGGTTGGCAGCGGAGCCAGCAGCAGAAGCCATTTCGATCGACAGGATCTGACCGTTGAACTGCAGGAAGTCACCAGTGAAGGTGTTGCCCTGCATGGAGCTAACCAGGATGCGGGTCTCGGAACCGTTGTAGTTCCACTTGGCTTCCATGTTGTCGGCCAGCAAGGTCGGAGTGACGTTACCAGCGACCGTCAGGAAGGCACCACCCATCTCGCGATCGACAGACAGAGTGTTGCCGTCGAAGGAGTAGGTAGCATCCACGGTGGTCAGCTTGTTGTACGGAAGAGCATCGCCAACGATCACACGAATCAGGTATACCAGGTCGGCAACCGACAGGGTAAGACCATCAGCGTTGACGTCGGTAGCAGCGATCTGACCGTCGACGTTGACCTTGAAGACATCAAGACCCATGATGAAGTAGTTCGAGAACAGAACCGCGTCAGCGATTTCGTTCGACTCACCGTTCAGGTTGACGTCGCCACGAGCATCAATGTCGTCGGCACAGATGATGTCAATGCCGCCGTTGTAGAAGTCGATGATACGCTTCGGAGCCGGCTTACCAGGGCCGCCGCCAACGGTGCACTCATCGGGAGCACCGAAGTAGGTCGGGAAGGTAGTCGGAATCGAAGTAACTTCGACGTATTCGTTCGGATCGTAACCACCGTAGTAGTTAAACACGGCGTTTTCGATACCCTGGACAATGCTGTCCGGAGCGGTCAGCGGGAAGTAGGCCAGGGAGTTGTCACCACAGTCCATCCAGAAGAACTTGATCGGCACGTACTGGCACTCGAAAGTGCGGTCGTTGGTGACCAAGAAGTCCAGAGTGAACATGGTAGCCGGAAGCGAAGGCTTCAAGCAGGTCGGGTGGTTCGGACCATTGTTGGTCTCGGCAATACCGACTACGCGCAGGACGCCGGACGGGCAGCCACCGGAGCAGTTGCCATCGGCACCAAAGCGGTAGTTGAAGTATTCCCAACCACAACCGCCGGCGAAGAAAGCAGCGCCCGGAGTAGCGGTCTGGAAGGAAAGAGCCGAAGCGTCATAAGCGATCAAGAAGTCGAAACCAGCCGGAACTTCCGAACCAGCAGTCATGTCGACATCGATGAAAGCGTGCTGACCCTGGATAACACCGTACGGATAGTAGGTGTCGCCATGCTCTTTTTCAATCACAACGCTAAAGTTGGTTTCACCCTTAACGTCAACGTACACTTCACAAGTCTCGGACAGGTTACCATCGGAAGCTTCGTAGGTGAAGGTGAAGACGGTACCAGTGTCGTTGATGGACGGGGTGATGTCAAAGTCACCATAGGTGCCGTCCGGAGTCGGGGAAACACCAACCAGAGTAACGGTAACCGGATCGCAGTCGCCGTCTTCGGCGGTAACGGTCCAGCCAACGTTCAAGTCAGCACCCGAGGGATAGGTGACACCACAGCCGTCGGTGAACGACGGGCCGATGTTGGTGAACATGAGGTCGTAAACGAACGGAGCCGACTCGGCACATTCGTCAACAACAACGATTTCGGCGGACAGGGCAACGCCCACGTCGGCCAGGGACGGAGCATAGCTCCAGACACCAGTGCCCGGATCGATCGTACCAACACCGGACTTCACCTGGAAGGTGAACGGAGCGATAGGATCGTCGTCAGCGGCGTCAAAGTCGAAGGACACGGCGTCACAGTGGGAACCGGTATAAGCGGAACCCGGGACGACGGTCAGGTAGGCCGGCAGACACGGAATGATGTTTACGTCATAACAGTACGGGCCACCCCAGTCCGGAACGACCGAACCAAAACCACCAGCCCACAGCCAGAGGCCGGACGGCGGGTAGAAGGAAGAGTCCAGACAGAGTTCGGCACCATCGACGTCACAACCAGTGGTGACGGCGAGGATGACGGCATCAAAGCCCGGAGCCAGACCATCGCCACCGATCAAGGAACCACCGTAACCGACAGTGTCGGCACCGGTGCCATCGGCGGAGAAGCTGTTAATGGCCGAAACGAGATCAAAGACAGATCCCAAGCCACCCGGGTAAACGTCGGTCATGACAGCCTGATCAAAAGCCTCGCCACCAACGGTCCAAACGCGGACACCGTTGGTCATACCGGAAACCTTGGTGGCTTCGGTATTGATGGCGCGGAAATTGAAGGTAACGTCGGTGCCAACACCGATGTACTGATAGGACGGACCGTTACCAAAGTGGTCGGTGACGTCGGTCTGGATACCAGCTACGTTGTCAACATCAAAAGAGTTACCGTAGGCAAGCCCAAATGAAAAGGTCAAGACCAAAGCGATAAGCAATGGAATGCGTTTCATTTTAGTCTCCTAATTACTTCGTTAGCAATTGTCATAGAAGATGTAATCAAATACAGATCAGCAGATGTGTCTTCCGTTTTGCGCATAGCGCAACACTCTGAGTGAGAGCCAACAAACCCAGTGTGCTCTAAAAGATTACCGCTTGAATATGTACTGATTTGTTTCATTTGAGCGCGTGTTAAAAGACCTCTCTTTTCACGCCCTCCTTTCTATTCGTTGGGGGGTTAACGGTTTTGGTCTTCTCCCGGATTTCTCCGGGAGTAAACCACTTATCTACTTTGTTTATCTTTTGTTGTTCAGTCACTTGGATAAGAACTAAATCGTAAAATCGAGTCTTTTCATCCTCACGAGCCGCCGCACCAGGGCCCACCGCTAAACATGTACGCAATCATGTAAACCAGGTCGGCGATATCCGGCTGAGCACCACCGTCACAGTTGACATCACCCGAATCCATCGGAATCGGAGCCGGACCGCCACTAAACATCCAGGCCACCAGGTAAACCAGGTCGGCAATATCCGCAGCCTGACCATCGGCGTTGACGTCACCTACGAGGAAACTCTCAACATTCAGGGAGCCATCCACCAGGATAACATCAGTGGTATCGAGCACAGCAATGGTATCAATGTCGTACGATGTTGAGTCACATCCGCCTTCGGGAGGCATCGATATCCGCTTCCAGTTCAAGCAGACATCGCCGGCCCAGGCGGTGCAGATCCAACAGTTGGTGTCGGGTACTCCGACCGTCGTAACGCCGATCGAGGAACCGTCCGGACGCGCGAAATTCAGATGGGCCAGGAAGTCGGACTGAATCATCACATTCACCGTCCGATCCTGCATTGTGTCCGGAATGCTGTAAACATCAGCCAGCATCTTAATGAGCACGCCGCCCTGCTGAGGTAAAATCCCCTGCGTCGTGGGCGGATTCGGCAGGTCCGCGATTCCCGCGATATTTAAATCGGTACCGTAACCCGAAAGCGAACGAGCGTCTACCCACTCCCAGTTCTCCACCAACGTGCCGGCAACATCAATGTTACCGATAAGCACCTCGTTGGTGTCTACATGGAAGAAATCCCAGTCAGCTTCGTGGAAGAAGTCATAAGCGGAATCAGGGGGGACAACAGTAGAGTCGATACACTCCCAGGTCTGCTCATCCCATTCAAGACAAAGGAAGAACAGCGTGTCGCCGTAGACAAAAATGGAGTCCTCACAATCGGGACCGTTCCAGGACTGGCAGAGCCAGCGGGTGGTGTCGATTGAAGAATCCAGGTTGGTCTGGAAGAACATAATATCTGGGCGATCCAGCTGGACCCACAGATTGAATCCGGCTATCGTATCATCCCAGTTAGAAAGATAGACCGAAATAACAGTATTTTGCTCTCCCGGAGAGGCAGTTGTATCACCTACACGAACCAGTAAATCGGGCGTCTGGGCGTCAACCGAAGGGACGATCAGAACAGCCAGTACTATGACCAGTAACGGCATAGCGAGGTGGGGTAACCTCGGAGATCGGATGTCAGGAGCCATCCTTTCCTCCTTCGTTCAGCTAATAGGTTCAAAGATCTCTCGAAACAATGTCCCTTAGCCGTAGTACTATTGAACTCTCCTTTAGCAAAACAGACCGAGCTGGTAGCTAATTGAAACCGTTTGAACAGTAATATCCCTCTGTTTAAGAGATAATCCGGTGGAAGTTTTCCTTCAGACCGTTACGTTAACTGTTGTTCAATCCAATGCAGCCTGTTTGTAATTCCCTTAGCTAACCTTGGGTCAGTTCAGGAACGAAGTACTTGAAAGTTTATGCTCGGAATCGGAAAGGATTGACTCTTCTCGAGTCGGGTTATCAACTCACCTAACGTCCGGGCACAATATACGGCCAAGGTCAAATATTGTCAACAGGAAATAAGAAAAATTTTCTGCCTTACAACCTGTTTAGTAACAACTCATTAAAGGCCTCCAAGTGGACTCTGAAGGTCACTATTTGGGGTGCCGAAACATGCCTTTTCATTGACCCCGCCTGCCTATCTTCGACCGTCAAACGGGACTCATTATCCGACACTTATATTAGAATATTATGTTCAATTCATGAGCAGCCCACTAGATTTCGAATCAACCTCTGTCACGCTTTCGAATCAAATTGTCACAAAACCGTACGCTTATGGTACTGATTTTGGTTGACCCAATGACTGCCAGTCATCCGGTCGGGGCTTTAACCTTCATTCGACTGATTCACCTGCCTCAACAGACAGGAGCACCAATCTGTTCGATGTTTTGTCAATGGAATCAAGACCATTGCCGATAACATACGATAGCAAGAATTGTGCAAGGAGTCGAATGAGCGACCAGAAAACCACCGGCGGAAGCACCGTAGCCAAGTTAGTTGCTACTATTGGCGACCTTCCGGCGTCACCGGCAACCGTAAGTGCCGTAATGGGGCTGACTTCCAATCTGGAATCACGGGTGGAAGATGTCTGTCAGGTGTTGTCGTCCGACCAGTCGCTTACAGCCAGGGTGCTAAAGCTCTCCAACTCCTCGTTTTACGGCCGCTCCAAGGAGGTAAAGTCGCTTCAGGAAGCGATTCTTATCCTCGGCTTCTTCACGGTCCGATCGATGGTAATCGCCTCCAGCGCCCACGCCATGCTGGCGGCGGGCAACGAGGACCCCAATCGCGGCAAGCTGTGGGCTCATTCCTTCTCTACCAGCATCGCCGCCCGTCAGTTAGCCGCTGAGTTGAAATTGAACAACAAGGACGAAATCTATATCGCCGCCCTGTTGCACGATATCGGCAAGCTGGTATTGATGCAAAAGTTTCCCATAAAATACGCAAACCTAATCCAACGAGTGGAAGAGGAGCGGCTTTCGTTCTGCCAATTGGAGCAGGAACTGTTTGGATTTACCCACGCCGAAGTCGCTGAACTGCTGCTGGAAAGCTGGTCATTCCCGGATTCACTTCGTCGGGCGATCCGCGATCATCACGATATCGAGGGCCTGACAGGACTCAAAACACCCTCGATGTCGGTCGTGATCAACGCCGCAAACTGCCTGGCCAAGCGCTTGGAAGTGGGATTCGAAGACTACCAGCCGGAATCCATGGATGAGGTCGAGTCGCTTGCCTCCCTGGGATTCGAGCCGGATGACTTCGACAGGCTGACTCAGACTATTAATGAGCATTATCTCGCCGAATCGCGGATATTTGAGGAAGCATGACCACTACTGTAAGCCGAGACATCAAGCGCCGACTGGACAACTACGGAAATCTGCCTTCTATTCCCCAGATCATAGTCAAGATCCGGCAGATCTCGGAGAACCCGAAATCATCGGTAGCCGACCTGGCCAACGTGATCCTCAGCGATCATCAGTTGACCAGTCGCATTCTGCGGATGGCTAACTCCCCATATTATGGTGATTTTGCAGGGAAGGTGACCACCGTCACCCATGCTATCGTCCTGATGGGCTTTCGCGCCGTGAGAAACATAGCGATTTCTATGTCGATTTACGGCATGGTCAACAAGCTGGGACGAAACTCAGGATTCGATGTCACTGCTTTCTGGACTCGTTCGGTAGCCTGCGGCGTAATTGCCAAGTTCCTGGCCCATCGTATCAATCAACCGGAACTGATTGAGGCAGCGTTCATTGCCGGATTCATGCACGACATTGGTCAGGTCATTCTGGCCGGTATATTCCCCGAGGATTATCGCACGATTACCGCCGACGACCTGGAAGCTCCGCACCTCCACAAGACCGAGCAGATTCTTTTCGAGATCGACCACATGGAGGCCGGTGGCATGGTCGCTCGTAAATGGAATCTTCCCGATTCGCTGACCAAAGCTATTACCGACCACCATCGCGTGGGACTCTCTCCGAGTCAGAAGTCCGATCATCTGCTGGTCGATCTGGTCTACCTGAGCGACGTGTTGTATGCTCACCTGATGGCAGACTCTCCCCCGACGACCAAGAGCTACGCCGCGATCATCCAACAAGCGCAGACCTTGATCGGCGTTTCTCGTCAGAGCATGGAGGAACTGGTGGCGGTCTGTCGCGAGCAGATTCAGGAGATTGCCCAGGACCTGGAGATAGACATCGAGCGCGAGTTCGAACGTCGTCACGCCAGCTCCGAAGCCGGCCTCGATGATGTCTATCAGCAGCTTTCCAACAAGGAAGTGCAGCTGGCTTTCCTCCAGAATGCAACCGCTGCCCTCATGGAAGCCAAGTCGGTCGATGAGATCTTGCAGGTCATGTGCGAGACGGTCTATCGGGGCATGCAAATGGGGCGGGTGCTGGTGTTTACTTTCGACAAGCGCGGGTCCTGCTTCCACGGCAAAGTTGGTTTCGGCCTGAAAGACCAGGATGCGGTCCGCTCTTTGAGCTTCCCTATCGCCGACGGCTTGTTCCGCAATCTGCGCGACAACGGAAACGCCATATCGGTTGTTGGTGACGACCCTGAAGTCTACGACCGCGTTATCTCCCCGCCCGAGGTGGAGCAGCTGGATGTCAAAGCTTTTGCCGCCATTCCGATCAAGATTCTCGACGAGGTCAAGTACATCATGTTAGTCGATTGCCCCGTTCGAGAGACTCCCATTTCTGAAGAGAGCCTTCGCTCAATGACCTCTATAACCAACCAGGCCGCCATGTGCGTGGAACGCCAGCTGTTTAAGCTGAAGATGGGTCGATAGCCGGTTTCCCCTTTTCCAATCAACTCCAATCGAGTATGTTTGCCCCTAGATGGTTAAATCCAGGGGACAAGGCACTTCTATACTGTTGACGATAGCGCTCTCGCTGTTCGTTCTGGCGATCAATCTCTTTGATATAAGCTCTTTCTGGGGGATCAACCTCTATCGTTACTTCGAGCCGTTTAGTTTCGGATTTGCGGTGGGACTGATAATCCTGAGTTGGCTACCAACTGTTCTGGGGTCAACGACAGTCAAACCGCACAACCGCCTGTCTTCGAGAGGCACGGCGATTCTGATTTTCTCATTTGCTCTCTGTTTTACGACCTTCTTCATCCTGGCGAGTTCGGCCACCAATCTATGGGGAGATGCGTCGCTCCGTCTCAATCAGCTGGACCAGGGTGTCTACTGGCTGCCGACCGAGATTGGTGACTTCTTCCTTCACGCCGTGCTTTTCAACTTTATCATGAAGCCGATGGGCTACGATGCCGCCCAATGCTACGGCTTCTTCAGCTTCATTTGTGGGCTGCTGTTTTACTTCAACCTGATTCGCCTGTCGAGATACTTCTCCCCCATTGTTCATTTCAATCCGGGCCTTCTGCTCTTCGCCTCTGGAATTCTGGTCCTGTTCTTCGGCTATATCGAAAGCTACTCATTAATAGCGGCTTTGCTGCCACATTTGGTCCTGACCGCTCTCAAGGTTGTTGATGGTCGTGCGTCGCCCAGCCGGCTTCTCGTTTGGGTCGCGATTGCTACAGTAGTGCATCTCGTGGCAGGTATCCTCATGTCAGGCGTCCTTTTGATGGCGTTTATGCGTCCCAAGCTGCAGGACCCCGAAGCACGCGCTCTCGCACTCAAACGATTGGGAGGTATCACACTAGTCGGCGTCGTCCTGATTGTAGCGATCCGTGCCCTTGATATCGGACCTGTCTCACGCTACATCCTGGGGTTTGGCGAAGACGGGCCGTATGCCCTCAATCTCCTCATGCCGAAACACTGGCTCAATGTGCTTAATTGGCTGCTGATCGCAGCCCTTCCGGCATTTGTCATGTTGCCGACAACTCTGGGCTCTCTGTCACGACCGATCTCGCCACGAGGTCTGCTCGCCTGGTCGCTGATCCTTCCGGCGCTGGTGTTTATGGTCTTCTTCTTACCTCAACTCGGAGGACCGCGGGACTGGGATCTGTTCAGCTTACCGGCCTGGATAATCCTGGCGGCCAGTGTGATTCTTTTGTGTGAGTCGGGCCGGTTGGCCTTTCGCCGATGGCTGTTTCCGGTGTTGGCGCTGAGTCTTTTGGTGGTCGCCGGACATGTGGGTGTAAACGCATCGGTGGAGCGGTCGGCCGATCGCTTTCACGACATGCTGCGTATCTCCCGGATTCGCAACCAGATCTGGGAGTATGTCAATCTGATGGACCACGCCCAAACCAACCCGGAACTAAACGACAGATTCCGAATGTATGCGCGCGAAGCCTGGATGGCGCCGCCGTACCGCCGGGCGGATTCGCTCGATGTGCTCCATCGCACCCGCATGGAAGTTCTCAAGCGCGGCGACACCGCAGGTAGTTTTGTGGAAGTTTGGAAGGATCTGACTTTCCCTCACGGATTGCCGGATCCGTACATCCTGCTGGCCGAGTACTACCTGAACTATGCTACGCCTCAGGAGAAACCGGCTGTAGCCGGAACACTGCCGCAATGGTTTCCCAATGTTGCCAGGGCCCAGCTCTACTCCGGGGTAGCCCATCTGCAACTGGGTGAGGATTCCCTGGCGGGAGTCCGGATGGCCCGAGCGTTCGAGCTCGACAGTTCCGATGTCAACGTGATGGTCAATTTCGCAGTGTGGAACCGTGATTTCGGCGATCTCGATCGGGCCGAGTCGTTGCTGCTGAGAGCCTGCGAACGGCACCCTCAGTCGTTCCTGGCGCACTACAACATGGTCCTGGTCTCGCTGGATCGGGGCAATCTCGAGCAAGCCGATGCATTCTATGGTCTGGCGCTACAGTTGCAGACGAGTCAATCTCACGCTCGCATGCTGCAGAATTTGTACAGTCGTCTACAGCAGGTAAAGAGCGGGAGATAGCCAAGCGGTGCGCGGTTTCGCAATAATCCCTTGCGCGATAACGGTGGCTCCCGAATATTGGTGCCTATGAAAGAAGCCCTGGCGAAAAACATCGTCGAACTACACGGCCAGGTCCTGGCCGCCTGTGAGGAATACGATCGCGATGTCGACGATATAACCGTCCTCGCAATCACCAAGACCCATCCCTCCCACGTCATCAAAACCGCCGTGGCCGCCGGTCTGCATCATATCGGCGAAAGTCGCGTTCAGGAGTTCACGACCAAGTTCGACGAAATCGGCCATATCGCCCGGTTCCACATGGTTGGGCATCTTCAGACCAACAAGGTCCGCAAGGCGGTCAAGATCTTCGATGTCATCCAGTCGGTCGACAGTCTCAGACTGGCCGAGGAGATCAGCCGCGAATGCGGCAAGATCGACTACGAAATCGACTGCCTGGTCGAGGTCAACTGCTCCGGCGAAAGTCAGAAGTACGGCGTGATGCCTGACGCCTGCCTCGACCTGGTGAAGAAGGTACATGACCTGCCCAAGATCGAGGTGGTCGGACTGATGACGGTCGGTCCGCATACCGATGACGAAGACGCCATCCGCTCCTCTTTCCGCCAATGCAACGAGCTCTTCAAACGGGGCCAGGATATCGTGGGTGAGGAGTTCGACACTCTTTCGATGGGTATGTCCGGCGACTTCCATCTGGGCATTGCCGAGGGTTCGACTATGATCCGTGTCGGCACCGCCCTTTTCGGCCCCCGCCAACCACGGTAGCACTCCACCCCTGTTTCCGATTCTCAGTCATTCCCCATTACCGAGTCATTCCCGCGAACGCGGGAACCCATCTTCCCTTGATCCGGTCGCCCGAGGCTTGCCCCGGGGAACTCTTATCGAAGATGGCGGAGTCAAAGACTCCACCCTACAGAAGATCTCCTGCGAACAGAGTCTTTGCGAGGAGCGAAGCGACGCGGCGATCTCGGCCCGCTCCCACAACATTGTTTGACACACCCCTCACGCTCTGGCTTCTTCAGTTCGTAGTATCTCATATCCCCAAAAAGGAGAACCTATCATGAAAAGCATGCTTTTGACGTTGTGTCTCGTACTCCTCGCAGCCGGCGTTGCTGCTGAAGAAGAACCGAAGATTGATTTTATCCGCCCGGTACATACTTACTCGATCGTCGCCTATGATTCCGCTACCGGCCAGTTCGGCGCCGCGGTGCAGTCGCACTACTTCCGTGTCGCCGACGTCATTTGGGCCAAGGCCAGCGTTGGCGCCGTAGCGACCCAGTCCCTGGTCGATTTCCGTTATGGGCCGCTGGGTATCGAGATGCTCACCCACGACAAGTCAGCCCAGGAAGCTATGACCGGGCTGTTAGCCTCCGATGAAAACTCCCACGTCCGCCAGGTGGCCATGATCGACCGTGACGGCCATGCCGTAGCCCACACCGGCAGTCATTGTATCGCCGAGGCCGGGCATTATGTCGGGCACCACTACTCAGTACAAGCTAATCTGATGGAGAA
>Ga0180436_10004999_pt1 | contig 11807 bp, 13 predicted proteins | sample SS_ome_2_FD_132434 | JGI IMG/M metagenome (GOLD analysis project Ga0180436, IMG submission 132434) | Hypersaline lake sediment archaeal communities from the Salton Sea, California, USA - SS_3_S_2 metaG | ecosystem: Environmental > Aquatic > Non-marine Saline and Alkaline > Hypersaline >...
AGTCTATAACTCATGAAAGGAAAGGAGGTGTGGAGTTTAGTAGCGTAGGTTTATCCTATCTTCACAAGAGCATTCAGCCCGGAAGATCAAATTCTTAGGCTTCTATAGCAGAAGCCTGAGCAATGAAGTCTGAAACACTGATGAATTCAAATCCAAGGATCTCTCGTCCCATTACCTTTTGTATCTCAGAGAAGTTTGACTTGAACAAATCCAATACAGCTTCATCTTCTACTATAAGTACTTCTGCCCCAGAGTCAAATGCGTCTAAGATCGTTGCACCAGCTTTCATCAAAGCCAATTTTTTACTGTCTTCCACTATTCCAAGACCAGAAAGTTTAGTTGATCTTGCAAACGAGATCTCATTGGCTCCGATATCTTTGATCATCTGGCTGATCACATCATTCTTATCTGTAACCAAACCTGCATAATAAGCGATCTGTTTATCTTCTATGTTTTCGATAGTAACAGCTTCTTTAGGTGCAGGTGCTTCTACCTCTTCATCTGTTTTTTTCATGAAACGTGATACTAGTTGTTCCAAAAGTGAAGGTTCCTGTGGAGGCTTGACCATTGCTTTGAGTTCATCTATGGCAGCAGTATGGTCTTGTGCATTAAAGAGATTGTTTTCATATTCACAATCAAGTAGTCCTGAATGTACAGAGGTCAATGTCTCGAGTATATCATCAGTATATTCTGAACCTGCCGTGATCATTCTGTGTGCTAAAACAAGTATTGCATCACCGATGTAATCACGGTTAAACTTCTCAGTCTCTGATGCATAATGTAGTGCATAAAGTGTTTTGTAGTATTTGAGGTCAGCATCTGATGCGTAAGGCGCTAGAAGTTCAAAACTTTCCAGGAAGTCATTGTCATTGATCTTTAGTCCGTCATTTGAACGATAAGAGTTCACAGGATCTACCTGTAAAGATCTACCAAATCTCTCTACAAGTGAAGAGACAGGTTGCTTCGCTTCTACAACCAAACCATTGATCTTCATGAGAAGCTTCTGTTTTGGAAAACTGAAGTTTTCATTTTGCTCTTGAATCTTCACAAGCATATCTTTTGCAGTAGCGTCATCATCGATCGCAATTGTGAAGTTTTTATAATAAGGCAGATAATCTGTTTTAGCATTGAAAAAGAATGCTCTGATCTCAAGTTTTTGTGACATGGAAATTTCCTTCATAAATATTCATTTAGTATATCTTATAGCACTTTGAATGGGGCTATGTGATTCTTTCTAAAGTAAAAACACTTTAACTATGTTACAATTTTACCAATTGTACGATTTAAATTCCATTTAGGATAGAAGATATTGCCAACTCAAGATAAAGAACACTACCTCATAAACAAACTTACATCCAAACATATCGGTGATGATGCTGCAGTGATCGGAGAGACACTTTATAGCATGGATGCCTTTTTTGAAGATGTACATTATAAACGCGAATGGATGAGCATCGCACAAATAGGGCGTAAAGCAATGCTTATCAATCTTTCAGATGCCATTGCCATGAACGCACAGCCCCAATACGCACTTGTAACCGTTTCAATTCCTAAAGATATGACAGAGCAGCAGATAGATGAGCTCACTCAAAGTATGGAAGAGACAGCCAAAGAGTATGGGTGCGAGATCATCGGCGGAGATACGATAGGAGGCGATAAACTGCATCTTTCCATAACTATCGTTTCTAAAAGCGCTGTACCTCTTTTAAGAACTGGTTTACAAAAGGGTGATCTGTTAGCCTATACAGGAACATTAGGTCAAAGTAAAAAAGATCTTGATGCACTTTTTAGAGGCGAGAAAATAGACAATAATTCAAGATTTCTAGAGCCTGTTCTAAGAGCAGACTTCATTTCAAAATCCAGATCTTATTTACACACAGGGATGGACATCTCTGATGGGCTCTATTGTGATACGAACAAGATGTTAGATATTAATAAATATGGATTTGATATTTTTGATACTGTTTCTGATGAAATAGGGCATAGCGGAGAAGAGTACGAGATGCTGGTTAGCTTTGCACCAGAGCACTATAGCGAAGTAATGCAGATCGCTGAAGAGACGAATACACCTTTAACTGTCTATGCAAAAGTGACAGATAACAGTGAAAGATTCCCCTGTAAAAGTCACCATTTTAAATCATAAAAAGTTCTTGTTTTACTGCCATCTGGATTTCATTTTTCTATGAAGTGCTTCATGCACTTCATCTATCAATTTCTTTGCCTCATCTCCATAAACAAAATCACCTTTATATTCTCTCTCAACTGACTTGATATAGTCATCGAGTGCTTCCTTCTCATTCTTTGTTTTAGGAGGTGTGAAAAGATACTTCATGGCGCTTTCTTCATCATAGTTTCTTCTGGCTGTTTCTATATATACCTTACTCGATTTCAATACAACTGTATGGCTAGGAAGCATTTCATATTGCTGTATCCTTGCACCATAAGGACTCTCATATGATTTTCCCTTTCTATCCCAGAAACTGTACAGCATGATAGTTGTGTCATTTATCTCATAACTACCTGACTGAGTACTCTTATCTGCACATGTTCCAGTTGCATCCTCAAGGATCAAACTAAGTACGAAAGTGAGATCATTATTGCGTTCTTCTTTGTAGAACTTCATCACTTTACCTTTGCTGTCATAAATATCATAGGACTCAGTCACCAAAGAAAAATCTTGATTCCCTATCGTGACATGCTCCAATTTAGCTGAAGAAAGAAGTATACTGCTGAGCATAAGTGTTAATAAAAGAAATTTCATACTCTTGGCTCCGATACATTTCTATTGGCTAGTTCATTAGGGTATTCTCTCTCTAATGCAACAGACTCTGCTCTTTTACTAAGTATCGCATCATCCAAAGCTTTTACGTGTGGTAGATCGCGCATACCTATGAACTTTTCATTTAAATATCCTAGTTTAACAAATTGCTTTGCGATCGCATCGATCATATCTAATACGGATGAGACTTTGACTATTTCGCATCTAGCATAGTGCTCACGTGGGAAAGAGACTTCCGCAACACGCAAAGTAGGATCATCACCTGGTATCTGTTGTGCACCAAAGAGGGGCTTGCTTCCTACTTTGGCTGTAGAGAAAGAGGGCATATACTGAGAGAGATGCTTTATCGCAGCCATCGTACGCTCATTTGTCTCATCTGGAGACCAGGATTTTTCTATCTTGTCAATGAAGTTCTGCCCCAAGTGAGGTTGGCAGCTTACTAGCGAGTTGGCAGCAAGTCCATCTTCATAAAGTGTGATCTCTTTGGTCATTCCATGCAGTTGAAAATATCCGCCAGGGTAAGGTGTGAACTGACCCATACCTTGTGGCGTACCACGCTCTCCATGAAAAACCACTTCAGGGAACTGTATCTCTTCTGAACCCTCCCATTGAGTCACATACGCAGCTTTGAATTCAACCATAGATTTACAAGGAGCCCCTAGTAGATCATCAATTTTACCCGTTCTAAACCCTGCGGCATTGATGAGATAATCAAAAGATTCAGTTTGACCAATATCATCCTTGATATAACTGATATCCCAACCTTCAATTGCAATGTTCTGTTGTACATTATAGACAATGGTATTTGTATGCAGAGTAACTGAACTCAATCCCTCCAGAGAGATTTGTGCACCAGCAGCAAGCCTAAAGAGATTTAGTCCATATTCTTGAACCATGATAAGGGGAAATTGTACTTTATCCATATCGATATTTTTTGATACCGGTATCATCCATTCATCAGATGTTCTAGGGTTTGGTACTATCTCTTCCTTTCTTAAACTTTCTATTTTTTCTTTGGAATATATTTGATAGTAATTCTCCGGATCACCAAGTACTTCATTCGCTTGGTCCTTAGCAATATGTGCTTTATACTCATTTCTAAGTAATTCAAGCCGTGGTAACAGTGCTTTAGGTGTAGAACTATCTGTAGTCGGTAATACAATGACCGTGGGCCTGTAATCTACAACAAAAGGATAAAAACGTAAAAAATCAATAGATTGTTTCAGCAATGTTATACACTGATCATCAGAAATTTCACGATAAAGATTACCACCAGCGTGCAAATGACACCATGGAGGACCGCTTACTAAACTTTCATCCTTTTCAAACAAGGCTACATTCAGTCCAAGCTGACCAAAATAGAGTGCAGCACTTGATCCTGCTACCCCTCCACCTATAATGGCAATCTTTGCTTTATTATCTTTTATGCTCATAGCAGTTCCAGTAATTCCGAAAAATCATTTATGATAACTGTGGGGTCATATTCCCCTATGTCTTCCCCATAATTATATCCATATGTTACGCCGACACTTTGCATACCAGATGCATTGGCTGCCAATATATCGTTTTTAGAGTCACCCACCATTACACAATGTTCCGTATGAATATCCAGTGTTGCACAAACATGTAGCAATGGGGAAGGATCAGGTTTCTTTTGAGGTAAACTATCGCCACCCAAAATAATTTCAAATAGACCATCCAAACCTAAACCATCCAAGATAGGCTGAACAAAATCATAAGGTTTATTCGTAACGATGGCCAAACGATATCCATTTGCTTTGAGTGTTTTAAGTGTAGAAGAGACATTGGGGTAAGTCACTGTAGCAACACATAAGTTCTGAGCATAAAAGTCTAAGAAAATTTTTAATGCTTCAGAAGCAAGTGATTCATCCAGATACGGATCTATCGTTCTTTGACCAGATAATGCACGATTGACCAAAGTCTGTGCGCCATTACCTACCCAACCATGTATGACTTCTTCAGAAAAGGTATGACGATTTATAGTCTTTAACATGTGATTGACGGCAAGTGCCAAGTCAGGTCCACTGTTAATAAGCGTACCGTCCAGATCAAATAAAATTGCCTTTTTATTATCGAAGTTCAAATTAAAACCTTACGTTAATTGTCATACTTAACTTATTTATATTATTTTGCGTGATTATACATTTTTTATCTAAAAGAAAATTATCTGTACTTTAAATGGTATTTGTACTCTTTCCAAATAAAGACCATGATTAAAAAATAGAGCTGCATCAACAATGCCAGATTCCATTCAGCTATATTTTCACTCTCATTTGTCTTTATGTACGTCGCTTCCATTGCACCGCTTACTATACCAATAAGTAACATCAATAAGATGATAAAAAGCTGGAATTTAAGATACCAAGGCTTGATAACACCTTTAGGCAGTGAAGGTGCTATATGGTAGTGCTGTCTCAAGAGTAATATCTGAGCCAATGGAATACATATAAAATAGATAAAGATACCAAACCGACGCATAAAACGATTGAACTCTCCAGCAGTACCCAAAAAATCCACGTAAACGATCAAAGAGAGTGCACCAGCAACACCCATCCACAAAATCACATTTGCAATAGCAGTCCTCTTACCATAAAGATGGTCCAACCACTCTCGCACATAGATCCAGAACCATATCAGCAATACGCCATATGCGATCATTGTCGCACGGAAAATAAAAAGTGAACTACCATTACGCGCTGCCTTACTGATACTCGCACACCCCTCTATGTTAGGTATACACCATGATATATGTCCTTCATAGGCACTTACTATAAAAACTATATTTGTAATGATAAATGGCAATATTGTTATGATCAATGCCAATGTTCTAGGTTGCATTCTATTTCACCGATTTTATAGTTATTTGCTCTGTTTGAGCATAGTTCTCAGAAACTCTTCTCTTTTCTCTATACCCAAAAGTTTCGTTTTCGTAAGGTCAGGGTAACTGCCTCCCAAACCTTTACCATCATCACCATGACATCCTCCGCAAATACTCGTGTAAAACATTGGAGCATCTTCAGCATATGGAGTACTACACTTTTTACCCGATAAAGTCAAAGTATAACATGCAATCTTCTCTGCATCTTCAGGCTTGGCAAAACCACCTTCCATTTCACCACCTTTAAATCCTAAACCAGTAGAACCATGATCGATCACTTTCATGATGTATTGTTTCAAATACTCTTCTGTATCGATCTGAGATAGCTCTTCTTCATAATGTGTACTTTGATGCTCTATTACATGTTCTTTATAGTGTATATGTATTTTACTTTTTTCTGTTTGAGGTTGACGTAAAGTTGCATTATATACAGCATAAATAAGGACAATAAAAATAGCCAGCAAAGGTATGTGTTTATCCATATCTAATAGTATAATAAATAGAGTTAAACCATACCTCTCACTATAATTTAATACGATTTCAGCTTCAACAGATAAAATACAACTACTAAACAAGAAAGAGAACCATGAAGCTGATCTACCCTCTAAACATCAAAAATGAATTTGTATTTAACTCATCTCCGAGAGATTTCACTGTTGAGGAGATACCGCTGTATGAGTTCACAGGTGAGGGTGAGCACCTCGTTTTAAAGGTACGTAAAAAAGAGATGACCACTTGGGAGATGCTTGATGCCATTTCAAACCATGTAGGCATACGTCGCCGGGATATGGGATATGCGGGTCTTAAAGATAAACATGCTATGACCATACAGTATATCTCTGTAATGGCCATCCATGAAGAGAAGCTCAAAGCATTTACCCATGAAAAGATTAAGATCCTTGATATGGTTCGTCACAATAATAAGATACGAGTTGGGCACCTCAAGGGGAATCGTTTTAAGATCCGCTTGAAGAAAGTTTTGGGTATTCAAAAGGATAAACTTGATTCTGTGCTCAAGTGGATCAAAGCCAATGGTGTGCCAAACTATTTTGGTAATCAGCGTTTTGGTACAGATGGAAACAACTGGGAAGATGGGAAAAAGCTTATAGAGGGCAAACTCAAGATCCGAGACCGTAAAACCAAAGAGTTCTTGATGGGTGCATATCAAAGCTATCTTTTTAATGCATGGCTCTCCAAGCGTATGGAACTCAGTCACTTACTAGAGAGGTTTACAGAAACGGAAACTGAAGAGGTATTAAAACTTCCAGAAGGCTCTCTCAAAGGCACAAGATCACAACCAAACTTCTTCAAACTTGTAGAGGGAGATGTGATGATGCATTATCCTTATGGACGTCTCTTTAATGTGGAGGACCTAAAAGAAGAAGCCAAACGTTTTGAGACAAAAGATATAGCACCAGCAGGATTACTACCTGGTAAAAAAATGAAAAGAGCGCAAAGTACCGCAGGGCTCATAGAAGCACCTTACGCTGAAGAAATGAACCTGAATGGTGCAAGACGTTATGCCTGGATCCAGGTCACAGACATCCATAGTACATACGTAGAGGAGAAAGCCCATTATGAACTAAGTTTTAGTTTGCCAAAAGGATGTTATGCAACAAATGTATTAGATGTATTGAGAGGAAGTCAAGTTTGATCTTTAAAATTTTTGAGAATTTAATGAAATTTTATCTTAGATAGGACAGGGGGGAAGTTGTATTAATTGGTAGTAAATCAACTATTTTTTTAAAAAGGAGGAAGAATAAAAATACTGCCTTACCTAAGATATGTTCAAATTATAGCTAAATAAGATAAAATAAGTCTTAATTAAAAAAATATCATTCAAATTCTTAAAAATTATTCGTTCAGATCAGCAAACCAACCAGTTTTCCATCTTAAAGATATCCTCTGTGACGGGCATGCCTTTCCAACCATTGGATTCCAAATACATCATTCTGTTTCCAAAATAACCAACAATATATTTTTCTTTGTAGATCGGGAATATCCCTGAATGGAGCATTGCAAATATATCTTCATACGTTCTAGCCCTTTCATAATGAGAAAAATCAAAACTGTGCAACGCGATCAGCGCAGTATGAAGCATTTCATTTTTGTGCATTGCACTGCTTAGTACATAGTAAGCAGGATAGGGTACTGCCGGGTTCTCTAACAATTCACTGATATAGAATCTTTCTTTCTTTTTGTTATACATGATGGCATTATAGAGTAAGTAGAAGAAATAAAATTATAATATGTCAAATTGACATATAATTCTTAGATTCATTTTGTGGATCAGTCTTTAACACTTACTTAATGCTTTTTCTCTATAATTGACGAAATAATGAATGTTTTAATACACTTAGTCATTTACTAAATATGCCGTTTTCGGATAAATAAAGCGATGAATACATGTTAAAATAGAATGAAAGAGAAAGATGGGGGATATTTGTTCTGTACTAATGAAATAAATAAATGGTTAGAAGAACTAGAGCAAGGTAATTCTATCCTTTCTACAGTTTCTATTGATAAATATATTGATTGTGCGCAAAGACAAAACCTAGTTACACAATATTTTCCTATTGTAGATAGTGGTTTCATAGTATATAAAGATAAAACTATCATTCTGACATCTGAAGAGGGTGGGACAAGATTGTCTATCAAGACAATCTAACATAAGGCTACCACGAGCCTCCACCTCCTCCTCCGCCACCGCCGCCGGAGAATCCACCACCTCCTGAGAAACCACCGCCGCTTGAACTATTTGAAGGTGGTGTAGCTGATGAATTGACCTGGGAAGAGAATTTACCCAGGTTTGAAATATTTCCATTGTACCAGGTAGGGTTTTTTACATTTAAAACTTTATAGAAAGAGAGCCAGTGTTCTGTTTCATTGAAGAGTACTGCATATGGCAGCATCTTTTCAAGATAGAGCGGATCCATCTCTAAACGTCTTCTTATCTCATCCTCTTTGACACGACTGATGAACTCTTTTAACCCTAATAGATGTTTTGAAGCATAGGCACCTTTTTGAGTAAATCTCCCTATCTTTCTATAGGTATATAGCAGGGCTGCAACCAAAACTATGAGCACCCCTACAGGTCCGACCAACAGTTCTTCAAAATCAATATTCTTCTGCATTTCAAACAAAGGTACTATACCGACAAACCCAAACAAAAATCCTGTTATTTTAGTGAACAGTTTTTTATTTTGTAACATGATGTTCAGACCAACTGCACCAAAAATCAAAGGAAAGACCATAAGAAATATCGCTGCTTCGCCAAGCTTCAGGTACATTGTATAGAGTACGAGGGCTGCTACAGGCAGTAAAAGAAGTATACTTTTTGTCAGGAAGCTTTTACGGACCCTTTGAGGATTTTCAACCATGTACCCATCTGCAACAGACCAATTGTAGAGATGATCGTTGATATATTTGAACCCATCCAGCAAAGCCGAAGCTTTTGATTTCGAACCTGATGAAAATACAAAACTGTTCTTGCCTTTGAACAAGATTTGTTCAAGCAGATATTTTTGATCCATTGTTAAATTATCGGTACTTCTTGCAATACGCTTTATAATAGGATCAAGCTTTTTCTCTTTTTGATCTAACTCCAAATGTCCCAACTCAGCCAACTCAAGTACTGCTGCCGCAAAATCTTCCTGATCTGTGAATTTATCCAGAACAAGTCCTGACTGAAGTACGCTCAGTCCCTTAGGGGCATCATACTGAACTGCTATAGAACGTGTATCGATAAAGCCTGCATTTTTATTATACATTTCACGAAAATAGAATAAAAAGCCTATGAATGCAGCCCAATGGAAATTGCCTATGAACCAATCAAGTAAAGTCGGTTTCATATTTTCAAGTCCACTTTGCTCCAATATATTGCCAGGATATGCCATTTCAACTGTTGCTCCTTCATAAGGATTCAGTCTTGGTACCCTCACTTGTAAGTGTCTGGGATCTATCCATTTTGAGCTTGCAGTAGAACTTTTACTTCCATAAGAACCGGTAAATGTAGAGAGTGCAATATCATATTGACGAAGAGAAGGAGGTAAATAAAAGTTCGCTTCTACATTGTTGATCGGCACATTCCATCCTGTACCGATAATGTTCCAACGTATTGCATCATTGTGTTCATTCTGTGCTGCAGGAAGTACACCTTTTTTTACACGATAGGCTATCTTATAGTAGTGCTTTCCTGTTACATAACTATTGGCTGAACCAATTTTCAAACGAACAGTATCTCCTGCATTATCAGATCTATATGTTGATTTTTGCCACTCTACAATACCACCATCGAGCTGTACTGAAAACTGATATAGTCCCAGATCTTTGGTAATATTGTCTCTTTTGACAGTGAAAGGTATATCTCTAAAAATTCCATGTCTGTTCTGCAATTCAAAATCATACTCAATGGTCTCAACTATAGAGAGTTCACCACTCTGTTCAACAGTGACATCTATTTGATAGTTAGATATTTTTTCTGCATAAGATGAGGAACCCAACCCTAAAAAGAGGAGGGTGATTATAAGAAGTCTGATCATAAGCTTAGAGGTCTATTTTAGGCATCTTTTTAACTTCTGCTGCTTCACTCTCATCCAACTCGAAATACTCTCTGGGAGTAAAGTTGAATTTCTGAGCTACAAAGAGGTCCGGGAAAGATTCAGTTTTGGCATTGTAATCTCTTACGATCGCATTATAGTAGCGTCTTGCATTTTGAATTGCATCTTCAAGATTGGAGAGTTGGTTTTGAAGATCAAGGAAATTGGTATTGGCTTTCAGATCAGGATACGCTTCAGCCAAGGCGAAGAGTTTACCTAATGCACCGCTCAACATATTGGCCGCAGCTGCTTTTTCATCCATGGTTCCAGCACTGAGTCCCTGTTGACGGGCTTCTATTACCTTTTCAAGTGTTTCAGCCTCATACTCCTTATAACCTCTGACTGTATCGACCAATGCAGGTATAAGATCATAACGACGTTTTAACTGTACATCAATATCTGACCATGAAGCATCTATCCCCGCACGTAAAGAGACAAATTTATTATAGATAATAATCAGGTATCCAACTACAGCAACGATGATCAATAAAACAATATTTCCAAAACTCATTATTTTCCTTTATAATATGATAGAGTTATTATAACCAAATTTCTAATCTTCACTAATTTGATCTGCACTATCTTTTAGTGTATAAATATAGGTATCTATCTCCATCTCATCATAGCGTTCAACGGTCACTTCCGTACGTACGAACTCTTCTCCTTCAAACTCATCTAAAAACTCCCAATGATCATCAAGATTACGCGAGTAGAAAAGATATCCATGTACAGTATCTCCTTCAGGATCAAGCTTAATACCTGGATATCCCATCGATGCTGACCAACCTGCACCTATAAGATTTCCTGTAACCGTAGCAGGTACGAATTTACCCACAATATTTTCCAATACATGCCCATTTGGACAATTTGGCATCAACGTACCGTAAACAAAAAGTGTTTCCATGGATCAACCTCTATAAATTATCAAAGTATTATAATACGCTATAAAGTAAAATTGACTAAAATAGCATAAAGAAAAAGGAAATACATGGCATATGACCTCAAAGACAAACTTGTGATCGCTATCTCTTCACGTGCTCTTTTTAACCTTGAAGAGGAGAATGCCATCTTTGATGAAGAGGGTCTTGAGAGCTACTACAAACACCAGTTAGAAAATCTTGATAATCCTTTGGCAAAAGGTTCCGGTTTCAGGTTCATCCAAAATCTGCTTGCTATTAATACCAAGTTTGACAACAAGCTCATCGAGGTTATCATTCTCTCACGTAATAATGCTGCTACTGGACTGCGTATAGGTCGCTCTATAGAGCATTATGATCTTGAGATTGAGCGTACAGGATGGACAGCTGGGACTCCTGTAAGCAGATATCTAGAAGCATTTAAAGTAGATCTATTTCTCTCTGCACATGCCCCTGATGTTGAAGATGCAGTCAACTCTGGAGTAGCTGCAGCAACCATACTACCGCATACACCCATTACGACAGAAGAGAGCGATATGGTAAAGATCGCATTTGATGGGGATGCAGTGATATTTGGTGACGAGAGTGAAAAGGTATACCAGGAGGAGGGTTTA
>Ga0180436_10005000_pt1 | contig 11806 bp, 12 predicted proteins | sample SS_ome_2_FD_132434 | JGI IMG/M metagenome (GOLD analysis project Ga0180436, IMG submission 132434) | Hypersaline lake sediment archaeal communities from the Salton Sea, California, USA - SS_3_S_2 metaG | ecosystem: Environmental > Aquatic > Non-marine Saline and Alkaline > Hypersaline >...
CCGGGGATGTATTCGTCACCTTCTCCTCCAAGCGTAAAGGGGCGAATTTCAAGGTGGCGGCCCACCCGGAAAAGATCATCAAGAATGCCGTTCTGTTTAACCGCGAGGAGGCCCTGCAGATGGGCAAACTGCTCCAGGATATTGAAGCCCGGGCGGCCTTCGCGGACAAGCGCATACAACCCTGATAAGGAGTGGGCAATTATATGAAATTTAAAACCTTAAAGAAGATCGGGGCATGCCTGGCGGTTCTGGGCCTGCTGGGTATCCTGCCCGCCGGGCCGGCTGAGGCGGCCGGACCCCTTTCCACGGGCGCAACGGTGTATGTCTCCATTTACTCCAATATCTATTCGGGACCCCGGGGGCGGCCCTATCAGCTCGGAGCCATGCTGAGCGTGCGCAATACGGACCTCCAATACCCCATTACCGTTCTCAGCGCGATATATTACAATACACGCGGAGAAGTAATTCGCAACTATATTGCTGAGCCCTTAGAGCTGGGTCCCTTGGCTTCCAAGGATTACTATATCAAGGAAAAAGATAAAACAGGCGGTACGGGTGCCAACTTCATCGTACAGTGGCAATCATCCCGGCCGGTAAACCAGCCCATCATCGAAGCGCTCATGCTGGGGCTGACCAGCGGCCAGGGAATATCCTTCATCTGCCCCGGTAAAATCATCACCTGTCATGAATAAAGTATCCAGATATTCCGGTCACCAGCCTCTGCCTCCTGATTCATCATACGAATCCATGCCGCCTGCGATGGGTTATATTGACCCGGCAGCTAAATATCTTAATTATTGTCATGCCGGCCTTCGCCGGAATGGCGAACGTGGTGTATTTAATTGCCGGAGCAATATCCCTGATCAGACTGGCCGCCCCATGCGGCCGGCAGTGCCGTTTGTATTCATTCTGCTGCTGGCTGTCTGGCTGACGGCCTGTGCCGGGAAGGGGCAAACCAGCCTGGATCTCATGCCGGCCCCGGAAGTGTACAGTGACGGCACGGTGGATCCATTTTCCCATCAAGGCCGGGATACCGCGCTGCCTTACTCAAAAATACTCTATGCCACGGATCGCCGGCCTTCCGAGGAGGGACACTCCTACACCCGACAACGGGGGTTTCATCTCAGACTGGGCCTGGCCGACATAAAGCTGGGCCGACATTTCTCCACCTGGGAGGAGGCGCGGCGGATATCACTTTTAAAAAACCGCACGGATAAGTATCCGTTGCAGGTGGAAAATGTCCAGGAGTTCGGCATTCTGGATCGTAGTTTTACGATGTATACATCGCCTGAACTGATACCGGCTGATCCTAAGGCGGCGGCCAGGCGGTTTGCGCGGCAGGTAAATGAGAAACTGGCCGTCTCCGGAAAAAAAGAGATCTTCATCTATATCCATGGGTACAAGGTTAATTTCGACAACCCCTTGCTGGTCGCATCCGAGCTCTGGCATTTCCTTGGTAACGATGGGGTCTTCATTGCCTTTGCCTGGCCCTCCACGCCCAAAACCCTGGCCTATGCGGCCGATGTGGAAACCGCCGCCCTGTCGGCCCACAATTTGCGGATTCTTCTGGAGTATCTGGCCGAAGAGACCGATGCCCGGGAGATCAATATCATTGCCTATAGCGCCGGGACCCGTTTGGCCTTGGGGGCCCTGGCGCAACTGGCCTTTATCCACCAGGGGGATACCCGGGCCGCGGTCCAGGCCCAAAGACGCATCGGCAATGTGATTCTCACGGCCAGTGACGTGGACCGGCATCTCTTCGGGGCCTATCTCTACGATGGACTCATGAAGGTGCCGCGGAACCTGACGGTATACGTTTCCCAGCAGGACAAGGCCCTGAAGTTTTCCCGGTGGATGTTTCGCCGCAACCGGCTGGGCCAGATGTGGAACCGGCCTGTGGATGCCGCTGTCAATCAATTTGTCCGCGACGCACCCTATCTCCATCTCATCGATGTCACCGGGGTTGAGGGCACCACCAGCGGGCACGGCCACGCCTATTTCCGGCAAAGCCCCTGGATCAGCAGTGACATTCTCATGGCATTGCTGTATGACCTTGATCCGGAGGGGCGGGGGCTTAGCCACTCCGCGGAATACCCCGTCTGGCAGTTTCCGGAAAACTATATCCAGAAGCTCAAATTGACCCTCAGAAAGCAGCGATGAGCGCTTCTTTTGCCAATCCGTTCAAGGCACTCTTCAAAATGACCCGTGTACTGCTGTCTGCGGTAGCAGGGGGGCTTTTGGTGCTCATCATCGGTGCCGTCATCCATCTTGAACGGCGGCCGGATTTGAAAGTCTGGCATACGGCCGAACTCGATGCAGAGTTTACCGCTGATAGCCCTGTCCGCACATTTGAAGAGTACCTGGATTTGGAAGACGTACTCTTTGAGCGGCTTTGGAAACGCGTTTATGCGCGTATCGAGCGTGAAGATCAAAGACCCATCAATCGCTATCACCCAGGCAGCCCGGCCGATCCCGCCCGTTGGACGCCCAATTGGAACCGCAGTTACCAGCTTCCCTCAGACAACCCGCGCTGCGGCGTGCTGCTGCTCCACGGCATGTCCGATTCACCTTACAGCCTGCGCGGCCTGGGGCAGAGACTGCATGCCGCCGGCGCCTGGGTCGTGGGCTTGCGGCTGCCCGGCCACGGCACGGCGCCTGGTGAACTGGTTAGCGTGCACTGGCGGGATATGGCCGCCGCCGTCAAGCTGGCCGCAGTTCATCTGCAGGCCAGGACGGGGAATCTCCCGCTCTATATTTTGGGTTATTCCAACGGCGGTACCCTGGCCGTCGATTATGCGCTGCGCGCCGCCCGGGATTCTGACTTCCCGGGGGTCCGCGGATTGATCCTGATTTCACCGGCCCTGGGCGTAACGCCCCTGGCCGCCCTGGCGGTCTGGCAGGCGCGCATCGGGCACCTCATCGGCCTGGAAAAACTCGCCTGGAATTCGATCCTGCCCGAGTACGATCCGTTTAAATACCAATCGTTTCCGGTAAATGCGGGCGACCAGGTATACCGCCTGACCGCCGATCTGCAGAAGCGCCTGCGCAATGCGGCCGCCAACCAGCCTGACGGGGATTTTCCCAGGGTGCTGGCCTTTCAGAGCGTGGCCGATGCCACGGTTTCCACCCGGGCAGTGGTGGAGGGACTGTTCAGCCAGTTGCCGGCAGGGGATCATGAGCTGGTGCTGTTTGACTTCAACCGCCACCGTGACATCGACCGGTTGTTGTTAGCCCGGCGCCTGGTGGGGGCGCCCGAGCTGCTCCAAGGGCCCCCGCGTTCCTTTACCATCAGTTTCGTGACCAATGCCGCCGCCCATGACCCGCTTGTCGTTGTCCGGCGGAAACGACGCAACCAGGATGATATCCAAACGATGCCTTTGGATTTGCATTGGCCCGCCGGGGTGTATTCACTATCCCATGTGGCGCTTCCTTTTTCACCGGACGATCCTCTCTACGGCGTTAGCGGGGGAACTGAAAATCCGGGATTACGTCTGGGCAATATCGGCCTGCGGGGGGAAAAAGGTGTACTGCAGGTGCCGGCTGCGGATATGCTGCGGCTGCGCTGGAACCCGTTCTACCCTTTTGTCGAACAACGCATCGTCGATTTTATGTCCGGCCCCCAGCAACCATAAGGACGGAATTACATGGGAAATATTGTTACCATCGCCCAACACCGGGTGGAACTCGAAGACCCCCATAACTGCACGGACAACCGGGATGTGCTGGCTGTCCAGACGGCCCTGTTCGACCCGCTGGTAGCCTATGATCCGCAGATGCGCTATGTGCCGGGACTGGCCGAGTCCTGGACCACAGCGGATGACGCCCGCACCTGGACCTTCCGTTTGCGGCCGGATGCTGAATTCCATGACGGCCGGGCTGTGGATGCGGAAGCCGTGGCCTGCTCCCTTAAACGCATGGCCCGCCCGGATATGGGCGTCACCCTGGGAGCACCCGGTGTCTACCACCAGTACCTGGCGGATATGGACCTTACAATCCTGGATCGTCACACCATCCGCCTGACCCTGGCCCAACCCCTGGCCGATCTCCTGGACGTGTTGGTCACGGGGTATATTTTACCCCCGGATGCCTTGGAGGGTCGGGGTGAAGGACCCAGAAGCGCACCCGTGGGCAGCGGGCCTTTTGAACTCACGGATTACCAGCAAGGGGTTTGTGTACGTGCTGCCAGAAACCGGAGCTACTTCAACGGGATTCCGGAAATCGAGACCGTGCAATGGCTGCGGGTGCCGGATCCCCGGGAACGCCTGCAGCTGATCAGGGAGGGCAAGGCCCAGATCGCCGCCGGTCCACCCTATGCCGACGCCCTTGAAAACCAGGGGCTGAGCTATATCCGCTCCCGGGGGTCAACCGTCTATATCATTATTTTCAACACCCGGGAGACACCCTTGAAGGACCCCCGGGTCCGTCTGGCCCTGAATCTGGGGGTGGACCGCCGGGAACTGATTGACGAGGTTCTCAATGGCGCGGGATATCCCCTGAGCGGATTTATCAGCCCAGCCCATTTCGGTTTTGATCCGGCCCAGCCGGATTTTCCCTGTGATCCCCGCCGGGCCAGGACCCTGCTCAGAGAGGCCGGCTACGGCCAGGGCTTGAGTCTCACCCTGGACAGCCCCATCTCCTTGCCCAACGAGGCCAGGCGCCTCTCCCGGGCCTTGTCCCGGCAGCTGGCCCGGATCGGTGTAGCGATGGACATTGTTTACACCGAGGACCGGGAACTGTACGCCAACAAAGTACGGCTCAAGGATATCCACGATATGTGTGTTTTTGATTCCTCGCCCTTAAGCACCTTCCGCGTGCTTAAAGAGAAGGTGGATGCCCGCTTTGCGGGCTCGTGGTGGCAGGGCTATCACAACGCGCCAGTGGAAAAACTGTTGGACCAGGCCCAGAGCACCGCGGACAATGCCCGGCGCAGGGACATATACCGCCAATGTTTTCGCCTGCTCAATGAAGATCCGCCCTGGCTTTATCTGTACAATTATATGGAGATCACTTATGTTGCCGCTGCCCTGTCCGCCTGGCAGTTTCCGGCCCACGGGGTAATTGACCCGCGGTACTTACAATGACTCATAACAGGTGATGGTTCGATTGGATTGGTGGCTTGCCGGCATCTGCCTGGCCCGGGCCTTAAACGGCCTGGTATTTATGACCTACGCGGCCACTCTGCCGGTGCTGCAGCAGGAGTGGGGCATGTCCGCTGTGGCGGCCGGCAGCATCGCCGGCGGATTTCAGTTCGGCTACGCCCTGTCCCTGGTAACCTTCTCCTGTCTCGCCGACCGGCTATGCCCGAAAAAGCTCTACCTGTGGTCCTTGACGGCGTGTGCGCTTTGCGCGCTGCTCTTTGCGGGACTGGCCCGGGATTATCTCAGCGGGCTATGGCTGTACACGCTGACGGCACTATCCATGGGAGGCAATTACACCACGGGTTTGATTATCCTGGCCGATCGCTATCCCATAGCAAAACGGGGCCGGGCCATGGGCCTGTTCATTGCCAGCACTTCCCTGGGGTACGCCCTCTCCCTGATGTTGAGCGGAATCGCCATACCCATTGGCGGCTATCAGCTCGCCTTTTGGATCACCTGTTCCGGGCCGGCCGCCGGCGCGCTGTTGGCCTGGATCACCCTTCATCGGACCCGGGTGAGCGAACGGCCGCGCAGAAAAGGGGCGCGTTTCACCAGGGAAGTCCTCAGAAAACGGCCGGTGATGGCGTTGGTTTGGGGGTACACCGGGCACAGTTGGGAACTGCTCGGCATGTGGGCCTGGACACCGGCCTTCCTGGCCGCTGCCCTGGCGGTCGGAGGACCTGCCGGGGTTCATGCCGCGGGCCTGGGGGCACATCTGGCAGCGGGGTTCCATATCATGGGCCTGGTGGCCTCCTTCACCATGGGCTGGCTTTCCGACCGACTGGGGCGGGCGCCCGTGATGGTGGTCCTGGCCGGGATCAGCACGCTTTGCTCATTTGCTTTCGGCTGGACCATTGTTTTACCCTTCTATCTGGTATTTCTGGCAGGAGTGATCTATGCGTTTTGCAGCCTGGGGGATTCACCCATCCTTTCGGCATCGCTGACAGAATCGGTGGATTCCGCCTACCTGGGCGCCGCCTTTGGATTGCGTTCCGTTATGGGCTTCGGTGCCGGGGCCGTTTCACCCATTGTATTCGGCTGGGTGCTGGACGCGACCAATCCGGGTGCGGCGCAAGGCGGGGCCTACCACATCTGGGGCTGGGCTTTCAGCGTTTTCGGCCTCGGCGGACTGGTAGCCTGGATTGCTGCTCTTTACTACGGTCGGGTGCGACAAAAATGATGCCGGGGATTGCATATTGGGTGGTAATGGGCGTATAATAGATTTTCCTGAAGTTCGATCTGCATCAATCAGGCAATCCGGATGCCGCTGATCTCTTCGATATCTCCTTTATCCATGGTCAACTGGCCCGGCTTAATAGGTTGGGTTAATTGTTTTTGTATGACTGCAACCCCCATTTTTTCTTCCAGGGAAGGAAAACAAGGGTTTCCGTATAGTTGTGAACTAGCAAGATTCATACATCAAAGACATGGGAGGTGCGAATGAAATTGTACCGGCTATCCTTAAAATTGATGGTGATCGTCGCGATCTGTGCCGTTTTGCGGCCGGGCCCGGTTGGTGCTGCAGAGACGCCGGCTCCGGGCCGTGCCATGGCCCAGCAGGCCACCAAAGAGCGACCGTTGTGGATTACGGCCGATCACACCAAGCATCTGATCTTGCAGCAGGAGTTCAATTCCGGCCCGCAGGTGACCCCGGCCTGTCTCTCCTGCCATTCCGAGGCCGCGGCCCAGTTCCACCAGACCATCCACTGGACCTGGCTCGATCCCGCCACTGCGGAGAGCCATGTGCTCGGCAAAGGCGGGCTGTCCATCAACAATTTCTGAGTGAACATCCAAAGCAACGAGGCTCGTTGCACATCCTGTCACGCCGGATATGGCTGGAAAGGCAAAGATTTCGATTTCACGGATCCCACCCGGGTCGATTGCCTGGTTTGCCATGAACAGACCGGCACGTATAAAAAGTTTCCGGCCGGCGCCGGCAACCCCGCCCCTGAAACCATGGTTTTCAAGGGCAATGGCAAGACCTACCATCCCCCGGAGTGGAACAAGGTCGCCCAGAGCGTGGGACGGCCTACCCGCAGGAACTGCGGGACCTGCCACTTCTTCGGCGGGGGGGGCGACGGCGTCAAGCACGGCGACCTGGATTCGTCCCTGATCAAACCCAACAAGATGCTGGATGTCCACATGGGCACGGACGGCCAGAACTTCGATTGTGTGCGCTGCCATTCCACCACCCTGCACAACATTGCCGGCCGGGTTTACACCACACCGGCCTCGGAACATCGCAAGAGCCTGATCGAGGATGATCTGGCCTCGAAAATCACCTGTGAATCCTGCCACAGCAGCACGCCCCACAAAGAGGATGCCAAGGCCAACGACCACACCGATAAAGTGGCCTGCCAGAGCTGCCACATTCCCGCTTTTGCCCGGGTGAATCCCACCAAGATGTGGTGGGACTGGTCCACGGCGGGGAAGAAAAAAGATGGCAAGCCCTATACGGAAAAGGATGAACTCGGGAAGCCCAAGTACACCACCAAAAAGGGCAGCTTTATTTGGTCCAAGAATGTGCAGCCCGAATACTTCTGGTTCAATGGCTCCATTGAGCACATGACCGTCAGGGATACCATCGATCCCAGCCTGCCCGTGGCCATCAACCAGCCGGTGGGCGATATGGACGATCCCAACTCGCGCATCTTCCCTTTCAAGGTCCACCGCGGCAAGCTGCCCTATGACAAGGTCAACAAGAACCTAGCCATCCTGCACCTGTTCCCCAAGGGCAAGGAGGACAAGGCCGCCTACTGGAAAGGCTATGACTGGAATAAGGCCATTGCCTACGGCATGGAGTATGCCGGCTTAAAGTACTCCGGCGAATATGATTTTATTGAAACCTCCTATGTATTTCCCTCCACCCACATGGTGGCGCCCAGGGAGAAGGTCGTGGCCTGTGCGGAGTGCCATACGCGTTCGGACGGACGCCTGGCCAAGCTGACCGGGATGTACCTGCCCAGCCGCGACCGATTCGGCATGCTGGATACCATCGGCTGGGTTGCGGTTCTGGGATCTCTGGCCGGAGTCCTGCTCCACGGCCTGACCCGCATGTTCACCTCCAACGACAGAAAGCGAGGTTAATCCATGGAAGGGAACCCAATGGTTAACATATACCTGTATTCGCGCTATGAGCGTTTCTGGCACTGGCTGCAGGCGACCCTGATCATCATCCTGCTGCTCACCGGATTCGAACTGCACGGAACCTTCGCGCTGTTCGGTTTTCGATCCGCTGTGGGGACCCACAATTTTGTGGGCCTGACCTGGCTGATCCTGTTTGCTTTTTTCGTTTTCTGGCTTTTCACCACGGGAGAATTCAAGCAGTATATCCCCACTACCCGCAAGATGCTGGCCGTGGTGCGCTATTATGGTTACGGCATCTTCCGCGGCGAGGCCCATCCGGTACCAAAACGCAGGGAGGCCAAGCACAACCCCCTGCAGCGGCTGGTGTACCTGTCACTGGCGGCGCTGCTGCTGCCCATCCAGATGGTGTCCGGCTTTTTATACTGGGGATACAACTCCTGGCCGGAATGGGGCCTGACCTGGCTGTCGCTGCCGGTGGTGGCCTTCATCCACACGGCCGGCGCCTTTGCCATCCTCTCTTTTCTGGTGGTGCACCTCTATATGATCACCACCGGGCATACGATAGCGGCCCATACCCGGGCCATGATCACCGGCTGGGAAGAGGTGCGCGAGGGTACCGAAATTGAAGAATGGGAGCAAAAGGAGCGTAAAACGCCTCAGCCCGTGGGCTGATATTGACATCTCCAGCCCTCTCTTTCGCGAAGGGCTGAGCCTGGCATACACTTGATACGGAGGAAAATGATCACTCCCTAATTTAAAAGCGTTATGGCTGGATTCCCGCCCCCGGCCCAACTGCACACCGGGGCAGGCTCCGCGGGAATGACGTATAGGTAATGCGGGCCGTGATCCCCGCGCGGGGATCCATTGATTATTGGAGGCAAAGGAGAACTCAGATGAGCAAGACCCTTGAGAACCTGAAGGCGGCCTTCGCCGGTGAATCGGAGGCCCGCAACCGGTATGCTTATTTTGCCGATGTCGCCCGTAGGGAAGGGTATCATTATATTGCCAAAATATTTGAAGAGACCGCCGAGAATGAAAAATACCATGCCTTGGAAGAAATCAGGCTTTTACTGGGTGAGCGTTCAACCCTGGAAAACCTGAAAGAGGCCATAGGGGGTGAAAACTACGAGGCCCTGGATATGTATCCGCGATTTGCCAGAGAAGCTGATCTGGAGGGTAACCAGGCGGCCGCTATACTGTTTGAGCAAATCGCCAGAATCGAGGCCCACCACCGGGACCGGTTCCAAAAGTTGCTGGACCTGGTTGAAAACGAAATGGTTTTTCGGCGGGATGCACCCATCAAGTGGAAATGCAGCATCTGCGGGTATGTCTACACGGGCACCGAACCACCCCCGCGGTGTCCCTACTGCAAACATCCCCGGGAGTACTACGAACCCGCCAACATGGATGTATAAGGAGGCAGGGAATGGCCAGATACCGTTGCGTGGTTTGCGAGTTCACCTACGATGAGGATAAAAACGACTCGCTCTGGATGGATGTTTCCGATGATTATACCTGTCCGGTCTGCGGATCTGCGAAAAAACTGCATGAAAAGGTTGAGGAGGTCCTCCCCCCCGCTGCCGAACCCGGTGTTGGTACTGCGCTAGAGATTGCAGAGGAGCCCGGCCCGGATGAATCCCTGATGCGCGCATCCGACGAGATCGAAACTTACATGGCCGATATCCACCAGATAGCGGAAACCGGGGCGTCCATTACCGAACCCATGCGCACCCGTCAACCGAGTTTCTCCTGGGATGAACTCCTGATCAAAGGCGTTCAGCTGGCTACACTACCCCTGAACAAGGACGAACCCGTCGGGACCCAAACCATCATCGGCCCCGGCGCTGCAAAACCCCTGAGCATTGAAACCCCTGTTTACATCACCCACATGTCCTTCGGGGCTTTGAGTCCCGAGGCTAAAACGGCCCTGGCCAAGGGATCGGCTGCGGCCAGAACCGCCATGTGTTCCGGGGAAGGGGGCATTCTGCCCGACTCCATCGACAATTCCTACCGGTACATTTTCGAATATGTTCCCAACCGTTACAGCGTTACCGAGGAGAACCTGCAGCGGGTGGATGCCATCGAGATCAAATTCGGCCAATCGGCCAAGCCCGGCATGGGCGGCCATCTGCCGGGTGAAAAGGTTACCCGGCAGATTGCTGAAATCCGTGGGTTTAAAACCGGGGAAAGCATCACCAGCCCCTCCAAATTCGAGGATATTCAAAGCCCGGAGGAGCTGAAACAGAAAATTGACTGGCTCCGGAAGGCCTCGGGCGGCCGGCCCATCGGTGTCAAATTCGCTGCCGGGAACATTGAGGCGGATCTGGAAGCGGCACTCTATGCCCGGCCGGATTTCATTACCCTCGACGGCAGGGCAGGGGCCACCGGGGCAGCACCCAAGTTTGTGAAAACTTCTACCAGTGTGCCCACCATTTTCGCGCTGTGGCGGGCACGGAAGTTCCTTGACGAAAAGGGTGCCAAAAACGTCAGCCTGGTGATTACCGGCGGCATGCGCATATCCGCTGATATCGCCAAGGCGCTGGCCCTAGGGGCCGACGCTGTGGCCATCGGCACGGCGGCGCTGATGGCAATCGGCTGCCAGCAGTACCGTGTCTGCAACACCGGCCAATGTCCCATGGGGATTGCCACCCAGAACCCGGAGTTACGGTCCCGGTTCAACATTGCCAAAGCTGCCCGGAGACTTGAGAATTACCTCAATGTCACCACGGACGAACTGTGCGATTTCGCCAGACTCACCGGCCGTCATCGCGTCCATGATATGGGTGTGAACGATCTTTGCACCGTGAATTCAGAGGTTTCCAGCCATACCGCCATTGAACATGTGTAGTTGTATATAACTGTTTCACCGGGAAAATGAAATTGGGGTTGACATAAACGAATGATCGTTTTAGAAAGCCTGTATGCGCACCAAGGATGAAAGAAAAAAAGAGGCTTTGTTCAAAGCCACGGTCAAACTGGTCAATGAAATCGGCTTCGCTTCCAGTTCAGTTTCTAAAATTGCCAGGGAGGCCCAGGTGTCACCCTCGACCATCTATGTGTTTTTTAAGAATAAGGAGGACCTTTTAGTCTCTACTTACATCGAACTGAAGCGCAGTCTGTCGGCGGCCCTCCTTGAAGATTTTGATGACAGCCTGCCCATCCGCGATATCATTAAAAAGGCATGGTTCGGCATTTTCAGGTATATCACCGGAAACCTCGAAGAATATGATTACCTTGAACAGTTTGCCAATTCACCCTATAGCGCTCTAGTGGATCAAGAGATTATCGAGCAGGAGTTCCTGCCCTTTATCGCGGTGCTTGAACACGGCATCACGCAGAAAATCATTAAGAATGCAAACATGAATATTATTGTTGCCTTTATGTTCAATCCCATTTCCCGTCTGGCCAATCCCCGCTTGTGCCATGGTTTGGCCATGGATGAAGCGGATCTCGAGGTGGCTTTTACCATGGTGTGGGACGCCATCAAGTTATAGGCAGGGCGGATAATTGAGCATATTAATAACGAATGTTCGCTTAAGAAAGGAGAAATAAAGATGCTTTATCGTAAAATGCCCAAAACC
>Ga0180436_10005001_pt1 | contig 11806 bp, 9 predicted proteins | sample SS_ome_2_FD_132434 | JGI IMG/M metagenome (GOLD analysis project Ga0180436, IMG submission 132434) | Hypersaline lake sediment archaeal communities from the Salton Sea, California, USA - SS_3_S_2 metaG | ecosystem: Environmental > Aquatic > Non-marine Saline and Alkaline > Hypersaline > Sediment...
GCCGATGACATGGGGCTGGGTAAAACCGTGCAGGCGCTGGCCATGCTTCTGGAAAGAGCTCCAAAGGGGCCGTCGATCGTGGTCGCCCCGGCTTCGGTTTGCCGCAACTGGCTGACGGAAACCCAACGATTTGCACCGACTCTTCAGCCTCTTATGTTTGCCGGAAACGGACGAAAAGAGTTATTGCAGGAGTTGAAACCTTTCGATCTATTGATTACCAGCTACGGGCTTTTGCAATCAGAGGCTGACATCTTAAGCCAGATCAACTGGAATGTTGTGGTCCTTGACGAGGCACATGCCATAAAAAATGCCAGCACCAAACGATCGAAGGCGACCATGCAACTGAACGGCGACTTTAAAGTTCTGATTACCGGAACACCCATCCAAAACCATTTGGGCGAGCTCTGGAACCTTTTCAACTTTATTAATCCAGGACTGCTGGGCTCATCAGCCCGTTTCGCCGAACGGTACGTGAATTCGGAAACGGAAGAAGAGGCCGCGAAAAAACGCCGCCGTTTGCAAAAACTGATCCGCCCCTTTATTCTCCGGCGAACGAAAACCCAGGTGTTGGACGACCTTCCGGAGAAAACAGAGATCATGCTTTCGGTTGATTTATCGGAGGAGGAATACACTTTGTATGAAATCCTCAGGCAGAAAGCGCTTTCAAATATGGAAAAAGAACAGGAGGCCCGGCAAAGACAGATTCAGATTCTAGCTGAAATTACCCGCCTGCGTCAGGCATGCTGCCACCCCAGACTGGTTGCACCGGAAAGCGAAATCTCCGGGGCCAAACTGGAACTTTTTCTCGAGCTGACAGCCAATTTAATCGAGAACGGGCACAAAGCGCTCGTATTTAGCCAGTTTACTTCTCACCTTGCCCTGATACGGGAACAACTCGATAAAAAGAAAATCGCCTATCAATACCTCGATGGCTCCACAAGCTGGAAACAGCGGGAGGAGCAGGTGAACGATTTCCAGGCCGGAAAGGGCGACCTGTTTCTAATCAGCTTAAAGGCAGGCGGGCTCGGGCTGAACCTCACTGCGGCCGATTATGTAATTCACATGGATCCCTGGTGGAACCCGGCCGTTGAAGACCAGGCATCCGACCGGGCCTATCGTTACGGGCAAAACCGGCCGGTAACCATTTACCGGATGGTCGCAAAAAACACCATTGAAGAAAAAATTGTGAAGCTGCACCACGACAAACGGGAACTGGCCGGCCAACTCCTGGAGGGAACCGATCAAACCTCAAAAATCTCTGTTAACGAATTGATGAATTTATTGCAAGAAGCCTGATGCCTATCAAGTTACTTTGTGTTCCTTTGTGTGAACTTAGTGTACCTTTGTGGTAAAATTTTAACCACTAAGGAGTACTAAGGATCTTCACGAAGGTTCACAAAGATCTTCCTGAATATATCCTAACAATTCCTATTTTTTTAGAAGTCCCGAATTACTCGGACTTAAAATGCTTTTTAACAGAATTTTAATAATGTATTGTAAATAAGAAGAACAATTTGTTTCTTTAGCAGCATTAATCAATTAAAACTGGAAACAATGAGGAAATTAGCATTCTTAACACTGATCCTTTTCATGGGGATTTCAACTTTTGCCCAGTTGCCCATTAGCCTGGGAGTAAAACTTGGATTAAACTCTTCGAAAATTAATTCGGAAAACTTTACAGCACCCGATACCTGGACTGATTATAACACCTCCGATTTATTGGACGATGCAAAAAATGGTTTTAACGTGGGTGCTTTTGCCCGGTTGAAACTTAACAGATTCTACTTGCAGCCGGAATTGTATTATTCTGTAAAAAAGGGTAGTACTGATTTTAATGTTCCTGAAAGTTTGGATTTGGGCGATGCTGTTACACAAAACCTTAAATTAAAAACAGTTGACATTCCCCTGCTGCTGGGCATGAAAGTGATTGACCTGAAACTGGCTAGCGTCCGTGCTTTTACAGGACCGGTTATGTCTGTCATACTAGACAATAGCTCGATTTCATACAACAAAGCCGATGGAGTTAAAATTGATAACATTGATGATTTCTCCATGGACAACTGGAAAGACAACAGTTGGGGATGGCAATTGGGCGGTGGAATTGACGTCGCCATGTTTACCTTCGATGTGCGTTACGAATGGGGCTTAACCAATGTGAATTCATTAGATAAAGCCAAAGATTTAGGCAAACTGGGATTAGAGAACAAATCGAACATGTTGACCTTTGCCTTAGGGTTCAAATTCTTTTAAGAAAAAACCCAACAACGATGATATCATGCGCTCCAAACCGGGGCGCATTTTTTGTTCCTAAAACGCTGACAGGTCTGGCGACGCTGTCAGGTTTTTCAAGCACCTGTCAGCTCCGATTAATAGAGTGGAAGCTCCTGACAACGTCGAATGCAGGAAACAACATCATCTCCGAACGCTGGCGCGAGGGATGCTTTCGCGAAATCCGTTTTGAATTCGCGTTAATTTGCATTTAACGATACGAAGAAATACGTAATTTTCATTTTCCAGTTTCTCCTCCTGCAGATTTTACCTATTTTCGTGGAAATCATACCAACTTTCGTTATCTAATGGTCAGTTTCGATGTCCTTATTGTTTTTGCGGTTATTTTTTTCATCCTGATCTCCCTTTATCTCGATCTGATCGGGCCGGCATTTACCTTTATGGTGGCAGTGGTTGCGCTGGGTCTTCTGGGGATTTTGACGCCGGGGGAAATCATGGCCGGTTTTGCCAATGTCCAAATTACCGTCATCATTATGCTCCTGATTTTTGGAGACATCATTCGCCAAACCTCAATATTGGAAGATCTTTTCGATAAGTTTTTTAAAAAGGCGAAAAGCTATCGAAGCTTTAGTTTCAGGATGATGAGTCTTGTGGCCTTTTTTTCGGCATTCCTGAACAATACTCCCCTGGTGGCCATTATGATGCCTTACATCAACGGCTGGAGCAAACGAAACAGCATATCTCCTTCAAAACTGTTAATTCCCCTCTCCTACAGCGCCATTCTTGGCGGATGCATAACCCTGGTAGGTACAAGCACCAACCTGATTGTGAACGGAATGGTTTTGGATCAGGATATCTTCCCCGATCTTCCCGGTCTTGAAATTTTCGATTTTTTCTGGGTCGGTTTACCCATGGCAATCACAGGCATCCTCTACCTCACTTTTTTCGGCGAAAAACTTCTTCCCGACCGGGAAGATGCCATGACCGAGTTCCGGTCGCAAAATCGAAATTACATTCTTCAGGCCCAGATAAAAGGAAATTCCCCATTTATCGGTAAAAATATTGAAGAATCGGAACTCCAGAATCTTAAAGGACTCTACCTGGTAGAGATCGAACGCCAGGGAGAAATCATTTCGGCAGTTTCCCATCAAACCGAGTTGAAAAAAGACGACATGCTGATTTTTGCCGGCGATACGGAAACCATTGCCGACACCATCAATTCAACCAATTCCGGACTAACTTTCCCAACCCTTGGAACCATGCAGCATCGCAAATACACGGAGGTGGTTGAAATTGTTGTCTCACACAATTCCAGTTTAATCTACAAAACAGTCCTGGGAGCCAACTTCAGGGGGAAATACGATGCCGCTGTGATTTCCATTCACCGGAACGGGGAAAGGATCCATGGAAAAATCAGCAATGTAAAAATAAAAGCCGGTGATGTTTTATTGCTCTATGTAGGAAACAACTTTTATAACCGCGCTGCTTCTACCATCGATTTTTATCTCTTTTCGAAGATTAAAACCTTCCGGAAAAGCTCAAACCTTCAGCTTTTCACCCTCTTCGGTGGCTTGGCCCTGGCCATTTTGTTGAGCGCCGTTAATCTTGTTCCGCTATTTATGTCGCTGGTTGTTTTGCTAATTACAGTACAGGTAATTAATATTATATCCCCTAAAGACATCCACAACAGTATCGATTACAATCTTGGTTTCATCATTGCTTTATCATTGGCATTGGGAACCGCAATGATGAAAACAGGCGTTGCGGATATGATTGCCAGCCTCTTTATCAATCTGTTTTTACCCTATGGAAAAGTTGCATTGCTTGCCGGTATATTTGTCGTGACCAACCTGATGGCGAACTTCATTACAAACAAAGCCTCGGTAGCCATTGCCTTCCCGATTTCGCTAACCATGGCAGCCAACCTGGGGCTGCCTCCCCAACCTTTCATTCTGGTTGTAGCATTTGCAGCTGCCGCCAACTTTATGACCCCGATTGGCTACCAAACCAACCTTATGGTATACGGGCCCGGAGGTTATAATTTTAAGGATTTCTTTAATATCGGAATCCCTTTAACCATAATTTACGGAATCGCAACCATCGTCATTTTATCCGTAATTTATCTTCGATAAAAGATTTCAACTGATAACATAAATATATTTTGGAATCCCTCAGACTTACTTCTGTTCCAAAATTTTTATTTAACTTTAATTAAGACTAAAAATATCAGTTATGGAACCTCGCAAAAAACGGAATGAAATTCTCTCGGTTTTAAAAGAAAACACATCTATTAAACAAAAAATTGCGCGCAATACACAAATAACGTTTAATAATCTTAAAGAAGTATTACTTGAATTGACGGAAGAATACAATTCAGAACTGAAAGATAGAAACGATCCCGAGATCCTTTTCGAATTTCGCGACCGGGGCCCTTTTGAATGTGATTTGAGAATCGCTACTGATCTTCTGATTTTCAGCATGCACTCCAACGTTTTTGAATTTGATCGTAACCATCCCATCTGGACCACTGAGTATGTGCAAAAAGATGAAATGAACAGCTATTCCGGCATTATCAGTATTTACAATTTTTTGTACGACTCCTTTAAATACAACCGGGTGGATGACCTGGGTTACCTGGTTGCACGGCTTTTCATTAACCGGAACAATCACTATTTTGTAGAAGGGAAACGCCAGGCCAATGGCGCAGAAGAAGGACTTCCAGTTCCCCAACAAATTGAGGTAAAAGTAAGAGAAGGCGAAAAAATCTCTCCGGAAGATATCCCCAGGGAAGAACTTGCCATGATCCACCCTTTCAAAGAGGAAGAATTGTCGAAAGCAGCTTTGCGAAAAATTATTGAGACCGCGATTCTTTATTCTCTGGAATTCGATCTGCTGGCTCCGCCTTATGATTTTGTTAAAATTGTCACCGTTGCCCAAATGAATGAGAAAATCAGCCACTCGAATATCACTACCGGGAAACGGGTTGGATTTAAGTTTAATGCCGACGATGTATAATAATTGTTTCTGCAGTTTGGTTTTTGCAATGCAACCTCAACATTAATCATTATTGGTATCTTTTCAATTTTAAGAGTAAGTCACTCATCTTATTGCTACTATCAAAATTTCACACTGAGAACGCAGAGATACTCGCAGAGAACGCAAAAAGCAAACCATCTTTATCCTCCCTTCCCGTATTTTCTTTGCGAACTCTGCGAGAAACCGTTTTCATTATTATTAAACAAATTAGCATAACTGAATAAATACTATTTTTGATTCCACTCAAAATATATTCCCACATAATTAATAAAAGGGAGATAAATTCCTTTATTTTGTATTTTATCAGACTCTTACCTGAATAAAAGAGTTCTGCTTTATAAAATGCAAAAAATGGAACAAACCGTAGTCAATCGATTTCTAACGTATGCCCGGCAAAATACCGAATCAAATCCTGATTCCACCAATGTACCAACCACCTCAACCCAACTTGATTTTGCAAGAAAACTGGAACTTGAGTTAAACACAATCGGGCTTCAGGAAGTAAACGTTGATGACAAAGGCTTTGTAACGGCAACCCTGCCATCGAATCTGGACAAAAAGGTTCCAACCATTGGTTTTATCGCACATATGGACACCAGTCCTGACTTTCCCGGCGAAGGAGTTAATCCGCAACGGATTGAAAATTACGACGGTGGAGACATTGTTCTGAACCGGGAACAGAACATTATTTTATCGCCCAATAATTTCCCAGACCTTAAGGGCTACATTGGTAAAACCCTAATCACCACCGATGGGACCACTCTGCTAGGCGCAGACGATAAGGCCGGAATCGCGGAAATTGTTACCGCCATGGAATATCTTGTTAACCACCCTGAAATTCCCCACGGAAAAGTCCGGATTGGTTTTACTCCTGATGAAGAAGTTGGAAAAGGAGTCGATTATTTTCATGTGGAGAAATTCGGAGCAGACTTTGCCTATACCATGGACGGAGGAGAAATCGGCGAACTTCAGTATGAAAACTTCAATGCTGCGATGGCTGAAATTACCATCAAGGGGAGAAGTATTCATCCCGGACATGCAAAAAACAAAATGGTGAACTCGATTCTGATCGGGAATAAAATTGCAGGCTCTTTACCGGAAAAAGAAGTGCCTGAACATACTGAGGATTACGAAGGCTTTTTCCATTTAATGCAATTTAACGGAACGATTGAAGAAACAAAACTAACCTATATCCTCCGGGATCACAGCAGGAAAAAATTTGAACAGCGTAAAGCATTAATGACCAAAATCATTAATCAAATCAATTCCGAATATGGTGAAGGGACTGTCGAAATGAAGCTAACCGATCAATATTACAATATGCAGGAAAAAATTGAACCTCAGATGCAAATTGTCGACATTGCAAAAGAAGCCATGTTAGAACTGGGCATTCAGCCGCTGATCATCCCGATCCGGGGAGGCACCGACGGGGCCCGTTTATCGTACATGGGACTTCCCTGCCCCAACATCTTTAACGGTGGTCACAACTTTCACGGAAAATATGAGTACATCCCGACTTTTGCCATGGAAAAGGCTGTAAAGGTGATTTTAAAAATCATTGAAAAAGTAAGCCAATAATTATCCCGTTTCCCCGCGAAACGATTTGAATGCAATTTGAACAAGTTTTTTTAAATCAATTCATTATGCTGGATCTCTTTAAAAATTATATCCGGGAACACAACCTGTTTCAACCGAATGAAAAAGTTTTACTGGGGATCAGCGGGGGACTCGATTCAGTGGTAATGATGGATCTTTTTCATCGATCGGGTTATCCTTTTGCAGTTGCTCATTGCAATTTCCAACTCCGGGGAAACGATTCGGATGAGGATGAAAAACTGGTTCGCCGCCTGGCTCAGCATTATCAGGTTCAATATTATGGCACACGCTTCAATACAGGAGAATATGCCCGGGAAAATAGCATCTCCATCGAGATGGCTGCAAGGGATCTACGCTACGAATGGTTCGAAAATATCCGGGAAAAAGGAGATTTCGATTGGATTGCAGTTGCACATCATGCCGATGACTCGCGGGAAACCTTCCTGCTTAATCTTATCCGGGGAACCGGAATCCGCGGCTTAAGGGGAATTCAGCCAAAAGTTGGAAAAGTGATCCGCCCCCTCTTGTTTGCCAACCGGAATGATTTGATCCAATACACCATTGATTTTCAACTTGAGTTTCGAGACGACCAATCAAATTGGGACACTACTTTTTTAAGAAACAAAATTCGTCACGAAGTCCTTCCCCTGCTGGAGGAGATGAATCCGTCCTTCCGGGAATCCCTATCCGAAACCATGGAACGATTGAACGAGGCCGGCAACCTGCTAAACTCAATGGTAGAAAGAAAAAGAGCCTTCCTGGTGAAAGAAATTGGGAACCAGGTGTTCATCGATCTGGAAAAAATCAGACAATTATCTCCAAGACAAACCTGGCTTTTTGAATTGCTTCGTCCCTATAATTTCAAAACGGAAGTGGTTCGTGAAATTTCAAAAACATTTGAGGAAGGGATTTCCGGCAAAAAATTCTTTTCCTCCACCCATCGGTTGATTCGCGACCGGGAATCCCTGATCATCTCCCCCCTGGAAGAAGATGTTTCATTCCGGCGATATTACATTGATGCCGGAATACCCCATATTGATTCCCCCATTGAACTGGAATTTTCAATACTTGAAAACACACCGGATTTTCAGATCCCCCGGACAAACACCACTGCCTGTCTCGACTTAGACAAGCTTACCTTTCCGTTAATCATCCGGAAGTGGCAACAGGGAGACTATTTCTGCCCACTGGGCATGAAAGGGATGAAAAAGGTAAGTGACTTTTTTATTGACCGGAAATTCTCCATCCCTCAAAAAGAAGCATCCTGGCTCCTCACCTGCGGCTCGAAGATTGTATGGATAATTGGCCACCGCCTGGACGACCGGTTTAAAATTACAGCGGAAACAAAAAAAATTCTTCTTATCAAAAAGAATGAATAATAACCATTGGTGGAAACTTCTTCATTAAAAAAACTGTACCGAAATAACCTTTAAAATCCTCCTCCTGTTAAAAAGTAAATCAGAAATCGCTGACCGGAAATCACATAACCTGCGTTTATCAAAGTCAGGACAAGTTATATCGTGTCCCTGCCACCCAATCCGTGCAATAAACACCCCGATGAATTAGCTGGAGGCAGGAGTTCTATAATTAATCATCTGTAAACTAGGCAGCTATAAATTCAGACCTCCTGATTTGACGTAAATTTTTGTGTCGTTTTTTTAATCAATATATTACGTCGCTCTTTCAGAGCTTTCTGTCATCATCTATTATGAATCCCAGGGCTATCACCCTGGGCTAGATACGCCACTCCTTCGGAGCTGAGAATCTGAGTGATTCACAACATTAGAGCTCTGAAGGAGCGACGTAATAAATACATGGCGACATGTCACTTTACGAAATGAAGTCTCTAATAGATTGATTTCCTGATCCAGGTCAGGATCTCTGAAATTCCAACTGTTCGATTAATTCGTAACTAATTTAATTCGTTTTAAAATAAAATTCGTTGATAAAAAACTCCATTCCGTTGAATTTTTTTGCAAAAGCGCCTCTGCAGCAATAATTTCACAATTACTTTACAATAAATTCACATCAGAGGCAGAAAACTATGAAAACAGATTTTTTTGATCCGATTCAACTGGAGGAAATGGACCGGGTGAAACTAATGAACCGGACCGATCGAAAATATTGGTGTCATTTCAACTTTCTTCCGGAACTGCTCCAATCGATAAAACACAATTATTATAGTTTGAACATTGATGGGGAAAATCAATTACCCTATGCGACCACTTATTACGATACAACAAAAAATGAGATGTATGCCTCGCATCACAACGGGAAACTCAACCGGTTTAAAATTCGTCGTAGAAGTTATGTTGCCTCAGGAATTAGTTTCCTGGAGATAAAATTTAAAAGCAATAAAGGGCGAACCATAAAAAAACGCATCCCGGCTGATTTTAGTAATCCTCGATTTACAAAACCAGAAGATGAATTCATAAGCACCTACACTCCTTACAGCTGTCTGGAATTAAAACCATCCCTGATTAATGAGTTTACGCGTTTAACGTTAGTGAATAAAAATTTCAAAGAGCGTTGCACCATCGATTTGAACCTTCAATTTAAGAACGCGGACAGGACGACTGCTCTTGAAAACCTGGTAATTGTCGAAATAAAGTCGGAGGGGAACTCCGTAGTTTCTCCCCTGGCAATTGCCTTAAGAGACCACAGAATTAAAACTTCCGGCTTTAGTAAATACTGTGTGGGACGGGCCATTATTGATCCGGGTATAAAGCGCAATGCTTTTAAAGAAAAGATCAGAAGCATAGAAAAAGCAATTCAAATTAATAAAAATATATTCGATCTAAACTAAAAATTATGATTGACACAGCAGCATTAATTGACACCATCAACACCAATAGTTCGGCAATAACGGAATTATCAAACTGGGAAGAGCAACTTCGATTTCTGGGCATTAAGCTGATTAATGTAGTCGATTTTAGCGAGCTCATGGTGCGATTTGCGTTAAATACAGCCATGATTTTTCTGGTTGTACATTTTATGTATGCAAAAAACAGCAAACGCAAAGATTTTTACTTCAGCTATCTGGCGATTGGGGTAATTGTATTTTTATTGTGTTTCCTGCTTAATAGTGTGAAACTTGAACTGGGATTTGCCTTAGGCCTCTTTGCCATCTTCGGAATTATCCGGTACCGTACGGATGCTATTCCGATTAAGGAAATGACCTACCTGTTTATCATCATCGGCATTTCGGTGATGAATGCCCTTTCCAACAAAAAGGTGAGCTATGCTGAACTTATGTTTACCAATTCGGTCATTATTTTTGGCCTGTGGTTTCTTGAAAAAAGATTGATGCTGAAACAGGAACAATCAATAAGGCTCATTTATGAAAAGATTGAAAATATTCACACCCAAAATGAAGCAATACTGTTAGCGGATCTGAAAGAGCGCACCGGAATAAACATTAAGCGCTTTGAAATTCAAAAGATTGATTTCCTCAGGGACGTAGCTGAAATCACCCTCTATTTTAATGTAAACGGAAAAGAAGAATTGTAAATATTCTAACTCAAAAGAAGAAATGAAAATGAGAAAAAACGGATTAAAAAATACCTGCTGTCTGATAATCCTATTGCTCGTAACGGGCACGGTGTTAACAGCGCAGGATGTTGAGAATGATTTTCAGACCCGGACCTCGGCAACATTTAGTTATAAACCGGTTAAAAACATAAAACTATATCTGACCCCTGAATTGCGGTTCGACAATAACTTTTCTCTGGATGAATACCTCATAGAAAGTGAAGTAGCTTATAAGCCCATAAATTTCCTTTCCCTGGGTGCCAGTTACCGGTTTATTGGCAATACAAGGGAATCAAAAGATACGGAGTATTTACACCGCTATGCCCTGAGCGCAACCCTGGAGAAGGAATTCAACCGGTTCGAGCCCGCTTTCAGAATCTGTTACAGCAATTATGCCGACGATGAATCGGACAGTGAATTCATGCGGTACAAAGCATCGGTAAAATATGATATTCCCAAAAGTAAAATTACCCCGTTTGTGGGCGCCGAAGCGTTTCAACAACTAACAGACAGCGAACTCTACAAGATGCGGTATACTGTTGGAATGAATTATAAACTTTTCAAAAAGAATTATTTAGGACTCAGTTACAAGCTCGATTATTATCTGAATGAATACAAAAACAGACATATTCTGAGTGTTGGCTATAAAATTAAATTTTAGTAGGATATTACTTATGAAGCGATACGGTATATATACAATTGCCCTGCTGATAACCCTGTTTAGCGCATGCCGGGGTGACGAAATTATAGAAGAAACAACGGAGGAGAAGGAAGAATCAGTGGACTTGTCGGATTATCCCGACTGGAGTGCTGCAACCCATAGTAACGATGTAGATCCCGATTATACCGTAGTTTTTAACCAGAATAAAGTGTTGCGGTTCGATATTGAAATCAGCAGCGAAAACTGGTCGGCCATGCAATCGGATTTAGCTACAAACCTGGGTTCAAATACCGGAGGACCGGGTGGCATGCCGGGCATTATGCTTGGCGGAGGGCCCGGGGGGATGGGAACTACCGGTTTTGATCCGGTTTGGGTGTCTTGTTCGTTAAATTTCAATGGTATCGAATGGTATAACGTAGGGATCCGATTTAAAGGGAATTCCAGTTTACGATCAGCCTGCCAGTCGGGTATTAACAAGCTCTCCTTAAAGCTCGATTTTGACGAGTTTGAAGATGATTACCCTGCCTTAAAGAATCAGCGGTTTTACGGATTTAAGCAGTTAAATCTGAACAACAACTTCGATGACGCCTCGCTGATGCGTGAAAAAGTCGGCGCTGACCTGTTCCGCGATTTTGGACTGGTTTCGGCACAAACCACATTTTGTGTGGTCTATATCGATCATGGCTCAGGGCCGCAATACTTTGGGGTTTACACACTGGTTGAAGAAGTGGATGATACCGTACTGGAAAGTCA
>Ga0180436_10005003_pt1 | contig 11803 bp, 9 predicted proteins | sample SS_ome_2_FD_132434 | JGI IMG/M metagenome (GOLD analysis project Ga0180436, IMG submission 132434) | Hypersaline lake sediment archaeal communities from the Salton Sea, California, USA - SS_3_S_2 metaG | ecosystem: Environmental > Aquatic > Non-marine Saline and Alkaline > Hypersaline > Sediment...
AGGGCCGGCGCTATTCCTGGGGGTATCCGCCCATTCCAGACCTGACACAGGAAACCGAGGTTGTCCGCCTGCTCATCGCTAAAGAATATCTCGATATCGAATTAACGTCCGGATTCCAGTTTGTGCCGGAGTTTTCCACCGCCGCGCTGGTCGTGCACCACCCGCAGGCCGTGTATTTCCGGATTGATGAATAAGGATCTGATATGAATCTTGATAAATTGACGAATATTTCTGCCGGAAATAAACCGATACTCGCCGACGGAGCGATGGGGACGCTCCTGCATGAACGCGGGATCGGTTTTGACGCCTGTTTTGACGCGCTCAACCTATCTGATCCTGCCGTGATCGGAAACGCGCATAAGGAATACATTGACGCCGGCGCGGAGATCATCCTGACCAACACCTTCGGGGCAAACGCGGTCAAACTCGGCCGCCACGGACTGGCAGACCGCCTGGTAGAGATCAACACAGCCGGTGTAGACCTGGCACGGCGCGTCATCCAGGCCAGTTTCAAAGAGGTGCTCATCGCCGGGGATGTCGGCCCGCTGGGGCTCCGCCTGGCGCCCTTCGGGCGAGTCCTGCCGGAAGACGCGCGCGAGATTTTCGCGGAACAGGTTCGTGCCCTGATAAGCGCGGGGGTGGATCTGCTCGTGCTGGAGACGATCACCGACCTGTATGAAATGAGGGAGGCGGTCGCGGCCGCAAGGGGAATCAACCCGGACATCCCGGTCATCGCATCTATGACCTTTACGCGCGATGACCGCACCCTTCTGGGTGACAACCCTCGCAAGGTCGCCAAAGCGCTGGAGAGCTACGGTGTGGATGTGATTGGCATCAACTGTTCCGGCGGTCCTAACCAGCTGCTGCGCATCCTGCGGGAGATGCATGCGGCCATGCCTGGTCAGAAATTCTGGGTGAAACCCAACGCTGGCTGGCCGGAACAGCTGGGGGGGCGCATCTTCTATCCCGCCTCCGCGGATTACTTTGGCGATTACGCCCTTTCCTTCTGGAAAGCGGGCGCGGCGATTATCGGCGGCTGCTGCGGCACTACTCCGGACCATATCCGGGCCATGCGCGCGGCGCTGGACGCGGCGCCAAAAATTGAGATGAACGGGGAATATGGCGAACCTGCCGCAAATGATGTGGATGCCGTTGCCGCACTGCGCCCAACCAAAATGGCGCAAAAGCTCGCCAGCGAAAAATTTTTAATCGCGGTTGAAATGGACCCGCCGCGTGGGTTATCCACCCATAAACTGCTGGCCGGGGCCTCGCTAATGGCAGACGCCGGAGCGGATGTGATCGATGTGGCCGACAGCCCCATGGCGCGCATGCGCATGAGCCCCTGGGCGGTGTGCAGTCTCATTCAGCGCAAGGCCAAAATTGAAACAGTGCTGCACTTCCCCACCCGCGGGCGCAACCTGCTGAGGGTGCAGGGTGACCTTTTGGCCGCACACGCGCTCGATGTGCGCAATATCTTTGTTATCATGGGCGACCCGACCGCGATCGGTGATTATCCAGACGCGATGGATAATTTCGACCTGGCCCCCTCAGGACTGGTGAAATTGATCAAACAGGGCTTCAATACCGGCGTTGACCATGCCGGAGCGGATATCGGCCAGCCGACCAGTTTCTTCGCTGGCTGCGCGCTGAACCTAACCGCGCCGGACCTGAAGCGTGAATTAAAGGTATTGCGGCGAAAGCTGCGCGGCGGGGCGGATTTTGTCCTCACACAGCCAATCTACTCTTTGGAACCGCTTATTCGCTTTAAATCATTTTATGAGGAGCGCCACGGCGCGTTCCCCATTCCTATTCTGGCCGGAGTCCTGCCCCTTGCCTCCGACCGGCATGCGTCCTTCCTGCACCAGGAGGTCCCCGGCATTGATATCCCGGATGAGATCCACGCGCGCATGAAATCCGCCGGCGCTGAGGGCGCCCGGGAAGGCATCCGCATCGCGATTGATCTGGCAAATCAGCTCAAAGCGCACGCGCAGGGCATCTATCTCATGCCCGCCTTCAACCGCTTTGATTACGCCGCTGAGATCATTGAAGCAATCAAAGAACAATAACAGCCAGAGATAAACCCTTAATACCTCTTGCACGGCTGATTCTTTCCGTTATAATAGTACATATGTTCTATTAGAGGGCATGCTTATTACAGACCAATTGGGAATAGATTCCGGGCAGCATGTTCACATGAAGGAAAAATACCAAAACAGCAAGCACATTGTCCGTCCCCGCCTGACCCGCCGAGAACGCCAGTGTTTACAGCTGGCCGCGGAAGGATTGACAGGCAAGGAGATAGCCAGCAAACTGAACATCTCCACCCGCATGGTGCGCAGCCATCTCAGCCAGGCCAGAAAACGGCTGGGCGCGCTTTCAACTACGCAGGCAGCGGTCAGGGCAGTACGGTTGGGATTGTTGCAGGATACTAACGAAGGTTAATTCTCAGGACCTTCCATCAGGTCCATGGCATCGCCTTCGGCCGGAGGCGCTTCCGGGGTTGCGGTTTGCGTAGCCGCTGGAGTCGGTGTGCTGAGGCCCTGCGGGGCGAAATTGATGCGCACGACATCCCCCACACCGCCAAGGTCGCCCAGATAATCCTGGTTGAAATACACTTCCAACGCGGCCGCGTTCCCGGCCGTAAAGGAAATGGTCTCTTCTCCGGAGTATGTGAAGACATCGCCCGGAGCGACACGTCCGTCGAACAGCTCAATGCCATCCACCACCACCTGCATATACGAGCGGTCGCTGGCGAGAATGTACAGCTGCAAAGGGGCGGCGTTTACGGTCGCGATCTGTGTGGGCGTAGGCTGCGCGACGACAACGCCGGGAACGGGTGTGGGCTGGTTATTAGCTGCTTCGCCATTCTCCGCGTCTGCTGTTATGGCCTCTGGCGAAAGCGAAGGCGTTTGCTGCAGGACTTCGGAAATCGAAGGCGCTTCAGTAGCGGTCGGCTCCGCGCTGCTGAAAACCTGCGCGCTGCCCCAGATGATAAATGTGAACAGGGCGATGATGAAAATGCCGCCCAGGATCAGGTCTGGATTGAGGAAGCGCCGCCATTTTTCCGGGATATTCAGCTTTACCGTCAACGGGGGCTGCACTTTCGGTTTCGCTGGGCGCGTCTGCTCAATCCGCTGTGTCTGGAGCGCGCTGGCATAGGCATCCATAACCCAGGTCTCGTCCAACCCGAGGAAATGCGCGTAATTATTCAGCATACCGCGCCCCTGTACAGTCGAGGGAAGCTGGTCAAACTGGCTGTTTTCCATCCCACTGAGGTAATTGCGGCTGATGCTGGTGAATCGTTCGCTGTCTGATAGGGATAGTTCAAGGGCGCTGCGCCGTTCGCGCAGGGCGTTCCCGATGTCAGCGAAAATCTCTTTTGAGCTGCGACCTGGGTGCGGGTCTGCTTCTGCCTGCGGCTGAGGGGCTGGCTCCGGTTCGGGCTCGGTGGATTTGCGAGCTGTTTCTTTTTTCTTTGGCAGGATGTCACCCAATTTTGGCAGGCGTTTCAACAGGTTCTGTAATGCGCCCGCCGGACTGTCTTTTTCGGTCCCATCCGAATCAACTTCTGCCGGCTGCTTTTCCGGTTTGTCCGGTTCTGCCTTTGGTGGTTTGCTGGCTGGTTTTTCCGGCTCATCCGGCTGGCCTTCTTGCGGGATTGCAGCTGCGCCTTCTTCTGCCGGTTTTACTTTATCGAGTGCATCTTCCTCCCAACGGGCAATCAGATCCCGCCCGGAGAGGCCAAGATAATCCGCGTACAGCCGCAGAAATCCGCGCGCCTGCGCGGCAGACGGCAGCAATTCAGGATGGTCATTTTCCAGCTCATTGAGATAATCGCGGCGGATAAAGGTTGCCTTTACCGCTTCTTCTATGCTGATCCCCCTGGATTCACGCGCTTCGCGAAGCTGCTGGCCAACGGTGGGTTTCATGGCTTAGATTATAAAAGAAAATTTAAAAAACCAGCCCGACCACAGGATCTGGCTGGTTCTTAGGGTTAATTAGTGATCTTTAGGCTTCGGGTGCCTGGTCTTCTTCGGCTTCCGGCGCTTCTGGGAGTTCTTCTTCAGCGACTTCTTCAGATTCTTCTTCAGTTTCCGCTGCCGCTTCTTCTGCTTCCACGATCTCTTCTATCTTCGCTGAGCGCGGTTTGCGATCGCCTTCCTCTTCTTCTGCGCCTTCCTGCTCTTCACCTTCCACGGTTACTTTCACTTCCGGTGTGAGGTCAAAGGTCAGACGGATGCGCACATCATGCTCTCCAACTTCGCGCAGGGGCTGGGATTCCACCTGGCGTTTTTCAAGGTTGACATTCAGCTTTTCGTTGATGGCATCGATGATGTTCTGCTGGGTGATGGAGCCGAACAAGCGCCCGGTCTCGCCCACCTTGGCAGTGAAGGACAATTCCAATCCCTGGATCTGCTCCGCCAATCCGCTCATTTCTTCATTGAGCAGTTCACGCTGTTTGGCAGCGGCCGCCTGAATGCGTTCCACCTGCTTGAGCGCGCCTTCGGTGGCAAATACAGCCATTTTCTGCGGAAGGAGGAAATTTCTCGCGTACCCGTCGGCTACTTTTTTGACTTCCCCTGCCCTGCCGAGGTTATATACGTCTTTAATCAATAATACTTTCATTTTTCAAGCCCTTTCTGTTCTGAATTGTGCGTGAAGGGTACAACACGCCGACGAAAGATTTTACCACACTCAATCCCGGCCCGGACGGGAATTTTCTGTACAAGCATTTGATTTTTTAGATTGCATGCATACAATTAAAGTATGGAACAGGCAAACGCCCGCCGGAAACACAGGCAACAGCGCAAATCCAGCAAAGGCCAGATGGAGAGCATAAGCGCCATTTATTTTGGCGAGGACCGCTATCTGCGGGTCGTCAACCAGCCAAAAGCAAATCCGGGCTTTGTCTCAACCATCTCCAATACAGCCACCAATTTCCGCCTGGCCGAAAAATTTGGCAACATCGGCCTGATCGCCCACAACTACCTAGGCGGGCGGCACTTTCATGAGGTTGAAGTCGGCGACCAGATCCACGTCATGGACGGCCACGGCCAACGGCGAACATACCGGGTCAAGGAATTGATCTGCTACCAGGCAGTCAGCCCGAATTCGGTCCGCAGCAACTTTATTGACCTGGAAGACAACAAACTCTACACCGCCACAGATGTGTTCAAGCGTGTCTACAAGGGCAAACACCATTTAGTGCTGCAGACCTGCATCAAGAAAGGCCGCAACGAAGAATGGGGGCGCAAATTCGTGATCGCATTCCCGGAAAAACGTTAGGGGAATTAATAACTTCCCCTTATTCTATGGTTAATATTATTCCGGTACAATCCGGTTGGAACTTATCACATATCAAGGGAGCAATCGATGACTGACAAACTGAAAGCCAAAGCCATACGTGCTTGGACGATGTACGACTGGGCCAACTCCGCCTTCGCGACTACCATCATGGCCTCCATCCTGCCCAATTATTTCGGCATGTACATAGCGACAGAAGCATCGCTGACCCTGTGGGGGTACACGGTTGCCATCGGCAGCTTAATCGCCGCTGTGATCAGCCCGGTGCTGGGCGCCATCGCCGATTTTCGCGGGTCCAAAAAAGCATTCATGTTCGCGTTCGTGGCGCTGGGCGTCGTTTCAACCGCGCTCATGTTCCTGGTGGATACGCCCGGCGACTGGCTCCTGGCCAGCATCCTCTACATCCTCGGGACGATCGGTTTTGCCGGGTCCCTGGTTTTCTACGACGCGCTTCTGCCCCATGTAGCGAATGAAGATGAGATCGATGAGGTTTCCTCAAAGGGTTATGCCATGGGCTACATCGGCGGCGGGCTGCTGCTGCTGATCAACGTCGCCATGATCTTTGTCGGGCCGAATTTCCTGCCGGCTATGGACGGCGATGAAGCCATCAAACTGATGATGCGCCTCAGTCTGGCCAGCGTGGCGGTGTGGTGGGCGCTTTTCTCAATCCCGATTTTCCGCCATGTCCAGGAGCCCCCGCGCAAGATTGAAAAAAGCGAAGCCGGCATGAACGTCCTCACCGCCGGTTTCAACCGCTTCTTCGATGCCCTCAAGGACATTCGCAAATTCCGTGACCTGTTTCTCTTCCTGGTGGCATTCTTCGTCTACGCCAACGGCATCGGCACGATCATCACCATGGCGGTCGCGTTCGGCACGGACCTGGGTTTTGGTTCTACCATCCTGATCGGCACGCTGCTGCTGGTGCAGTTTGTCGCCGCGCCTTTTGCCATCCTGTTCGGCAAGATCTCAAAAAAGCTGGGCGTCAAGAAGTCCATTTACCTCAGTCTGCTGGTCTACACGGTCATCTCCATCATCGGGTACGGGATGAGCAGGGAATGGCACTTCATCCTGCTGGGGTTCGCCGTCGCAACAGTGCAGGGCGGCAGCCAGGCGCTCAGCCGTTCGCTGATGGGTTCGCTCATGCCTAAGAGCAAATCCGCGGAGTTTTACGGGTTCTTCAGCGTTTCAGAGAAATTCAACACCGTCATCGGCCCGCTCTTATTCAGCGTGATCAACCAGGTGACCGGCAACAGCCGGCTTGCGATTCTCGCGCTGGTCGTGTTCTTCATCGGCGGCATCCTGCTGCTGTCGAAAGTGGACATTGAGCGCGGCGTCGCGGTCGCGAAAACCGAAGATGCCAAAATGGTGGACGCGGAAAAAGTCCTTTAAATTCAAAAAGCCCGCCATCTTAGGCGGGCGTTTGATTTAATTTGCTCGATTAATGGGGATAAACAGCCAACCCCAGTGCGCCGGGGCCGACATGCACGCCCACACCCGCGCTGATCCCGTATACTTCGATGTCCCCGCAATCAAGCCCGTCCGCGAGCCGTTTTTTCAGGTCTTCGGCTTCATCCGCGACATTGGCGTGCATCACACAGGCGTCCACCGGTCTGCCGGCCGCGTATTCAACCGCCAGCTCGATAATGCGGGTTACTGCTTTTTTCTTCGTGCGCACCTTCTCCAGCCCATCAATCTTTCCCTCTTCATTCAGATAGAGGATCGGTTTGATATCCAGCGCGGAGCCGAAAAAGCGCGAGGCCCCGCCGATGCGGCCGCCCGCGTGCAGATATTTAAGCGTGTCCACCACAAAGAACACCTTCGATTTTTGCGCCACATCCTCCGCGACCTGTCGCGCCTCGGTGAGACCTTTACCTTCCGCGAGGGCCAGGGCCGCCTGTTCGACGACCATGCCCAGCCCGCCGGATACGGAATGTGTGTCGATGATCTCCACCGGCACCTTGTCAAATGTTTGCAGGGCGACCTCCGCGGAATTGATCGTCCCGCTTACGCCGGTGGAAATGAGCGGCGCGATGATGCCGTCGTGGTCTTTGCTCAATTTTTCAAATAATTTCAGAAAATCGCCGGCGGATGGCTGCGATGTTGACGGCAGGGTCTTTGAAGTTGCCAGCCGCTCATAAAACGCTTCCGGCGTTATGTCCACACCGTCAAAAAGGGTCTCACCGTCCCAGTGAATGGCTACAGGGATTACGTTCACATTGTATTTCTTGACCAGCGCATCCGGCATGAAAGCGGTGCTGTCCGTGATAATAGCTATTTTCGGCATAATGTTTCTCCTTTGGCTTTTGCTTTATTGTCTTGCTGTGATGTAAAAGTTATTATGTTTAACCCGGTTTCAGGTAAAAGTTATCCCTGACTTTGGGAGTGAAATACCAGCACTGAGCGGTTTAAAGATGATAGAAACCATGCTATAGTATTTTTAAACAATTACGTTCCACCAGGGCGGGATTCACAGCAAACAAACCTGCCAATGCCCTTTTCGAAATCTGGCCGCCGCTTCCATTCTGGTTGATTGGATGAGGAGGTCAAGATGTTCAAAAAAGATTCCTTACGATTCGCGGCAATCGGGTTTGTCCTGCTCGCAATTTCTCTGGCATGCAGTTTGGGTGGTACAACGGTGGATTGCAATGTCCCCGACCTGATTGCGTCCATAAACAACGCCAACGCCAACCCGGCCCCATCCACGCTCGATCTGGCTGCTGGCTGTACTTACACCCTGACTGCCATAGACAACACAGCCACCTCCTCGTTCGGCGGCAGCACATTCGATTACGGCGATAACGGCCTGCCGCAGATCACAACACCGATTACGATCAACGGCAACAATGCCACTATCATCAGAGACAGCAGCGCGCCGCCATTCCGCATCTTTTTCATCACCGATACTGGCGATCTGACCATCAACGATCTGACATTGGAAAACGGCTTCGCAGACCGCCCCGGAAGCGCGTACCCCAGTTCCGGCGGCGCAGTTTATGTGCGCGGCAGCATTTTTACCGCAAATAATTCAGTAATTACATCTAACCAGGCAAGTTTTCACGGAGGCGCGATCTTTTCTGTTGATATTGCCACGGTTCAATTGACCGGGTCAGCGGTCACGAACAACTCCGCGCCGCTTGGCGGAGGCATCCATATGTACCACCATGGGCTGCTAAATATTGACAGCAGTGATATATCCGACAACAGCGCGTCAAACACCGGGGGCGGAATCAATGCCGAACACGGCGCGGAATTGGTTATCAGCAACAGCACCATAAGCGGCAACACGTCCGCCAGGCACGGCGGCGGCATATTCAAAGACCGCAGTTCGGAACGGCTGCCCACCATCATCACCGGCACAACAATTTCGGAAAACAGCGCGGACTGGAGCGGCGGCGGGATCTTTATCCTGCGGACACCTCTGACTGTAGAAGACAGCGAATTCATCAGCAACCACGCGGATGAATTCGGCGGGGGGATGGGATACGTGAACGACAGTTCTGAATCTGTGCTGATTACCGGGAGCACATTTTCCAGTAACTCCGCGGACCTGAACGGCGGCGGAATTTATTTCATGGGCGAATTGATGTCCATCAACAACACCACCATCCAAACCAACATTGCCGTAAATGGAGCCGGCATGTTTAATGGAGAGACCGGCGATCCTAAATACCTCAGCCGGCCGGACACGGCCATGATCGTAACCGGCAGCACGATCCAGGAAAACACCGCCAGCGAGAGCGGCGGCGGAGCGTACAACGAGGGGGAGATGAATTGCGGCGAAAGCAATTTTATCGGGAACACTGCCGACCTACTGGGCGGCGGGATTCAAAACACGGGTGAACTGGAGGTTCTCGGATGTCAGTTTGAGAAGAACACAAGCGCTGCGGCCGGCGGAGGGATAAACAACGAAAACACAGCCGAGGTACGCGGATCTGATTTTTCCGTTAACACATCCGGACGCGGCGGCGGGATTGCGTCCAGCGCCGGCAGCGTGACCGTCAGCGACACAGATTTCACGGAAAATGAATCCGGCGGCGAAGGGGGAGGACTATACAACGACGGGTATATGAAAGTCGAGCTTTGCACCTTAACAGGAAATGAAGCGTTCACGCTTGGCGGCGGAATACATAATATGGAAGAGTTGGAAGTTTGGGATTCCACTTTTGAAGGCAACCTGGCTTTTGCCGACGGCGGTGGTTTGAACTCCTACAGCCGCGCAGCCGTAACCGGGAGCACCTTCAACGGCAACAAAGGTTTTCGCGGCGGCGGATTATCCTCTGTCGGCGGTGATACAACAATCCTGAACAGCACGTTCTCCGGCAATGCTGCCACAGATTCTGGCGGCGGTGTGTTCAACATGGGCCCGCTGATCGGAGATGTCACTCCAGGCGGTTCTATGAACATGTCCTTTGTCACCATCGCATATAACAGCGCGCCTTCCGGAGGCGGGATTGCCACATCGGGAGGCGGATTGAACATCAAGAATGCGATCGTCGCACTCAGCGCGATCGGCGGGGATTGCGCCTCAAACAATGTTGATATGGCTGCACTTGGGGAAAATATCGACAGCGACGGGTCTTGCCCCGGTTTCACGCTCAAAGACGATCCTTTGCTTAAAATCCTGGCCAATTACGGCGGACCGACCGACACCCATGCCCTGCAGACTGACAGCCCGGCAATAGACGCCGCGCCAGACTGCACAACGATCGGCGGCGCGGCTGTGACGGTTGACCAGCGCGGTGTTGCGCGGCCTGGCGGTTCGTTATGCGATCTGGGCGCCTTTGAAGACGAAACCGGCGGACCGCTGCCGGTGATCGAGCCCTGCACCTTCACGGCCAAAATCAATGTCTTCTGCCGGCTTGGGCCGGATGATTCCCTCTATCCGGTGGTGGACAGTTTCACCGCGGGGCAGAGCGCGCCGGTCGTCGGGCGCAGCTGGGACAAGGTGTTTGCCTATGTGGAAGGTCCGGCAACCCGGCTCGTTTGCGCGGTGCCAGCCACAGAGAAATTCGGGACGCTGACCGGCGACTGCGAGGACGTTGAAGTAATGATCCCGCCGGATGTGGACGAATCGCTGGATGATGTTGAGCAGGGCTGCACGGTCAAGGATAAATCAGGCCAGCTTGTGTGCGTGGCGCCCTGTCCTCCGGACGCAAAGCCCGGCAACCCCTGCACACCGTAAACTGGGAAGCGGGATTTCCTAAAAAAATTTATATCGGCCCCCATCCGGGGGAGTATCATTCCATTAAAGTGGGATGAGGGCCTGGTCGTGATAAAATCTTCCAACTGTACATCACTTATGAAAACCTTTTCAGGTAAGACAGCTGTTATCACCGGCGCCGCGTCCGGTTTAGGACGTAGTTTCGCAATCCACTTGGCAAATGCCGGTGCAAACCTGGCCCTATGTGACGTAAACATGGACGGGCTGGAGGAGACGCGCGGTCTGATCGGGGAAAACAAACTGTGTGTCAGTCTCCATCGTGTGGATGTGTCGGAACAAGTACAGATGGAGAAATTTGCAGTTGATGTCCTCGCCGAACACAGTACTATTGATCTCCTGATCAACAATGCCGGTATCTGCTACCGGCCGATGCGCTTTGAAGAAACCACACAGGCCCAATTTGAGCGAATGCTGGCTATCAATTTCTGGGGTACTTTTAACGGGATTCGGGCATTTGTTCCCCATTTAAAAACCCGGCCGGAGGCCGGCATACTCAATGTCGCCAGCTTAGCCGGGCTGGTCGGCCTGTACGGCCACTCTGCCTACAGCATCAGTAAATCAGCATTGAAAGGGATGACCGAAGCCCTGCAGGCGGAGTTGTCCGGTACGAACGTGCATGTGATGATCGCCTACCCGGGCGGGGTGCGCACAAACCTGATCCGAAACGCGCCCAATGTCCCTCCCGAAGAGCGGGGCGTTTCGCATGACCTGTTTACCAAACTCTCTTTTCTCGATGCCGACAGGACGACAGCCAGGATCCTGCGCGCATTAAGGCGCGGGAGGTACCGCAGTATCATCGGTCTGGATTCAAAGATGATCCTCATTGTGCGAAAATGGATTCCCCAGGCCTATCCCGCGATCGCCCGCGAGTTTTTCAGGCACGCCTCCTTCAAACCGGAAGATAAATAGAGACGTTCTTCAATTAAGAACACACGCCAAATATTCCGCAGTGGAGGGGAATATATTACTCCAGCGCTTCCACCGCGGCCCGTTCGATCGCCAGCCCTTTTTTGTAGCGCTCCATGAACGCGTTCAAACCTTTCACGTCTTCAGCATCCGGCTTTACGGTTCGGCCTGGTTTTCCGGCGAAAACTCGCTCAGCCAGGTACGATTCCAGCGATTCTCCGTCTTCTTTGTTGAGCATATAGGAGGCCAGCAAGGCAATGCCCCAGGCGCCGCCCTCACCTGCTGTCTCCAACACGGTAACTGGCGCGTTCATTATAGCTGCCATGATCCTCTGCCCAACTACTTCCGTCTTGAAAAATCCGCCGTGACCGA
>Ga0180436_10005005_pt1 | contig 11801 bp, 7 predicted proteins | sample SS_ome_2_FD_132434 | JGI IMG/M metagenome (GOLD analysis project Ga0180436, IMG submission 132434) | Hypersaline lake sediment archaeal communities from the Salton Sea, California, USA - SS_3_S_2 metaG | ecosystem: Environmental > Aquatic > Non-marine Saline and Alkaline > Hypersaline > Sediment...
CGTAATCGTATTGGTGCTTGGTCGGTTCCTGCGGCTTGGGTTCGATCAGGATCGTGCCCGTGAAGCCGATCTTGTGCTTGTAATCCACGACCTTCGACAGGAACCGCCCGAATTGCTCGGTCTCGCGGCCCAGATCGGTGTTCAGAAGCGTCTCGTACCCTTCACGTCCGCCCCACAGGACATAGTTCTGGCCGCCCAGCCTGTGCGTGGCGTCCATGCAGGCCTTCACGGTGGCCGCCGACCAGGCGAACACGTCGGGGTCGGGGTTGGTGGCCGCGCCGGCCATGAAACGGCGATGCGTGAACAGATTCGCGGTGCCCCAAAGCAGGCCGATCCGGCGGCTTTCCATCTTGCCGCCGATATAGTCCACGATCTCTTCGAAGTTGCGCAGGCTTTCGGCGAAACTCGCGCCTTCCGGGCGGATGTCGAGATCGTGGAAGCAGAAGAACGGCTGGCCCAGGATATCGAACAGGTCGAAGGCCGCATCGGCCTTCATCCGCGCCAGGTCCATCGTTTCGCCGAACCAGGGGCGCTGAAAGGTCTGACCGCCGAACGGGTCGCCGCCGGGCCAGGCGAAGCTGTGCCACCAGGCCACGGCAAAGCGCAGATGGTCCTCCAGCCGCTTGCCCATCACCATTTCGTCGGGGTTGTAGTGACGAAAGGCGAATTCGTTCGTGCTGTCCGGTCCCTCGTAGCGGATCGGTTCGATGCCCTTGAAGAAATCGGTCATGTCAGCCTCCTGATGGCAATCGCGGCGTCGCGGTAGCGGGCATGTCCCTCGGCGAAGGCCGCGCGAAGATCGGGGTCGGGCTCCACCATCCGGGCGATGGGCGGCCGTGTGGCCAGTTCCGCGCCCGCGCCGGTGGCGGCCATCAGGCCAAGCCGCGCGGCGCCGAAGGCCGCGCCGAAATCGCCCTCGGCCGGAACGGCGATGGGCAGGTCGAAGGCGGTGGCCAGCGCCGACAGCCAGTAATCCGATTTCGCCCCGCCGCCCACGGCCAGCAGATGGTCAAGCCGCGTGCCGGTCGCGGCCAGCGCGTCGCGGCAATCTTTCAGGGCGAAGGTCACGCCCTCCAGCACCGCGCGCGTTGCCGCGGCGCGGTCGGTGGCGTGGCCCAGGCCCAGGAAAGCACCGCGGACCTTCGCATCGTTCCAGGGCGTGCGTTCGCCGCCCAGATAGGGCAGGAACAGGGTCTTTCCCGGCGCCTGAAGCGGGCCAAGACCGGCGGTCAGCCCGGCCGCATCGGACCCGACCAGCCCGGCAAACCAGTTCAGCGAATCCGTCGCCGCAAGGATCACCCCCATCTGGTGCCAGCGCCCCGGCAGCGCGTGGCAGAAGGTGTGAACGGCGGTTTCGGGCGCCGGGGCATAGCCCTCGGTCGAGGCGAACAGCACGCCCGACGTGCCCAGCGAAACGAACCCCGACCCGGCCGACACGGCGCCACAGCCGATCCCGGCCGCCGCATTGTCGCCGGCGCCGCCCGCCACCGGCAGGCCCGCGCGCAGGCCGAACCTTTCGGCGATCTCGCGGCGCAGCCCGCCCGACACTTCGGACCCTTCGACAAGGACGGGCATCTGGCCGCGCGACAGGCCCGTCGCGGCCAGCAGATCGTCCGACCAGTCGCGCGCGCCGGTATCCAGCCAGCTTGTGCCCGCGGCGTCCGACATCTCGGCCACCGCCTCGCCGGTCAGCCACAGCCGCAGGTAATCCTTGGGCAAGAGAACCTTGGCCACCCGGTCGAAGACCTGCGGTTCGTTCCGCGCGACCCAGGCCAGCTTGGGTGCCGTGAAGCCCGGAAAGACGATGTTGCCGGTCACCGCGCGGAACTGCGGGTCGGCGTCCATCTCGGCCGCCTCGGCAAAGGAACGGGTGTCGTTCCAAAGGATCGCGGGGCGCAGCACGTCGCCCGACCGGTCGATCAGCGTCGCGCCATGCATCTGGCCCGACAGGCCGATGCCGGCCACCGCCGACAGGTCGGTTTCCGCGGCCAGCGCGGCCAGCACCGCCTCGGCCGCCGCAACCCAGTCCGACGGCGATTGTTCGGACCAGCCCGGTTGCGGGCGCGACACCTGCAACGGTGCCGTCGCCTCGGCCAGCACAGCCTGCGCGTCGTCGATCACGACGCCCTTGAGCCCCGATGTCCCCAGATCCAGCCCGATATACATCTACGCCGCCAGATGTTCGGGGTTCTTGCCCGCGATGATCATGCCCAGCAGATCGTCCTCGGTCGCGCGATGCACATCGACGGTACCGACCAGCCGCCCGTTCTTCATGACCGAGGCACGGTCGCACAGCGCCTTGACCTGGTGGATGTCGTGGTCGATCAGGAAAATGCCGATGCCCTGCTTCTTCAACTCGTCGATCAGCTCGGCGACCATCCGCGTTTCCTCCACGCCCAGCGCGGCGGTGGGTTCGTCCATGATCAGGATCTCGGCGTTGAAATAGACCGCCCGCGCAATCGCAACCGATTGCCGCTGGCCGCCCGACAGTGCCTTTACCGGCGCGTTGTACCGGCGGAAATTGGGGTTAAGCCGGTGCATGATCTTGCGGGTTTCCGCCTCCATCCGCGCGTCGTCCAGAAGGCCCATCGGCGTCACCAGTTCGCGCCCCAGGAACAGGTTCGACGCGGCATCCAGATTGTCGGCCAGCGCGAGGTACTGATAGATCGTCTCGATCCGGTAGTCGCGGGCATCGCGGGGGTTGGTGATCGGCGCATCCCGGCCCTTGACCAGGATCTGCCCGGCATCGCGCGGCAGCGCACCCGAAAGCATCTTCATCAGCACCGACTTGCCCGCGCCGTTGTGGCCCAGGATTCCCACCACCTCGCCGGGATAGAGATTGACGGTGACATGGTCGACGGCGCGGATGCCGCCGAAGGTCTTGACCATGTCGCGCATCTCGACCAGCGGGGTGCCCGTCCGGTCGATCCCGTTCATCTCGCTGCTCATACCCGGTCCCCCGTTCTGCGGCGGTAGACGATGTCGACGAAGACGGCCAGCACCAGCACGATGCCGACGACGATGTTCTGATAGGGCGCATCGACCCCGACCATCGCCATGCCAGATTGCAGCGATTGCATGATCAGCGCGCCAAGGATCGCGCCATAGATCGTGCCCGCGCCACCCGACAGCGCAGTGCCGCCAATGACCGCCGCGGCGATGACGCGCAATTCGTCCAGCGTTCCGATATCGTTGGAGTGGAAGGTCTGCCGCGCGCTGGCCACCACCGCCGAGATCGCGCACAGAAGACCCATGATCGCGAAAACCTTGACGGTCAGGAACCGGGTGCGGATGCCGGCCAGTTCCGCCGCCTCGGGATTGCCGCCGAAGGCATAGATGTAGCGGCCCAGCCGTGTGCGCCGCGCCACCATCGTGATGATCGCGGCCACGACGATCAGCACCAGAACGGAGATCGGCAGGCCGTAACCGGCGGTGAAGCCTTCGGGCATCACCTCGCCGCGTTCCTCGAACAGCCGGCGCAACCGGCCCGCGGGCACGTCATAGGCGTTCAGGATCGCCACGAATCCCAGGATCGCCACGGCCGCGAAGGCGGCCAGCGTCAGCTCCGCCCAGACCGGCTTGACCGGAAAGTCATGCGAAACCTTGGCACGCCGCGACGACAGGATCGCGTAGAACGCCGCCAGGATCGCCAGCAGGCCGAACGCCCAGCTCCAGGTAACGCCCAGCGTGCCGTTGATCCCGCCGAACAGCTGGAAATTGCCATCCAGCGGCCCGATCGTCTGGCCCCCGGTCAGGTGCCAGGCGACGTTGCGCCACACGAACAGCCCGCCCAGCGTCACGATGAAGGCGGGGATCATCAGGTAGCCGATCAGCCAGCCGTGAAAGGCGCCGATCACCACGCCCGTGACCATGCCGACCAGGATCGAAACGGGGGCGATCAGCGGGTGTTCCAGCCCCAGGCCGAAATATTCGGGCAGAACCACCGTCTGGGTCATCGCCATCATCGCCGAACAGGTCGCCAGAAGCGACCCGACCGACAGGTCGATATGCCGTGTGACGATGACGAAGACCATGCCCGCCGCCATCAGCGCCACGGAAACCGTCTGGATCGTCAGGTTGAAGATGTTGCGCGGGGTCAGGAACCGCCCCTCGACCAGCCAGGCGGCCGGGTTCATCGCCACGTCGCCGCGCAGGGCCTGGCTGTTGATGCCGGTCCAGACCTGGAAGACAAGGCAGATCACCGCAAAGGCGCCGATCATGCCCAACAGCCGCGTGTCGATCTCGAGCGCGGCGAACAGCCCGCGCCGCTTGGTCATCGTGGGGCCCTCGGGCCGGCCCGTCTTATCGGTCATGGCAATGCTCTGACGTCAGAGGAAGGTCGCCCCCGCCCGGCGGGGCGGGGGCGGATCGGTGCCCCGTGGGGCGCCGGGATCAGTTGCAGGGCGACGGCCCGTCGGACACGCCCTGGCAAAGCGTTTCGACATCGATCCAGCCGGCATCGACCACCACGTCCAGATTGTCCTGCGTGACCGGGATCGGCGCCAGGAACTTGGCCGTCATCGTGGTGCCCGAGGGCGAGGTCCATTCCACCGCGCCGTCGATGTCGGACATCGCCGTGCCCTTGGCCAGTTCCACGGCAATTTCGCCCGCGTTGCGGCCAAGGTCGCGCGCATCCTTCCAGACCGAAACGGTCTGGGTGCCCGCGGCCACCCGGTTCAGGGCGGCAAGGTCGCCATCCTGGCCCGAGACCGGGATGCCGGCCATGCCCTGCGCGGTCAGCGCCGCCACGACGCCGCCGGCGGTACCGTCGTTCGAGGCCACCACCGCATCGACGTTGTTGTCGTTCGCGGTCAGGATCTGTTCCATGTTGCGCTGGGCGTTGGCGGGCAGCCAGCCGTCGGTATAGGCCTCGCCCACGATGGTGATGTCGCCCGAATCGATCGCCCCCTGCAGAACCTCCTGCTGGCCTCCGCGCAGGAAGTCGGCGTTCGGGTCGGTGGGCGAACCCTTGATCATCACGTAATTGCCGGTGGGCTGCGCGGCAAAGACGGCGCGGGCCTGCATCCGCCCCACCTCGACATTGTCGAAGGTCAGGTAGAAGGCGCGCGGATCCTCGATCAGGCGGTCATAGGCGATGACCGGGATACCTTCGTCCGCGGCGGCCTGCACTGCGGGGATGATCGCCTCGGTGTCCTGCGCCAGGACGATCAGCGCATCGACGCCCTGCGCCATCAGGCTTTCGATATCCGACAGCTGCTTGGCCGAGGACGATTGCGCGTCGGTGGAAATGTAGGCGGCGCCGCCCTCGTCGAGCGCGGCCTTCATCGCGGCCTCGTCCCGCTTCCAGCGTTCCTCCTGGAAATTCGACCACGACACGCCGACCGTCAGGTCCTGGGCCAGTGCCGAGGACGAGAAGCCGACCGTCGCCACGATGGCGGCAAGAAAAGCTTTCTGCATGTGTTCCTCCCAGAGATGCGGCCAGCAACGGCCTGCCCGGCGGATTCGCCGAAACAGGAAAAGCGTGCCGTTCATAATTTTAGTTGTCAAAATAAAATTCCTATCCGAGACTTCTGATGCGCAACAAACAGGCAAACGATCCGCCGCATTGCAGCACGAAATGTCGTGGATCGGGAACAAAGCTCGCTGCAGCGCAGATATTTCGTTCAGCGCGCGAATTAACTGGAGGTATCATGGCCAAACCCGTGCAGCATCTGGCCAATCGCCGCGGCTGCGGGCCGCTGATACCGCCGCTGTCGGAAACCGCCCGGCCGCTGCGTCAGCAGGTTTTCGAACGGGTGCGCGCGGCGGGCCAGATCGCGCGGGTCCAGGTGGCCAAGGATCTGGCGGTCAGCCCCGCGACCGTCACCACGCTGACCTCGGACCTGATCGAGGCGGGCCTGCTGGAAGAAGTGGCGCCAACGCCCGTGGACGCGGTCGTGCGCGGTCGCCCGGCAGTCAAGCTGGGCGTGCGGTCCGATGCGCACCTGGTGGCGGGTATCAAGCTGTCGGACCGCGAGAATTCGGCCGCCGTGATCGACTTCGCCGGCAATCTTCTGGCCGGCGAGGCGTTGCCGCGGCGCCCCGGAGCGATGGGTGTCGGCGAATTGCTGGACGCCACCGACGCGCTGCTGGACAGGGTCTGCGCCAAGGCGGGCATCGCGCGGTCCGATTTGTCGGCGGTGGGGCTGGGCGTGCCCGGCTTCGTCGACAGCCAGACCGGCATCGCCCACTGGTCCCCGGTTCTGGCCGAGCGCCTGGTGCCGCTGGCCAAGGTCCTGGCCGACCGGACCGGCCTGCCCGTGCACATCGACAACGACGCGAACCTGGTGACGCTGGCCGAATTGTGGTTCGGCGCGGGGCGCAAACGGTCGGATTTCGCGGTGGTGACGATCGAACACGGGCTGGGCATGGGGTTTGTCCTGAACCACCGGATCTATCGCGGCAGCCAGGGCCTGGGGATGGAATTGGGGCATCTGAAGGTACAGATGGACGGGGCGCTGTGCCGCTGCGGGCAACGCGGCTGCCTGGAGGCCTATGTCGCCGATTACGCCCTTGTGCGCGAGGCGCAGACGGCCCTGAACTGGACCCATGACGAGGGCCGCGCGGTGGGCGTGCTGCTCGAATCGCTCTACGATCATGCCAAGGCGGGCAACGGCGCCGCACGGTCGATCTTTCACCGGGCCGGGCGCTACCTGGCGCTTGGGTTGGCCAACGTGGTCAACCTGTTCGACCCGGAACTGATCATCCTGTCGGGCGAGCGGATGCGATACGATTACCTTTATGCCGGCGAAACCCTGGCCGAAATGCAGGGCATGGTCCTGAACACGGGCCGGCCGCTGCCCAAGGTGGAAATCCATGCATGGGGCGATCTTCTGTGGGCGCATGGCGCGGCGGCGCTGGCGCTGTCGTCGCTGACCGAACGGCTGGTGGGGGCCACGCGGGAGATGGCCGCGCAATGAGGGCCCTTTGCGCCCTTCTGCTGCTGGCCGCCCCGGCGGCGGCAGAGCCGCGCTTCGCCGACCGCGCCGCATCCCTCGGGGCCGCGCATGTCTATTCCGGCGGGTGGGAACATTTCGTGGGCGGCGGGGTCGCGGTGTTCGATTGCGACGGTGATGCGCGGCCCGAGATCGTGGCCGCGGGCGGTGCCGGGCCGATGCGGCTGTTTCGCAACCGCACGGCGGGGCCGGGGGCGGACCTGTCCTTCGCGCCCGCGCCGTTCCCCGATCCGGGCGAAACGACCGGCGCCTATCCGCTGGACATCGACGGCGATGGCCGGCTGGACCTGGCGGTGCTGCGCGTGGGACCGGATGTGCTGCTGCGTGGCGGGCCCGATTGCACGTTCACCGACGCGACGGCGGATTGGGGCCTGGCCCCTCGGGACGGCTGGACAACGGCCTTCACCGCGACCTGGGAACCGCAGCAGGACCGGCCCACGCTCGTCTTCGGCCATTACGTCGACCGGGCCGACCCCGACGGCCCGTTCGAAGCCTGCGATACCCATGATCTCTACCGCCCCGCGGGCCAGGGCTATGGCCTGCCCGAGGTGATCGATCCGGGCTATTGCGCGCTGTCGCTGCTGGTCTCCGACTGGCGGCGGCAGGGCGCGCCGGAACTGCGCATCTCGAACGACCGGCACTATTACGTGCGGGGCGGCTATGAACAGATGTTCCGCCTGCGCCCCTTGCGGGAACGGGTGGAGGATTGGCCGCGCGTCTCGCTTTGGGGGATGGGGATCGCCAGCCAGGACATCACCGGCGACGGGCTGCCCGAGGTGATGATGACCTCGATGGGCGACCAGCTTTTGCAGATCAATACCGGCACCGGGTTCCGCAATGCACCCTTTTCGCTGGGAACCTATGCCCAGCGCCCGCATCTAGGCGATGACGGACGGCCCGCAACCGGCTGGCACGTGGCCTTCGGCGATACCGACAATGACGGGCGCGACGACATCTTCATCGCCAAGGGGAATGTGGACCAGATGCCCTCGAACGCGATCCATGACCCGAACAACCTGCTCTGGCAGGAACCCGACGGCACGTTCCGAGAGGTTTCGGTGGCCGCCGGCATGGCCACGACGGACCGGTCGCGCGGCGCGGCACTGGCGGATTTCGACGGCGACGGGCGGTTGGACCTGGCGGTGATCAACCGCCGCGCGCCGATGGAATTGTGGCAGAACGTGACGGAAGGGGCGGGGAATTGGGCCGGGATAGACCCTGTTCTGCCGCCACCCAACACCCGCGCGGTGGGCGCCTGGGTGGAACTGCGCGCGGGCGGCAAGGTGACGGCCCGCGAGGTCACCGTAGGCGGCGGCCATGCCGGCGGCAGCGCGCTGCCGCTGCATTTCGGGCTGGGCGACGCGACGGGCGCCGAGGCGCGGGTGATCTGGCCCGATGGCTCGGAAACCGGCTGGCTGCCCATCACCCCCGGACGGGTTACGCGGATCGGCAAGGCCGGCGTGCTGGACTGACGCCGTTCCGCCCGCCCCCGAAGGACGCCTAGCGTTCCACCGGCAGGCCCGAAGGCACCGCATCGGGCACGCCCAGCCGGCCCTTCAGCGCGACCGGATCGGACAAGGCGCCAAGGAACGCGACCAGCGCCTCGATCTCGCCCTCGCTCACCTTCACGGCCGGTGCATCGGCGGCCGCCGCGGCGATCAGCGCGCGTTCGGCACTGTCGTCGGCGATGGCCCAGTCGGGCTTGGTGCCCGGCAGGTCGGGCAGCACCGCCTGCGCGCGGTCGTACCCCTCCATCCCAGCGCGGGGATCGGCATGATGGCGCAGGAAGGCGCGCAGATCGGAAAACGCGCCGGCATGGCCCCAGGGGCCGGTCTGCAAGACGTTGCGCAACGACGGCGTGCGGAACGCATAGGCATCGGCCGGATCGTTCGTGACGCGGAACCGCCCGGTATCGCGGCTATGGCTTTCGAACCGGGCGGCCTTGCCGGGGCCGAATTGCGGCTGGCCCATCGCGTGAAAATCGTGATCGGTCTGGAACGTGCCCGCATGGCAGGTCGAACAACCGGCCCGCCCGTAGAACAGCTGCATTCCCTCGGCGGCATCGCCGCTCAGCGCCGCCTCGCCCCGCAGATGCGCGTCGAACGGGCTTGAATCCGACCGCCATTCGAGTTCGATGAAGGCCGCGATGGCGTTGGAAATGTCGGTGAACCCGATCGCGCGCCCCGCCGCGATCTCGGGATAGACCGCTTCGAACATCGCGGCATAGTCCGGTATTGCCGCCACCCGCTTCGCGATCAGATCCCAGGCCCCGCCGGGTCCGGTGATCAGCCCGGTGCGCACCGCCTTCGACACGTCGTTTTCGCCGTAATGGCCGGCCATCTCGTCCTGCGACAGAACGGGAAACATCGTCTGCGCCGACAGGATCGAGGCGAAGCCCGCGACCATTTCGTCCTCCAGCGGCGTGCGCAGACCCGAGGGGCGCGACGGGTCCGCCCCGATCCGCCCGTCATGGAACATGACCGTGAATTCCCGCGCGCCCAGGTTGAACAGCGCCGTGGCGTTCCGCGGGATCCGCTGTTCGGGCAGGTTGGCGGGGTCGGCCACCCGGTCCGGACCCAGGCCCTTGCCGCCCTCGCCCAGGCCAAGCGACAGCCCGTCGGACGTGCCGAAGCGCGGATGATGACAGGTCGCGCAGGAAATGTTGCGGTTGCCCGACAGGATCGCATCGTAGAACAGAAGCTGGCCCAGCCGCGCCTCGTCCAGGTTTACCGGCAGGTAATCGGCCTCGGTCGCGGGCGGCGGCAATGTCTGCGCGCCCGCCGTCGCGGCGGCCAGCGCCAGGGCCGCGGCCATCATCCATCGCTGCATGCACGCGCCCCTCCCCGGCGCGGGACCAAGTCTAGCCGCCATGCAGGCCCTGCCAAGGGGTCAGTAATCGCGCTGGTAATAGACCCCGATGCCCGATTGGCCCTCGGACCCGACGAAGCCCTTTACGGTGACCCCGCGCCGGACATCGAGGTTCAGGTTCACCTGGCTGGTGCCGTCGCTGCCGATGGTGACATCGGTGTAAAGGTTGTCCGACAGGTACTTGCCCAGCCGCAATTCGGTGGTGCCGCCGGTGCCGGTGGCGATGTCCAGGTCGTCAAGGCCGAAACCCTGCCGGATACGTCCGACAATGCCCTCGCCGCCCGATCCGGCCAGGCTGGCCACCGCGCTGGCCAGTTGCGCGGCCTGCAAGGGCGAAAGGCTGGTCAGATCCTTGCCGAACAAGAGCCGCGCGACGATCTCTTCCTGCGGCAGGTCGGGGGTGGAGGCGAACGTGATCTCGGGCGCACTGGCCGGCCCCGCGATCCCGATCGTCGCGGTGACATCGCCACCCTCGGCCGTGGCGGCGAAGCGGATGAACGGCTCCAGCGGGCCCTGCAACCCGATCAAGCCCTCGTCCAGCGTGAAACGCTTGCCCAGCAGGTCGAGCCGACCGCGGATCAGGTCGAATTGCCCCGCCGCCGTGACCTCGCGCGTGGTGCCGCCCAGAACCAGACGCCCGCCAAGTTCGGCATCCAGACCGCGGCCGCGCACGAAGATCCGCCGCGGCGCCTCGACCGTCACGTCCAGCGGAAAGGCCGGGCCCGCCCCGCCGCCATCGCCCCGATCCAGCAACCCGGCCCGCGCACGGGTGGCCCGCACCGGCGCGGTTTCGCCGCGATGCGCCAGGTTCGGCAACAACCCCGCGCCGCCGGGCAGGGTTTCGGGGATACGCAATTCGGCCTGCGGGATGGTCACAAGCCCGCCCATCCGCGCCCCGCCCGCCAGCGGGCCGGTCACGGCCAGCCGCCCGTCCAGCGTGGCGCGCGCCAGGTCGGGTTCGGTCACCACCACGTTCGACAGGGTCAGCGTCAGGTCGGCGGGCAGGCCGCCACCCAGGCCGATCGTGCCGTTCGCGCCGACCCGGCCGCCTTCGACGACGTCGCCCGCGGCCTCGATCGACAGCTGCCCACCCGACAGAAGCGCATCGGCCGCAAGGCCCCGCAGCGCGAGGTTGGCAGCCGGGGCGGCCAGCCGGCCATTGCTCAGCCTGACGGTGCCCGACAGGGCCGACAGCCGCGGCGGACCATTCAGCCGCAGGTCGAAACGCAAGGGCCCCGAGACCGATTGCGGATCGAGGAACGGGTTGGCCAGCGCCGCCTCGGCCTGCCCGGCGATGGTCAGGTCGGCCCGCGCAAGGTCTTGCGCCAACATCCCCTCGATATCGGCCGCGATCCCGCCCGGCCCGGTTGCGGCGATGTCCAGGGCAAGGCCGCCCTCCGCCTCGGTCGCGTCGCCGGTGATCGTGACCGGGCCGGGATAGCCCGGCACCAGGCGCGACAGGTCGGCCAGCGCGGCCCGCCCTTCGACACGGCGCGCACCGTCCGTGCGGCTGCCGGTCAGATCCGCATCGACAAGGGGGGTGTCCAACACCGCCTGTTCCAGCCACAGATCATCGGGTGTCCCCGTCGCGGCCAGGGCAAAGCGGCTGTCGCCGGCCACGAATTGATCGAGATCGGGCTGGCCCAGCGACAGGTCCGTTGTCCGTGCCTCCAGGCTCAGTCGCGCGTCGCCGTCGGTCACGCGCCAGAATGCCGTCGCCTCGGCCGCGCCGCGCCAGGCCGGGTCCAGCCGCGCAAGGTCGCTCAGCCGCGCTTCGGCCACCAGGTCGGCCGCACCGGTTGCCAGCGTTCCCGCCGCGCGGGCCGATAGCGGCCCCGCCTCTACCGACAGGCGGCGCAATTCGGTTCCGGTGGTATCCCTGCGAACGGACAGGTCGAATTCGGATGTTCCCGCCAGCGCCCGATCCAGCCGCTTGTCGCCCAGTGCCAGGTCGGTTCCGGTCAGCCCCGCCTCGGC
>Ga0180436_10005006_pt1 | contig 11801 bp, 11 predicted proteins | sample SS_ome_2_FD_132434 | JGI IMG/M metagenome (GOLD analysis project Ga0180436, IMG submission 132434) | Hypersaline lake sediment archaeal communities from the Salton Sea, California, USA - SS_3_S_2 metaG | ecosystem: Environmental > Aquatic > Non-marine Saline and Alkaline > Hypersaline >...
CCTCGATGTAGGAGGCGCGTAAGCGGCGACCTGTAAGAGCGGGCTTGCCCGCGAATTGCCGCCAGATTCTCTTTAACACGTCCGCGGCCTGGACCTGGGAAATCAAGGGTGACTCAAGGAATGAAGGAGGGGCGTAAGCCGCGACCACAGGGCCGCCTTTTGGCGGGCCTGTGCAATTCCAGAAAATGCGGTCGCCGCTTACGCGCCTCCTACGTGCGCGCCTGGCCGCAGTTCCAGCAGGCGGAGAAGGGGGCGTCGTTTTCCTCATTGCAGGCCGGGCAGACCCAGGGTTCGCCGGTCTCCGGGAGGGGCTGTTGTGAATCGATCAACTCACGGGCGCGCTCGACATCCCTGTCGCTGAGCACGAACAATTGCGGAACCGTCTCGACGAAAGGCAACTCGCCCGTGCCTCCGAAACCGAACTGGTTCTTCAAAAACGTGCCAATGCCGTTGGCCTCGAGCAGCGACTGCATCTGCCCGACCCGCATGTAATCGAAATCCTCGAAAACCTTGATCAACCCTCGTCCTCCGGCGCCGCGCGGAATTCCAGGGAGACCGAATTGATGCAGTAACGCAGGCCCGTGGGGGGCGGCCCGTCGGGGAAAACGTGGCCTAGGTGGGCATCGCATTGCGGGCACAGCAGCTCCACGCGGCTCATGCCGTGGCTGAAGTCGGGGCGTTGCACGATTCCGGCCTCGTCCAGTTCCGAGTGGAAACTCGGCCAGCCGCAGCCGGGGTTGAACTTGCTCTGCGAGTCGAACAAGGCGTGACCGCAACAGGCGCAATGGTAGGCGCCGCGGTCCCAGTGCTGGTCGTATTTGCCGCTGAAAGGCGGCTCCGTGCCGGCATGGCGCGTGACGCGGTAGGTCTCCGCGTCCAGCTGCGCTTTCCATTCGGCGTCGCTCTTGATAATTTTTGCCATGTCGCCATGGTAATCCAAAGCTCCCCTTTCGCACAGGCAAGACACCTCCAGGCCCGGTTGATCGGCCTGTGCGCCGTGTTGATTCTGCTTGGCGCCTGCGCCGCCCCTGCCTACTACGCGCAGGCTGCCGCAGGCCAATGGCAGCTTTCGCGCCAGAGCCGCCCGGTCGACGCCTGGCTGGCCGACGAGACGACCAGTGCCGAGACTGCCGAGCGGCTCGAGCTGGCGCAGGAACTGCTTGAGTTCGCCACGCAGAAACTCGCCCTGCCCGCGACCGACAGCTACTCGAGCTACGCGGAAACCGGGCGCGAGGCCGTGACCTGGATCGTCGTGGCCGCGCCCGAGTTTTCGCTCGAACCGAAAACCTGGTGCTTCCTGGTGGCAGGTTGCGTGCCCTACCGCGGCTACTTCGATCGCGACGACGCCAAGCGCTTCGCCGACAGGATGCAGGGCAAGGGCTTCGACGTGTCGGTCTCACCCACGGCCGCCTATTCCACGCTGGGCTGGTTCGACGATCCCCTGGTGGATTCGATGTTCGGTAGCGGCGAGCCCGACTTCGCCGGCACCCTGTTCCACGAGATGGCGCACCAGGAACTGTACCTGCCCGGCGATACCCTGTTCAGCGAATCCTACGCCGCGTTCGTCGAAGAACTCGGCGTGCGGCTGTGGCTGGAATCACGAAACGGGCGGGCCATTTTCGAAAAGTGGCTCGACAAACGCGCAGCGAAAGCACGGGTCAACAAGGTGCTCGGTGAACATCGCCGCCAACTGGGCGCCCTGTACGACGAGGGATTGGAACCTCACGTGATGCGCCGGCAGAAGGCGGCGATCCTGCAAGGTCTGTGCACGAGCCTCGGTCGAAAATCAAGTGACGACTGCGACATCAACAACGCGACGCTCGCGCTCCATCGAAGCTACGAGGGCGGCCACTGTGCTTTCGCCCGGCTCTACGATGAGACCGGGCGCGACATTCGGCGATTCCACGACGCATCCCGGGCCGTTTCCCGGTGGCCCGCGGAACGCAGGTCGGCCTGGCTCGAGCGCCCCTGCAACCCGGTTGCACCCGGGCACGAACTGTGACACCTTGGCGCGCATCGGCAGACATCGACAAACGACGCGAGAGCCCTTGCCTTTTTCTACGCCATCCTCCAGCGCTCTGCTCGCTGCAGCCCTGTTGTGCAGCTGCCTGCTGCCGGGACTATCCAACGCCGCTGAAAGCGCCGGTGATCCCGGCACGGCCACCTGTCCCGGGTTCGACCTGGCGGAGGCCATGCCGCCCGCGCCTGACCGGTCCGATGCTCCGCTGTACATTTATGCCCGCGAACTCGATGCCGGCAAAACCCGCGAAGGCGAGGCGCGGGGCGACGTGGAACTGCTGCGCGCCGACCAGCGCATCGCGACCGACCTGTTGCTGTTCGACCCGGTCACCCAGATGATTACCGTCCCCGGGCCTATTTCCTATCGCGACCAGCAGGTGTGGTTGAACGGCAGCGAGGGTCGGTACAGCCTGCTCGAGCAAAGCGGCTATTTCTCCCTGGTCGAATTCGGGCTCAGCCAGTCCAGCGCACACGGCAGCGCCGAGTGGGCCGAGCTGGAAGGCGGCAACACCTCGCGCATGCACCACCTGGACTACACGACCTGTCCCGGCGAGCAGCCGGACTGGCTGATCGAGATGAAGACGCTGGACCTGCGCCACGACGAAGGCGTGGGCTACGCGAAAGGCGCCAAATTCCGGTTCAAGGGGGTGCCGCTACTGTACTTTCCATGGTTTACCTTTCCGATAGACGACCGGCGCAAGTCCGGCTTCCTGCTGCCGGGCATCGGCAACAGCAGCGACACCGGCCTCGAACTGACCGCGCCTTTTTACTGGAACATCGCGCCCAACCAGGACGCCGTGATCGAACCCCGGTGGTTCTCCAAGCGGGGATTCATGCTCACCGGCCAGTACCGCTTCCTGACGCGGCGCAGCAACGGCCAACTCGACTTCGACTACATGCCGGACGACCGCGAAACAGGCGAAGAGCGCCACTACACCCAATTCCGCCATTTCGCCACGCCCGTTGAGCGCTGGAAAACCGAACTGGTATACGAACGGGTCAGCGACAACCGCTATTTCCAGGACTTCGGCACCAGCCTGCGCCAGACGGCCCGCCAGTTCCTGCGCAGCAGCGCCACGCTACGCGGCGTGGGTCGCTACTGGGACCTGGAACTCATGGCCGACGACTTCCAGGTCATCGACGAGAATATCCAGCCAGGTGCCGAGCCGTACCGGCGCGTTCCGCGTATCGCATTCTGGATGGATCAACCGCTGGCGGGTTCGCCGCTGACCCTAGGCCTCGACGCCGAGGCGGTCTATTTCGACCGCGACGTGGGCGTGGTCGGCGGCCGGGTCGACCTCTATCCGCGGCTTTACTGGGACCAGTACAACCGCTGGGGCTACATCAAGCCGAGCATCGGCTACCGCTACCGCGGCTACGACCTGGACTACGACGGCGCACCCGGGGACGAGTCGCCCTCGGTGGGAACGGCCATCACCAGCCTCGACGCGGGCCTCGTGTTCGACCGCTTCACGTCCGACGGGGGCTACCAGACGCTGGAGCCCCGCCTGTTCTACCTCTACGTGCCTTACGAGGAACAGGACCAGCTGCCGCTGTTCGACACCGGCGAATTCACCTTCGGTTTCAGCCAGCTGTTCAACGACAACCGCTTCGCCGGCGGTGACCGGCAAGGCGATGCCAACCAGCTGTCGCTGGCGGTTTCCACCCACAAGTTCGCCAGCAACGACGGCAGCAGGAAATGGAGCCTTGGCGTCGGCCAGATATTCTACTTCGACGATCGCCGCGTCCAACTCGACGGCCTGCCGCCCGCAACCGCTGACCTGTCGCCGTTCCTCGGCGAGTTCACCTGGTATTTTTCACCGCGGCTGAGCACCGTGGCCAGCATCCAGTGGGACTGGGACCGCAGCGAACTCGACCTGGGGTCGTTCGGTCTGCGTTACAGCGGAGAGAACGGCGAGCAGATCGCTTTCGATTACCGGTATCGCAACGAGGAAGTCGACCAGTTCGATTTCCGTATTTTCTGGCCGATCGGCGAGCGCTGGCGCATTCTGTCACGAGTGAACTACTCCTTCGCCGACGACGACCTGCTGGAGTTCCAGGGTGGCGTGGAATATGAAAGCTGCTGCTGGGCGGTCCGCACCGTGCTGAGACGCTACCTGAAAGACCGCGACGGCGATTACCGGGACGGCATCTACCTGGAAATGAACCTGAAAGGCCTCGCCCGCGTGGGCAGCGGAACCCGCGACCTGTTCTGACGTTCCAAGCATGTTGTAGAATGTTGGGCTGACGTCCCGGTGCTCTTGGGCCCGGGTCTTTTTTTCGGAGAAGCCATCTTGATTAAATTCCGTCTCTCGAACCGGTCCGCCCCCTGGCTGGCCGGTCTCGTCGCGCTGCTGCTGCCGCTGGGTGGTTCAGCGCAATTGTTGCAGGACACGGGCAACGGTGAAATCGACTCCATCGTGGCGCTGGTGGACGAAGACGTCATCCTGCGCAGCGAACTCGACCAGGCCGTTGCCGGCATCGTCCAGCAGATCCGCGCCCGCGGCGAGGCCATGCCGCCGATGCACCTGCTCGAGGCACAGGTCCTGGAACGCCTGATCATCACCGAGCTGCAGGTGCAGCGCGCCATGCAGACCGGCATCCGCGTCAGCGACGCCGACATCGACCAGTACCTGGTCAGCATCGCCCAGGCCAACGGCATCACCGTGCAGCAGATGCGTCAGTCCGTCGAGTCCGAGGGCATGGATTTCTCGGAATTCCGGGCCGACATCGCCGAGCAAATGATGGCGGAGCGCCTGCAGCAGCGCATCGTCAACGGCATGGACCCGGTGACCGATACCGAGGTCGATATCCTGCTGGCCTCCGAGGACGCCAGCGGCGGCGAGTACAACGTATCGCAGATTTTCATTTCGCTGCCGGATGGCTCCACGCCCCAGCAGGTCGCCCAGACCCAGGACAAGATAGACGACATCCACCGGCGCCTTGTCGAGGGCCTCGAATTCTCGTCGGCGGCGATTTCCTACTCCGAAAGCCAGGAAGCGCTGCAGGGCGGCCTGATCGGTTGGCGCGACCTGAACAGCGTGCCGGCGTTCTTCGCCGACGCCGTGCGCGGCTTGCAGCCCGGCGCTTTCACCGAGCCGGTGCGCAGCCCGATGGGCTTCCACATCATCAAGGTCAACGACTTCCGCGAGCAGCGGCAGGTGGTCGTCAAGGAGTACAACGCCCGCCACATCATGGTGGAGGTCAACGAACTCGTGACGCCGCGGCTGGCCATGGAAGAAATCGTCGAAATCCAGGAAAAACTGGAACAGGGCGAGGATTTCGCCGCCCTGGCCAAGACGTTCTCGGACGATGTCTCCACCGCCAACCTGGGCGGCGACATGGGCTGGTTCCCGCCCGAGGCCTACGGCGAACGCGTGTACCAGACCCTGCTGGGCCTGGACGACGGAGAGATCAGCCAGCCTTTCCAGACCGCCGCCGGCTGGCACATCCTGCAGATGCTGGGCACCCGCGAAACCGACCGCACCGAGGAGGCCATCCGCAACGAGGCCCGCGAGAAGATCATGCGGCAGAAGGCGAACCAGGAAGTCGAGAAGGTCCTGCGCCAGTTCCGCGACGAGGCCTTTGTCGAGATCCGACTGCCCGGCCACGAGAACAGCTCAAGCTGAGGTGACGGGATGAGCAGCGCGCGGCCGTTGCTGGCGGTCACCCCGGGAGAACCGGCGGGTATCGGCCCCGAGATCCTGCTGCGCTTTCACCGCGACTACCCCGATTTTCGGCTCGTCGCGGTAGCCGACCCGGAATTGCTGGAGAAAACCGCGGCGCGACTGGGGCGAAGAACCGCCATCAGGCCCTGGCAGCCGGGTGACGATATCGAGCCCGGCGAACTGGCCTGTTACCCGGTGCCGCTGGCATCGCCGGTCCGGCCCGGTGTGCCCGACCCGGCGAACGCCGACTACGTCCTGGAAACGCTGCGCCGGGCGGTCGGGCTGGTAACACGGCACGATGCCGCGGCCCTGGTCACCGGCCCCGTGCACAAGGGGGTCATCAACGACGGCGGTTTTCCTTTCTCCGGGCACACCGAGTTCCTGGCCGACCTGGGCGGTGTCAAGCAGGTCGTGATGATGCTCGCCGCGCCGGGCCTGCGTGTCGCGCTCGCGACCACGCACCTCCCCTTGCGCGAAGTGCCCGATGCGCTGACCGCAGAGCGCCTGGAAGCGGTCATTCGCATTACCGACACCGAGTTGAGAACGCGCTTCGGCCTGGCGAATCCGCGCATGCAGATCCTCGGACTGAACCCGCACGCGGGCGAGGGAGGGCACCTGGGCAGCGAAGAGATCGACGTGATCGCGCCGGTGATTCGCCGGCTGAATGCGGAAGGACTGAACCTGAAAGGCCCCGTGCCCGCCGACACGGCGTTCCACCCGCCGCGGCTGAAGCGATTCGACGCGGTGATCGCGATGTACCACGACCAGGGGTTACCGGTGCTGAAGCACATGGGCTTCGGGCGGTCGGTGAACATCACCCTGGGCCTGCCGTTCATCCGCACGTCCGTGGACCACGGCACGGCGCTGGACCTGGCCGGACGCGGAATGGCCGACGCGGGCAGCCTGTTGCATGCCGCGCGCGCGGCCGAGGAACTGGCGCAATCGGAGCGACGCCTTGGCGCATCGGGCGCGTAAGCGATTCGGTCAAAACTTTCTGACCGATCCCGCCGTGATCGGACGCATCGTCGATGCGATCGATCCGCAGCCGGACGACCTGGTCGTCGAAATCGGGCCCGGGCAGGCGGCGCTGACCCAGCCCCTGGCGGACTCGGGCGCCGAGCTCGTTCTGGTCGAAATCGACCGCGACCTCGCGGCCCAACTCCGAAAACGCTTCGCAGGCAGGCAAAACGTGACGGTTCACGAAGGCGATGCCCTGCAACTTGATTTCCACGCGCTGACAGGTGGGCGTCGTTTTCGACTGGCCGGCAACCTGCCGTACAACATCTCTACGCCGCTCCTGTTTCACGTATTGCGTTGGAGCGACCACGTACGCGACATGCACTTCATGCTGCAACAGGAGGTCGTGCGGCGGATGGCCGCCACGCCCGGCGGCAAGGCCTGGGGCCGCCTGTCGCTGATGTGCCAGTACCATTGCGCCGTGACACCCCTGTTCGACGTGCCCCCCGAGGCGTTCACGCCGGCGCCGAAGGTCCACTCCTCGATCGTCAGGCTGGTTCCGCACGAGTCGCCGCCGGTGCGAATCGACGACATGGCCGCGTTCGAAGAAACCGTATCCCGCGCGTTCTCGCAACGCCGCAAGACCCTGCGCAACAGCCTGCGCGGCCGGATCGACCCGGGTGCGATGGAGGCCGCCGGCATCGACCCCGGGGCGCGCCCCGAAACGCTGGGGCTGGCCGAGTTCGCCGAATTGTCACGCTTGTGGGGTACAACGGACTGATGGCCACTTACGTCGTCGGCGACATCCAGGGTTGCTACGAAGCGCTGCAGCGCCTGCTGGAATCGGTCAACTTCGACCCCGCGGCTGACGAGTTGTGGTGCCCGGGCGACCTGGTCAACCGCGGCGGCCAATCGCTCCAGACCCTGCGCTTGCTGTACAGCCTGGGCGACCGTTTTGTCTGCACGCTCGGCAACCACGACCTGTACCTGCTGAGAGAGAACTGGCGCTTTCCCGGCGGCGTCTGCCCGAACCGCGAATTCAGTAAAATCCTGCGCGCCCCGGACCGTGAAGACCTGATGGCCTGGCTGCGCTACCGGCCGCTCGCCCACTATTCCGAGACCCACGGCATCCTCATGGTACACGCCGGTGTCGTGCCCCAGTGGACGGTCCAATCCACGCTCGACTACGCCAGCGAGGTAGAACTCAAGCTGCGCTCGAACAAGGTCCGCAAATACTTCACGCGCATGAACCGCAACGCGCCACGGCGCTGGAACGATGCGCTGAGCGGCTGGCGGCGGCGGCACCTGATCACCGACATCCTGACCCGCCTGCGTTTCTGCGACGCCAACGGCAAGGTGTTGAGCAGCGCCAGCGGCCCGCCGGGCTCGGCAAAGAAACCGTACAAGCCCTGGTTCAAGCACAAGAACCGGCAAACCCGCGACACGACGATCGTGTTCGGCCACTGGGCCCGGCTCGGCCTGTACATGAAGAAAAACGTGATCTGTCTGGACACCGGCTGCGTCTGGGGCGGCACCCTGACCGCTCTGCGCCTCGAAGACCGCCAGCTCTTCCAGGTACCCGGCAAAGCCAGGAACCCGTAGGAGCCGCGTAAGCCGCGACCGGTCTTCTGTAAGAGCGGGCTCGCCCGCGACCGGTCTTCGTATGTAGGCCCGCCGCCCGCGCCGCCCATCCGCTTTGACTCTCTGCTCAGCGCCTCTGCGGGGTGCCCTCGCATGCGGCACGGGCGGCTCCGTGCCTGGTGTAGGTGGCGCGTAAGCGGCGACCAATTTTAATATGGGAGCGGCTTAAGTCGCGACGAAAAAGTCTCCGATCGGCGACCCTTTGCAATTCCTGAAAATCCGGTCGCCGCTCACGCGCCTCCTACAGGGGTTGTTCGAACCAGGTCGATTACGCGGTAGGCGTGGGGGTTGGCTTGGTCCGGAGTTTCTTCACGGGCCGAGACCTCGGTCCAGTCGGCCGGGTCCCACGCGGGAAACCAGGTGTCTGCAGCCGGTTCGCAATCGACCCGGGTCAGCACCATCCGGTCGGCGTGCGGCATGGCCTGGCGGTATAACTCGCCACCGCCAATCACCATCACCTCTTCGCCCTTCGCCGCCTTAACCGCGGAGTGCAGCGAAGCAACGACGTCACAGCCTTCCGCCCGGTAGTCCGGGTTGCGCGTCACCACAATGTTCTGCCGCCCCGGCAGCGGACGGCCGATGGATTCCCAGGTCTTGCGGCCCATGACGATGGGGTGACCCATCGTGATCGCTTTGAAGTGCCTCAGTTCCCGCGGCAGGTGCCAGGGCAGGTCGCCGTCGAGGCCGATCGCCCCGTTACTGGCCATCGCGGCCACCAGCGTGATCTTCCTGCCGCCGAGCATGATCGGGCTCAGACCGCGATCGGCGCGCGGATCGCAGGGTGGCAACGGTAGTCCCGCAGTTCGAAATCCTCGTAGCGAAAGGCGAACAGGTCCTTCACCGCGGGGTTCAGGCGCATCTCCGGCAGCGGGTACGGCTCGCGCGCCAATTGGGTCTTCACCTGCTCGATGTGATTCAGGTAAATGTGCACGTCGCCGAAGGTATGCACGAAATCACCGGGCTTCAGGCCCACGACCTGGGCGATCATCATTGTCAGCAGCGAGTAGGAGGCGATGTTGAACGGCACGCCCAGGAACACGTCGGCGCTGCGCTGGTAGAGCTGGCAACTCAGGCGACCGTCGGCGACGTGGAACTGGAACATCGTGTGGCAGGGGGGCAGCGCCTGCAGGCCGGCGGCCGCGTTGTCCTTCGGGCTGCGGGTTTCGTCGGGCAGCAAGGCCGGGTTCCAGGCGGAGACGATGTGACGGCGCGAGTCCGGCCGGTCTCTCAGGTCGTCCAGCAGGCGGCTGATCTGGTCGATATGCCGCCCGTCCGGCGCCACCCAGTTACGCCACTGGGCGCCGTAAACCGGGCCCAGTTCGCCGTCTTCGGTGGCCCACTCGTCCCAGATACGTACGCCGTTCTCGTTCAGGTAGCGGATGTTGGTGTCGCCGGCCAGGAACCACAACAGCTCGTGGATGATCGACTTGAAATGCAGCTTCTTCGTGGTGACCGCCGGGAAACCCCCGGACAGGTCGAAACGCAGCTGGTAGCCGAACAGGCTCAGCGTGCCGGTGCCGGTGCGGTCGGATTTCTTCGTGCCCTTGTCCAGGATGGTCTGCAGCAGGTCGAGGTAGTTCTTCATTCAGGCTTCCGGTTGCGGTTGCGGTAGGCGACGGCCATGATCACGATGCCGGCGAGCACCATCGGCAGCGTCAGGACCATGCCCATGGTCAGCCATCCGCCGGCGATGAATCCGATGTGCGCGTCGGGTTCCCGGAAGAATTCTGCCACAAAGCGGAAGGCCCCGTAGGCGACCAGGAACAACCCGGCGACCGCGCCGGTCGGGCGCGGTTGACGGGCATAGATGGCCAGCACGATGAACAGGCCGAGCCCCTCGCCCAGCGCCTGGTACAGCTGGCTCGGGTGCCGTGCCAGGTGGTCCAGCGCGCCGCCGGCCCAGGCCGCCCGCAGCTCTTCCGAGGCCCATCCGCCCGGTTGCACGGCATTGGCGAATACCATCGCCCAGGGCACGTCGCTGACCCGGCCCCACAACTCCCCGCCGATGAAGTTGCCGATACGCCCCAGGCCGAGCCCGATGGGCACCAGCGGCGCGACGAAATCCGCGACCGCCCAGAACCCGCGGCCGGACTTGCGGCCGAACCACCACATCGCGGCGATGACCCCCAGCAAGCCGCCGTGGAACGACATGCCGCCCTCGGTGACACGGAACAGGAACATCGGGTCGCGCAGCAGGCTGTCGAGACCGTAGAACAACACGTATCCCAGGCGGCCGCCGACCACCACGCCGAGCATGCCGTAAAAAAGCATGTCGCCGACGTCCTCGGGCTTGAAACCCCACCAGGGCCGCGTGCGTGCGACGTGGCTGCCCCAGGCCCAGAAGAACCCGAAAGCCAGCAGGTACATGATGCCGTACCAGTGCACGCTCAGCGGACCGATCGAAAAGGCGACGGGGTCGAAGGCGATGTAGAGGTGGCTGGACTGGCTCAAGGCAGGGGCTCGTGACGCGTTCGAAATCCATTTTCGGGTCGGGCTGTGGCAGCATATGCCAGATGAATCGACTGCGCAACGAGACTTCCCTGTACCTTCGGCAACACGCCGACAACCCCGTCCACTGGCAACCCTGGGACGACACGGCGCTCGCTGAAGCGCGCGAATCCGGCCGGCCGATCCTGCTCTCCATCGGCTACAGCGCCTGCCATTGGTGCCACGTGATGGCGCACGAGTCGTTCGAGGACGAGACCACCGCGGAACTGATGAACCGCTGGTTCGTGAACGTGAAGGTCGATCGCGAGGAGCGGCCCGATCTCGACCGCGTCTACCAGCTGGCCCACCAGATGCTCAGCGGCCGCGGCGGCGGCTGGCCGCTGACGGTGTTCCTCGAGCCCGACGAGCAGGTGCCGATCTTCGCAGGGACCTATTTCCCGGGCGAACCCCGATACGGCATGCCGTCGTTCAAAGAGGTGCTGCGCTCGGTGCACGAGTGGTACCAGGAGCACCGCGACAGCCTGGGCGAGCAGAACGCGCGAGTCGTCGCAGCCCTGCGCTCCGTCCAGCAGGCCGACCCCCAGGCGGAGGAAGCCTCGCTCGACGCGGCGGCCCAGGAACTGGTGCCCGCGGCCGCGCAACAGATCCTGTCCCGTCACGACGCGGTGAACGGTGGTTACGGTGCTGCACCCAAGTTCCCCCAGGCGCCGACGCTGGAGGCCGTGGCCCTGCTCGGCGAGATCGAATCCGGCGAACAACTGCACCACAGCCTGCGCTTCTCTCTCGAACAGATCGTCCGCAGCGGCTTGCGGGACCACCTTGACGGCGGTTTTTTCCGTTACTGCGTCGACGCCGACTGGACCATCCCGCACTTCGAGAAAATGCTCTACGACAACGCCCTCCTGTTGCCCCTGTTCGCAGAAGGCGCTAGGCGCTGGCAATCGGGCTCACTCGAGTCGGCGGCCCGCGGGATCGTCGGCTGGCTGGACGCCGAAATGCGCCAGGAGGACGGCGGTCATGCCGCCAGCATCGACGCGGACGCAGACGGCGAGGAAGGAGGTTTCCACG
>Ga0180436_10005007_pt1 | contig 11799 bp, 13 predicted proteins | sample SS_ome_2_FD_132434 | JGI IMG/M metagenome (GOLD analysis project Ga0180436, IMG submission 132434) | Hypersaline lake sediment archaeal communities from the Salton Sea, California, USA - SS_3_S_2 metaG | ecosystem: Environmental > Aquatic > Non-marine Saline and Alkaline > Hypersaline >...
ATCTTGTTATCCGGAAAGCGTTTTAAGATATCGTATATTTGGGCCAGGGTGTTGGCGGACTTGCCTGGATATAAGTGCCCTACGGGTTCGTTGGTATGAATCATCACCGGCAGGTTTTTTTCCCGGCAAACCGCCATGACCGGTTGCAGGCTGTCGCGAACCTCACAGACAATGCCGGCCTCATAGAAGGCCAGCTCACCCACACCGGACAAACCGCCGTCAAGACAACGCTCAACTTCTTTGGCTGCACCTTCGTGACAAGTGTCCAGACAGCATAATCCCTTAAATCGTTGGGGATACTTGGCCACCTGTTGCATCACATAGTCGTTGTGCTGTCGGGCATATTCAGGATTCTTCCAGGGAAATCCGAACACCAGGGATACATCCACACCTTCATCATCCATCACCCGCAGCATTTCCTCCCCACCGATGAGTTTAGCTTTTTCAGAGGCATACAGCATTTGAAAACCAGGCTCCCCCTCAAAATATTTTTCGCGGTTTGCGCGCATGTCTTTCGGAAACAAATGCGTATGGAAATCAATGAACATTGTTACCTCTTTAAAATTCCAAATTGTATTGGAACAAGGATCCAAGGATTCCAGGGGTCACGTTTTAGGCTATGATCAGCTAGCCCACTTGAATCCTCGACCCCTTGGCCCCTGGATCCTTATTTCTTAGACTTGAACCCGATCTGTATGGCACATAACGTCATTCATGTTCAAGGCTGTACAACGCCAGGGTGCCACAATCCCGATGCCACTTTTCGGCGATTTCCACAACCTCTTTTTTAAGCGCCCCATGCTGGACCTTGCAGGCCTCCGGTATATCACCGCGAAGCTGCTGGCTGGAATTTTCCGCCAGTTGAATCAACTCGGTTGCAATCACGGCATAGTGCTTCAATCGTAAAACATCACGGACTTCATCGAGCAGTCGTTTTTCCTTCTGCCTTGACATAATCCACCGCTTTAGTATCTATATAAACATTCAACACCTTTTCCAGCTTTATAAACCATCAGCTTATGCTTGATAATGCCCATTTCATCAAGTTATCAGGTCAATTAGCACTGTTCATCAGTGGTTATGTGTGAAATGGAACCTATCAATTTTTTGAGTTCGCGAGAGCGCGGTTGAGCTTTAGACCGGAGATCCGTTTGAAATGGCGAAGGTTCCCAGTAACAAGCTCCAGATTGTGTCCAATTGCTGTAGCTGCAATCTGAATGTCCGCATCGGGAAGGATCATATCTGTGTCTTCGAGATGAGCGCGGATACTGCCAAAAATCTTTGCAATGCCGATGTCGTAAGGCAGAACTGTGACGGCGGGCAGAATCCGTTGCTCGATATTTGCTAAGTGTCGTTCGCGGTTATAGGAACGATAAGCACCTTTGTATAATTCGCCGATCACAACGGCACTCGTGAATTGCTCTTCGCGAGCAACTCTCATTATCCATTTAACGTAGGCTTTTGCGGGGTGTGGGCGGAGAAGCTCCGAAATTGCATCAGTATCAAAAAGGAATGCCATAATTAGTGTTCGAGTTCAGGGGTATTTCGTTGCCCCTGCCGGGGGGAGGCGTCAAGACTAGAGGCCAATTCTTCGCTATTCTCCCAACCGCCTGCAATACTGGCAAGCCCACTCTCCGGACCTGCTTTCCTCAAGCGCTCAAGGTGTTCGAGATCGCTCGGGCTAACAAGAGCGGCGACTGGTTTCCCGTGCCTTGTAATGAGGACGGGGTTACCCGCTTCAACTTTGCGGATGCATTCTGAAAAGGTGGCTTTTGCATCGGCCACGGATATATTGTTTTCCATAACCAGGCTCCTTTTTTGACCATTATGACCATTATGACCAGAATGTCAAGATTTTAGTTGAAACATCACATAACCAATCACTGCTGCTGACGGCGTGCCAGAAATGAGGAGATTGAGATTTATGAAAGCTAAAGAATTAGACAAGTAGTTTGATGATGGTAAAAGATTTATAGAACATTTTGACCCTTCAAAGGCAAAACGTCCGAACCAGGAGCAAAAGAGAGTTAATGTAGATTTTCCTTTATGGATGATTCAGTCGTTAGATAAAGAAGCCAAACGTCTCGGTGTTCCCCGGCAATCGATGATTAAAATTTGGCTTGCTGAAAGATTAAAAAAATCCACCGCATAATATTCAAACCCGCTGTCTCAAATTGACCTGGAATTTGGGCTTTTACGAATATGGGAAATATATGCTGAATATGCTGAAACGAGGTTTCGTGGCACCGTAATGCTTATCCGAATAACAGGTGTAATATTAGGACTATCCATACTTGTGGGTGTCTGGCTTTCATGCTGGCCAAACCCGCCCGTGTCTGTCTGCAATGTTTCTTCCGTGACGGCCCCAACAGAGATCGAACTAAACGCCAGTATCGATTCGGCCGCCCGGTATCTTCTACAAAACTGTGACAAGAAAGGGCGTTTTGTCTATTTGAGACATCGCGATCGTTTGGTGTACTACGGAAAAAAGTACAACCTCCTTCGACATGCCGGCACCATGTATGCTTTAGCTGGATACCAGGCGCTTAGACCCGGCCAGAAAATGGCCGATCTCCTGGTTCGTGCGGCCGGATATTTGCGCACATTCATCAAGCCGGTCCCCCAAGCAGGATCTGAAACAATGGCGATCTGGACAGTTCCTGGAAAGCTGGGCATGGGACCTCCCGGGGCCAGGCCCTTCGCAAAACTTGGCGGCAGCGGTCTCGGGCTTGTCGCGTTGACCTCGGTGGAATCACTAAATCCGGGGACGGTACCGCTTCAGGAATTACGCGGCCTGGGTCATTTCATACGTTTCATGCAAACACCGGAAGGTCACTTTTATTCCAAATATTACCCGGACAAAGGATATGAAACCAAATGGATCTCGCTGTACTATCCGGGTGAGGCCTGCCTTGGCCTGCTGATGCTTTATGATTTGGATCCTGACCCGCGTTGGTTGGATGCGGCGGCTCGCGGACTGGGCTATCTGGCACGAACGCGTAAAGGTGTCCGCAACGTTCCCGCCGACCATTGGGCCCTGATTGCCACGGAAAAATTGTTGCCAATGGAGGCCAACCTGACCGATCCCGCCGTGAGCCCGCAGGAATTAATTAATCATGCCACCCAGATTTTGAAAGTCATGCTGGCCCAACAAAAAACCAAGTGGCGTGATCCATGCATTATCGGTTCGTTTTTTAATGATGCCCGAACGACCCCGGCCGCCACGCGCCTGGAAGGCATGTTGGCGGCACTAAACTTCCTTCCAGAGAGCAGGTCCAAGCTGCGGGCCCGTCTTGAACATGCATGTGATATCGGGATTGCATTCCTGGTGCGCCATCAAATCCGTGAGGGGGCCTTAAAAGGTGGCATACCCCGGGCGGCCCACCCGCTGCATAAATCCAAAAAGAATGAAAAGTTCAACAAGCGCGTCGGTGAAGTCCGCATCGATTATGTCCAACATGCCCTCAGTGCCATGATGGGCTACCAAAAGCTTTTAACCAGTCAATCGATAATCAAATCTCATGCAAGCCAAGAAATCAATCACAGGAGGAAACCATGGGGAAAAACTTTATATTAGTCCACGGTGCCTGGCATGGCGGGTGGTGCTGGGATGGCGTTAAAGCCAATTTGATCTGGTACCACCCGACGCAGCCGAGAGCATGACAGCAGCAGCCAGCGCTTCTCCAGGCAACTGTGTGCCGGTTATCGAGGATATGGCAGCCATGAAGCGCTGTTTACCAATCCCGGTGTTGTTGCCCAGGGGATATTACAAGCTATCGAGTAGATGCTCGCTGACAAAACAGCCGGTACCGACAGTTGGTCATGATGAAGACGATTGCATACATAACGATGAGTATCTGCCTGCTGGCAACATATTCATTCGCAGGGCAGGAAACTGATCTCACTCGGCTTACCGCCGACCAGTGCACGGCCTCCCTGACAAAACGATACGGATTGGATTGAACATGGACTTGATATTGGACCCTGCTTTCCATTTGACTGTATATCTTGTATTGCTGTAGAGTTCAATTTATCATCCCCATTACCGGCCAAATTGTGTCTAAGGAAAAAGTATCCTATGCCATTGGCTTTTCTTTTCTCAAACATCAGCCTGGTTCTGTTTCTAACGACCCTTTTGTATCCCCGGGAAGCTTTACCGTTGATATTTCCGCTTGCGATTGTAAATATCCCCCTTTTTTGGCTGGCAATTCTGGTGGGAAGCCTCGCATTTATAATTATCCATGCTCGATTTCGTCCATCACAATTGGATCTGTTTTCACACCTCATTCTGGAATTATTTTTTTTACCCCTTTTGCTTTTTATCTGGGCCAAAATGCCATTGGCTGGCAGCCCGCTCCATATCAGTGATTATGCTGTCTGCGCCTACCTTCTGGTTGTCTTTGGCGCCTACCTCTACAAAGATCGGCACCATCTATCCGCATGGGGTATCAATAAGGCCCAATTCCTGCCCGCCTTGAGATCATTATGGATCCCAACGGCTATTTTTATAGTCCTGCCGCTAATCTGGGGCCTCCTTCTGAAAACGCCGATTACGCCAATCAAACTCTTTCAAGATATGGCCATCTACCCATTCTATGCCTTTGCCCAGTTGTTCTTTTTCCTTTCTTTTCCCATGGCCGTATTTAGAAAAAGCGATTCTTCGCGAAGCCAGATTATTGTGGCCATTTCCGGACTTTTTGCCCTGATCCACTGGCCCAATACGATTGTGATGTCGACTTGCTTTTTCGCTATGGCCATTTGGGCCTGGATTTATTATTATAAGCCCAACCTCTTTGCGGTGGCCATCTCAATGGGCTTATCAGCTGCGGTTTTCGGGCAGGCATTGCCCTATGATATCCATCACAATGTCGGCGTAGGCCCGGATTATGCCTTTAACCGTTTAATGAAACTCCCCCCTGAGCATGTATTTCGGGAACGAATGCAGCAATTCAGTCAATTGAAAACCAGGCATGAAAACATGCCCTCTGCGGACCTTTTGGCACAAGCTTTGAACTGTCCCAGGCTTTCCGATTTCAGTCGTTCCACATGGCTCAATATCGAGAGACATTGGGGTCTGGAAGTGATGGTCAAATCGTTTTTACGGGGGGCCGAGGTCCGACAACAATGGACTCGGCTGGTATCTTGGCCAATCCGGGGCAGAGTTAAGATTAAGCTTAAGCACGAAAATTTTATCGGCTATTTAAGTACATGTGAAGGGCATGCAAATAAATTATTGCTATCCGGATGGACCGGAAATGTTAAAACAGGTGCTGGTGCTAAAAATTTGCTCATTTTCATAAATGGTAAACTTGTACACACCGCGCCACCCCATGTTTACCGTCAGGATGTGAGCAGCGCCTACCCAAGTTTAACCAAAATCAAGTCCGGATTCCGTTTTAATTTGACGGATTATCCGACTTCAGACATCAAGGATGTGCGTGTATTTTCAATGGCGGAAAACGGTACGCTCTATGAAGTTTTCTACAAGCAGGATCACCTTTGGTTGCAGCTTTTTGCAACGATATAGCGATTTTCATATTAATTCTGATTTCTTATGTACCTGAATGAATAATTAAAACCGGTTCCATTTCATATATCACCTACACCCCGGGGGTGACCCCATGAAAGTTGTCTGTCCCCAATGTACAACTGTCCCAGAACAAATCCAAGAGGACATCTGCCCGGCATGCTACAAAGAGCTTGCAAAAGGGCTAAGTGCCTGTACCACTTGCGATATGGCCTTCAAGGCGCCTAAAAAAGCGTTGATGCGTTCACTGATTTTACCAGGACTGGGCGATTTTTACCTGGGACATCGGGTTCTGGGGACCCTTGAATTGTTCGGGTCGATTATTATTTGGCTGGCTTTGATGAAATCAACACCATAGCGGTTGTCAAATCTCACATAAATCTGAACCGTTAGGTAAAAAAGTCATTACTTATCTAAACGAATCTCAATCGCAAACAAGTGGGCGGCAGTAGGCTTTTACATCTGCGATATAATGAAGAAAAGCAATAAAGGTGGTAGGATCAGGGCAATTGGATCAAATGCACCCACAAACAGGCTTTTTCCGAAGGCATTCAATACGATGTGGAGAATTGATTTTCAGGGGGCGATGGTTATTATCTTACGCGGGATGGAACCAGAAAAATCTTGCGGGTTGATATCAGTTTTGTATAAAACGGCGGAGGGATGAACGCAAGCAACCTGCTGTTGAAACCCATTAAGTGCAATTAACACTTTTCCGAGAAGGCGAAACACATGTTCGGCATTCAAAACTACACCAGCTTCATCATGGCCATTATTCTATTCCAGTTAATTCCCGGGGCTGGTACGATTACTATTCTGAATGCAACCGCCCGTAATGGCATCGGTGCAGGCATGGGTGCCGTTGCCGGCACCCTCCTGGGCGATTTTATCTATATGCTGGCAGCTGTTTTGGGCCTGGCTGCGGTCTTGGCTGCATATCCGGGTGTTTTGCATAGTGCCCAATGGATCGGGGTCATCTATCTGTGCTGGATGGGATTGAAACTGCTGTGGACATCGGCCACCGAGCAAGCTACCCAGCAAGCCAAACAACAAGGTGCCGGTACTTATTTTCGTCAAGCCCTTGCGGTCAGTTTAACCAATCCCAAGGTCATCATGTTTTTCATGGCTTTTTTTCCTCTTTTTATGAGTGCTGAATCAGGCCCCATAACGCTTTTCATCCTGATGATCCATGTCACTTCCATCAGCCTGATATATCAAACCGGCCTGGTAACAATTGGGAATGCCACAGCGAAACGGCTCGCCAAATGGCGGTTTTTAAGCACGCTGACCGCACGCCTGGCCGGTATTGCCCTGATTGGATTTGGCCTCAAATTGGCATTCAGCATCCGCAGGTAACCAAGGACTACCGGATGACACCCCAACACTGGATCATGTAGTTAACATTGGGTCTTGTGGCCACCGCCACACCCGGCCCGGCGGTGCTTTACATAACAACTCATTCGTCCCTACACGGCTGGCGCAAGGCTATTTTTGCCGCTCTGGGCAACATCTTGGGTCTTTTCTGTCTGGGTTTAGTCGCCGTAACCGGATTGGGAGCTATTCTGAATACGTCTGTAATCATATTTACGTGTATCAAATGTTGCACCAATTTAGAAACCGTTTTGTCAGGAGGCCAAAACCTTGCCATCAGATCAACCCCTCGTTTCTTATCGCTCCATGCTGCCGGATGATGAGACAGATGTCGATGCGCTCGTACAATCGGTTTTTGATGAAATTGATGCCCCGGGATTCGCCAACGACGGTATTGCGGCCTTTAAAAAATTAATCAGCGCCGGGTCTTTTACGGATCGGCTCAGATCCGGGAGCCTTGTATTATTGGCCGTCTCCGAAAAAAAAATCATCGGCATACTCGAAATGCTCCATTACCGGCACATCGCCTTGGTGTTTGTGGAAAAACCATTCCAGAAAATCGGGATTGTCCAGGAACTTTGCCGAAAAGCGGTTATACTATGTCGCAAATTGAATCCGGATCTTCAAGAAATCACGGTCAACGCATCCCCGAATGCCTTGGGGGCCTATCAAAAAATGGGATTTACACCCACTGAAGATGAAAAAGAAGAAAACGGAATTCGCTTTACGCCCATGGCACTAAAGATTGAATAGGAAATGCAGAAGCCTTTAACTCGCAAAGCTCTGTTAGAAGGTGTAAGTGAATTAGCCCGGATTGATGATGGGCTTGCCCGGATCGTATCCCAATACGGGCCACCGCCGTTATGGATTCGCGCCCAAGGGTTTCCCACTCTGATCCATATAATTCTGGAACAGCAGGTTTCCCTGGCATCCGCCAAAGCGGCCTATAAGCGCTTGATTGCAAGGCTAACCGCAATCACCCCGGGCGCGTTTTTAAAGCTTTCTGACGATGAACTTAAACAGATCGGTTTCAGCCGCCAAAAAACACGCTACGGTCGGGAATTGGCATCTGCTTTAACAAGCGGTAGCCTTGACTTGTCGGCCCTGAGCAACCTGTCCAACCAGGAAGCCAGACACCGTCTCATGCAAATCAAAGGAATCGGACCCTGGACTGCCGATATTTATTTGGTGTTTGCCTTGGGTCGACCCGATATTTGGCCCGACGGCGATATGGCGCTGGCGGCTGCCATCCAGCAACTGTATGGCCGGTCCCGGCGACCCTCATCCAAACAGATGCGGCGCCAGAGTCAAAAATGGCGACCCTGGCGGGCTGTAGCCGCCAGGCTGCTGTGGCATTATTATTTAAGCGAAAGAAAATGATTCCTGGCAAGAAGATTGTCTTACGACCGGCCACTATGGCAGACCGACAAACGAAGAGTAATAATGGCATCAATTGAATAAAAACCGGCCTACAGTGTTGGCCTTAAAAAACTGGGTGAACAGCATCAAAAATTACTGCAGTCAACGACCACCGACCTTGTCGGTGGCTTATGACCAGCGTTAATTAATGACGTGTCGCGTGAAGACCCGGAAGCGGAAAAGGGCGTAAATTAGTCTCCACACCCCGGTCGGCAATTACGGTACATTTTCCTGTGCCGCTTTGGGTTCCGCGTTAAGCCGATTCAGTGCCACCACACTGAAAAAGATCAACAACCCGCCGAGCCAGAAACGAACCGTTGCCGGTTCTCCCAGAAAAACAATCCCCACAGTTGCTGTAAAAATAATTTCGCTGGACATGAATACGCCACCCTCCCAGCCCCTGCAGTAGAAGAACCCCTGGTTCATGAGGAGTTGGGCTGTCAGGGAGGTAAAAATGATCCCCAGTACCATGACCCATTCCAGCGGGTTGCCGGGGAAAACCGGGGTCAGGATAAATTGGGGGGCAGTGATCAGGGTTCCCATGATGCAAAAGTAGAGATAGATGATCACCGGTCCGTTCTTTTCCCGCAGAGAGCGGATCAGTGTAACCGTAAGACCTGCGAACAGGCTGGCAAGTACGGCCATTATCTGTCCGAAGAACGATCCGCCCATTTGAAAATCAAAAAAGACGGCAACACCGGTAATCACGAAGAAAATACATACCAGCTGAAGCTTGCTCATCTTCTCGCCATAAATCAGATAGGCAAACACCGCCGAAAAAGCCGGATAAGAATAAAATATGACCAGGGCAGTCGACATCGGCAGCAGTTTTACCGCCGTGATCATGCCGATGAAAGCGACCGAACCCGTGCAGCCGCGAAGGATCAACAATCGGGTATTGTTACCCTTGAAGGGATTGTGATGGCGGCCGAATATGATCAAAATCATAATCAGGCCGCCTAAAAAACGATAAAATCCGATATGCCATACCGTAAATACCGGATTCAACGTTTTGACAATCAGATTCAGCAGCGTGAATAGGATGGCGGCGGCCAGCATAAACAGCGGCCCGGCAAGGGCGGCATCCATCTGAATCAAGGAACGCTTTGAAGTGGGCAAGTTCATGAATACTCCAAGTATCGGCGGATTTACCTCAAGGCTGCCGTGTTGTTTATGCAACCCTGAGGTTTAAGCAATTCCTCTGATACCAGACTTTGAAACTGAATCAAGTAAAATACGGATTATATTGGTAAGCAAAAATAACTTGTCGTTTGGTGTAAAAAGCGTTTGACTTTAAAACCCTGGCACGTTTTTATTTCCGACAAGTTCATTAGAAACAGTCAGTCGTATTTAGGAACAGTTCTCCCTTCCCAAATACCTGGGTTATTATAAACCTTCTGTGCTCATACATGCTTCTAATGTTGAAAATACTGATGTTGAATGAGACCGATGAACAAAATTATCCGGAGTATTTGCTGGTTTGCAGAAAGGCCCTCCGATTCACAGGTGCCAGACCAACTGAATGCAATCCAAGCGCAGCTGGTTGAGCGCGGCTATGAGATTCAGACCAAACGTGTCTGCTTCAAACAGGTTCGTCTGAATGCCTTACCGCAGTGGGATCGTGATTACGGACTTTTTCTCAGCCTTGGTACCTTAGACCCGCTTTCGTTTTTTCCCATATTGGACGATTTTTTGCATGCAGGCAATGTATCCGTCAATCTGGATCTGACCGATGGGGTCAAACCAGAGCACGTTGAGCCGCTGTTTGAGATTGCTCAACATAATCCGTCCAAAATGTTTAACTTCGCCTTTACATTCCACAACCGGTTATCGAGCCCCTTTTTTCCATCTGCAACCTTTGAACGCCCCGGCTATGCTATAGGGCTTCAGCCAACAAATTTATCAAAGGGCTGCTTGGACCTGTCTGCGTGGTTTAGGGCTATGGAATCTGTATGGCTGGAAATATGTCAGATTTTTAAGGACAATGATCATTTTTTAGGAATCGATTCATCGATCGCGCCACTCTTTTTGGACCATAGTAGTCTCGTCCATTTCGTGAAGCAAATATATGGGGATTTTTCAAAAGCCGTAACCACGAACTGTTTTATCCGCATGACCGACTTCATTACCAAGCACAATCCCAAACCAGTGGGTCTGTGTGGGCTGATGCTGCCATGTCTGGAGGATTTTGAACTGGCAGCTGAATACGAGGCCGGAAATTTCTCCATTGAAAGAAATCTATTCTTGGCACTCCATTCGGGATTGGGTGTCGATACCTATCCCATCGGAATAGATGAAAAACCAGAAAGGGTGTTGGCTGTTCTCAACTTGCTTCAAAAGCTTTCAGCCAAATTCAAAAAGCCATTGTCTGCCCGCTTCGTGTCCGACGGTAAAGCTAAAATCGGGGAAATATCTGATTTTCAAAATCAGTATTTGCGGGATGTTAAAATCCGAGCCCTGTAGACAAAAAGCATGTCCCATGCCATCTAGCAAAACATCAAGGCGGCTCATCGTAAGGAGGAATTTATGATCGCTTATTGCGGATTGGACTGTTCCCAATGTGGCGCCTATCAGGCTACCCAGCTGGACGATGACCAAAAAAGAATTGAAATATACGAGGAGGTATAAAGGGTGACACAATTTAATATCGCCGTTATTCCCGGTGACGGCATTGGCAAGGAAGTGATTCCCCAAGGGATCTTGGCCCTTGAAGCCGCTGGGCATATTCATGATATCGACTTTAACTGGACCCAGTTCGATTGGTCATGCCAGACCTATCATGAAACCGGAGACATGATGCCCGTGGACGGGATCGATACCTTGCGGACCTTTGATGCCATCTATTTAGGTGCCGTGGGATTTCCCGGTGTGCCTGACAACATTTCACTCTGGGGACTTTTAATACCCATTCGTCGCACATTTGATCAATATGTCAATCTGCGACCGGTACGTTTGTTCGAGGGTGTCCCCTGTCCTCTGGCTGGTAAAAATCCGGGCGACATTGATTTTTATGTGGTGCGTGAAAATGTGGAAGGTGAATACTCTCAGGTTGGTGGAATTCAGTATGAAGGAACCCCCCAGGAAGTTGTCACCCAGCTCAGCCTATTTACGCGCAGGGGTATAGACCGCATTCTCGATTATGCCTTCAAATTAGCCCAAAGCCGACCCGCCCGACACCTAACCTCGGCCACCAAATCCAATGGCATTTTTCATACCATGCCCTACTGGGACAGCCGCGTCAGGGAATTTTCCAAAAAGAATCCAGAAGTTCAGGTGGATCAATTTCATATTGATATCCTCACGGCCAATTTCGTCCGCATGCCGGAGCATTTCGATGTGGTGGTGGGATCCAATCTGTTCGGCGACATATTATCTGATTTGGGGCCTGCGTGCACCGGCACCATTGCCATAGCCCCTTCCGCCAACATCAATCCGGAAAAAAAATTTCCATCCATGTTCGAACCCGTGCACGGCAGCGCGCC
>Ga0180436_10005009_pt1 | contig 11798 bp, 8 predicted proteins | sample SS_ome_2_FD_132434 | JGI IMG/M metagenome (GOLD analysis project Ga0180436, IMG submission 132434) | Hypersaline lake sediment archaeal communities from the Salton Sea, California, USA - SS_3_S_2 metaG | ecosystem: Environmental > Aquatic > Non-marine Saline and Alkaline > Hypersaline > Sediment...
CACCGAGACCGTCGGTCCGTTGCCAGTGATTGATGTGGAGGCCATATCGGGGAGCGCCTATGGCTGCGGTTCGTTGCCCGCCGATAGCCTGAGCGGCGCATGGGCGCTCGTTTCTCGTGGAGCGTGTGAGTTTAGTACCAAAGCCTATAACGTCCAGCAGGCCGGGGCTGCCGGGCTGATCGTCTACAACGAAGATGACACCACCATCGGCATGGCCTGCGGCGGCGGGTCGTACTGCGAGCCGGGCGTGATCAGTATCCCCGCGGTAATGGTTGCGCGGACTCTGGGCGAGGGGCTCGCTGAGACTCTTGATGATGGCTCGCAGGTTTCGCTTTCATTGGTTTCCAAAGCGCAGCAGGTGGCCGCCGCCGCGAACGTGCTGTTGGGGTCGAGCGCACGCGGCCCGGCCTATGGCACCATCGTCAAGCCGGACTTGACCGCCGCGGGACAGGGCATGCTCTCTGCGGTGAACTTTCGGACCTCGGGATCGGGGCCCTATGCGCTAATGGAGGGTACGGCCGTAGCCGGTGCGCGAGTTACGGCGCACGTGGCCCGTCTGGTCGAAGCGCACCCGACGTGGGATCAGGCCGAGATACGCTCGACGCTGGCCCAGACGGCACTTGACCAAGCCGTCGTGGAGGTGGGAGGAACAACGGCATCGGTCATGGCGCAAGGTGCCGGTGTGCTGGCCGAGCAGGTCTCGGGCGGCGCTAGCGTAGCGTTCTCTCCACCCTTGGGGACTGTTCTTGACGCAGAGCCATGGATTGCGCAAGACGTCTCGTTGGACGTGCGCGATCTGCGCGGCTGGGGAACGACCAGACGCTGGCAGGTAGCGATCGAGACGAGCGCCGGGCTGACGGTCAGCATCCCGAGCGAGATCGTGCTGGCCGCGGGACAAGGTTTCGCTGTGCCCATCTCGGCAACCTTGCTGAGCGGGGATCGCGCGAGCGATCAAGAGGCCCATGTTTTTTTCACATCGGGGGAGACGACACTGCACTGGCCGATGTGGGTGCGTCCGGCGCTAGCCTCGCAGCCGGCCGGGATTCTGCTGATCGACAACGATTTCTCCAACTTTGAGAACTATGTCGACTATTCGCCGTATGTAGAGGATGCGCTCGACGATCTCGGTCTGGAGTACGATATTTGGGACGCCGACCTGTTCTATGACCAAGAGACATCGCTTCCCTCGGTGCAAGATCTACGGCAGTATGGGACGATCATTTGGATGACCGGTGATCACAAACATGCCGATGGCTACTATGATCTGCACACGCCGCTGACATCCGGCGATCTCGATGCGTTGGGTGCATACTTGGATGGTAGCGGCCGACTGCTGGCGATCGGCCAAAACCTGGCCGAGGCGAGCGATGTGAACGGCAATCCGGACGCCACCTGGGGGCGTGCTCGGTTCTACCACGCCTACCTCGGTGCGCACTGGGTGCAGGGCAGTGTCTTTGGCAGCGAGGGGCAGGCCGTCAATCCGCCGCAGGCGGTTGCTGCCGTGATGGGGGCTGCCGACACTTTTCTGCAGGGCGTGTCGCTCAATCTCGGGCCGGTTGGCGATGGCGAGGGTAACCAAGTCAGTATCGACGAGATCGGGGTTGGCGGCCTGGCCGATGGGAGCGATCTGGACCTGGTTCGGCCGGTCCTGTCCGTGGTGGGTGCGACGCCCTTGGCAAAGGGTTGGTTGGGTGTCGTCAAGGGTGACGATCCGACCATCGAAGAGCCTGCCGCCTCAATCGGGTATCGCAGCGCCTACCTGAGCTTTGGTCTGGAGGGCGTCAATACGACGCCGGATACGACCACTCGCGAGGAGCTGATGGGCCGACTTCTCGCTTGGCTGAGGGACGACGTCACGGTGACGATGCCGGCCAATGTGCTCTGGGCGCCCAACACGCCGCTGTCGCTCGGATGCGCGGCAGGGTCTTCAGAGGGAAGCGAAATCGTCCAGTACCGATGGCGAGTGGATGGACCAGAGGGCGTTCGTTGGGTGTCAACGGAGGCGCCGACGCTCACGCTGAGTTGCGCCATAGAGGGAGAGTATACGCTGGCTGTCGAGGCGCGAGATGCGCTGGGCCATACGGCCGTTGCCCAGACCGATCTGCAAATCGTGCGGGGCGGTACCAGCAGCTTGAAGGCGCGCGATGAAAAGGCTGTTATTGGCAGCACGGTGGCGTACGTGTTGAGCCTGCGGAACACCATGGGTTCCTCGATGGCCTTTGACGCCAACATTCCGATTCCCGCTGGCTGCCAGATCTTATCTAGCACAGCTGGCCGCATCTCGGGGGGACGTCTGCGTTGGCAGGGCGCGCTTTCGCCAGACGAAGGGTCGGCGCTTGAGCTGCTGCTTTCTGTCGGTCCGGAACTGGACCCGGGCGGCAGTCTGTTGACGTCGGCGACGATTCAGTTTGGCGGCCAAGGCTTGGTGTTCGAGACGGCTCTGCCCATTCGTGAGGGCGTCTATATGCCGGCCGTTATCGATGCCGCCATCGACTAGTCAGCCGTGCACATGCGAACGGGGCTTGCGATAGACCCATCGCAAGCCCCGTTCGGTTTGGTGGAGATGGCGGGAATCGAACCCGCGTCCAAAGAGTTCGCGCAGAGACATACTACAAGCATAGTCGAGCATTAGGTCTCGCTAGTGCAGGCTCGTCCGACAAAGCCTCACACTGGCCAGCCGATACACTTGAGGCGGTCCTCTCGGCTAGGAACCGCCCGCATCTCAACTTGTTCGACGCCCAGTCATCGCGTCGTTGAGAAGGGCGCGATGGTGGACGTGACCGACTTTGTCGGCCAGTGGTCTATACTCTAGTCGCGGTTAGGCGGCGAGAGCGTAGGCCGGAGCATAAGTGTTTTTGGCACTTGAGTTGTTGCCCCTGATTAACGAGGGCGAGGCACCTCGGCTTGCAGTCTCGGAACAGCCCTCCCTGTCGAAGCCTGTCATCCCCGACTGACAACCATAGTATACCATATCAGACGGCCAACGTCCAGTGGCACTTGCAATGATGACGCCCTATGGTATACTCGGCGTACATTCGCATCTCTTGGGGTTTGGGATCACAGCGCATCCTTAGAGCGAACGCATTTGCGACTCGCTCGCTCAAGTGAAATCGTCCGTTGCGGCTGGCTGTCTACCGACCATAGCTCGGGAAGGCAGTTTTGTTGGTTCTGACCCAGAACACACGCGCAACGGGGCCGGACAGGATCAGGGGGAGACATGGCCGGATTTGATGTCGGAAGCAAAGTAGTTCATCCCTGCTATGGTGCCGGGACAGTGGTTCGTATTCAAAGCAAGTCGATCAGCACAGAGAGCCACTCGTACTATGTCATCAATACCGTTGCCAAGGGGATGCAGGTGATGGTTCCGGTTCACCGGGCTGATGACGCCGGGCTACGTAAGGTGGGCGGCGCCCGGAGGCTTCGGACTGCTCTCAAGGTCTGCCGCTCCCAGCCCGAGGAGGAGGCTCTCAAGGGGGATCTGCGGGCGCGCCAGACAGAGATGAGAGAACGACTCAAGTCCGGTGATTTTCGAGAGGTCGCACAGGTTGTACGTGCGTTGTACTATCTCAACCGCCAGCGTCCGCTCGGGACTGTGGATCGACAGCTCTATGAGCAGGGCAAGGAGTTCCTTGCCAGCGAGTTGTCGTTGGCGCTGGAGGTCGAGTCAACGGCCGCCATGGACGAAGTGGAGGGCAACTTGGTGCAAATGATGGCGATCGAGGAATAGCCATCGACGGCAACCGATATCCGAACATGGGCAGACCCGCTGAAAGGCGGGTCTGCTTTTTCATTCTTGGGGACAGTCCGGGGCGTGCTCTGCTGTGCGGGGGATGACGATGCCAAAGGTGCTGCCCCCCTGGGGCGAGCTAGAGACGTCGATTCGTCCGCCGAGCATCTGCATAATCTGCTGGCTAATGTAGAGGCCCAATCCCATGCCAGGTACGTGGCTGTTCTGCGGGAGTCGTACAAAGGGATCAAAGATCGAGCGGAGCTGGTCGGCGGGAATGCCGGGACCCGCGTCTCGAACGGCGAGATGGACCCAATCGCCATCCTCCCGCAATGAGATGTGCACTATGCTGCGAGCGGGCGTGTACTTGCAGGCGTTCGAAAGAATGTTGAGCAGAACCTGTTCTAGCCTGAGTGGATCCGAAAAGGCCCAGACCGCGGGCATATCGTCATCCTGCGCAAGCGCCAGGTTCTTGACACGTGCTCGGGGCTCCATACGCCCGAGAACGCGCGAAACCAGCAGATCGACGCGCAGCGGCTGGCACGAGACCTCAAAATGCCCCACCTCGATGCGCGAGAGGGCGACGAGATCATCCACCAGTTTGTTCATGTGGTAGGTCTCGTCCTCGATATGCTTCAGGTAGCGCCGCCTTTCCTCTGTCGAGAGGTCATCGATTTCTGTGATGAGCCCGACGCTACTCAGAATGTGCTGCAAGGGCGTGCGCAGTTCGTGCGATATCTGCGAGACAAACAGCGCACGCCTCTCTGTGGATTCTCGATCAGAGGTCACATCGTGTACCACAAAAACGCGTTCGCCACCCTCGGCGCCGGTGGAGGGTGTTACGCTCAAGAAGGTGATCGGTCCACAGTCGATGGTCGACGCCACGCAGTATCCCCCCATGATCTTGGCGTGGCTATCGAGAAGCTGCTCGTTGACCCAACGCTGGATGGTGGACAACGGTGGAATCTCGGCGTTGGGTTGGCCCGTGATCAGCGATCCCAGGGCCCGATTGGCGCGTCTGACCTGATCCTCTGGCGAGAGGATCAGTAGCCCCTCGGACATCTGATCAATGATGGCGTCGCTCTTTCGGCGCTCGGCGCGAGCCCGTTCCAGCAGCATGGTCTGGCCGAGGGCAATGGCAGCTTGCGCTGCCAGGATGGTCACAATGTTCACATCGCTCGGGGCAAAGGCGTCAGGCGCGGCGCTGCTCAGGCTGAGCGTGCCCATTTGTCGTTCGCCGAAACAGAGGGGCGCAACGACGAGCGAACGGACATCCTGGTGCGACGAGAGTCGAGCATAGTCCAAACTGCGAGCCGTATCGGCTACATAGATGACGGCATTCTCGGCCAGAGAACGACCCGCCACGCCTATGCCCCTTGGGATACCGGAGGGTTGCTGTTCGGAGGGCCATGGCCGCGAGCAATAGCGTGGCTCAAGGCGCCCGTCTTGATGCAAGAGGTGAATCACGCCCTTTTCGGCCGAGGGGAGTGTTGTTAGGGCAGTCTGGACGATGGTCTGCAGCAAATGGGCCGCATCTTGCCCGCTGGCCGTCGCGCGGGTGATGTCCATGAGGGGCCCTAGGTCGTGTTGGATCAGCGCATTGTTTGGGCTGGGCGAATCGGTTGCCTGGGTTGGCAGGTTCTCGGTTTCGTGTTCGGTCACGGTGCCTCTCTTGGGGCCCAGGAGCGACTTGGACGCGGCGAGATTATACGACAGTCGCCACGTTGTCACAAGCGATCTGCCACAGGCGATTGACACTCGGCTGTGCAGAAAGCATAATCGGTGCAAATCCGCTGTGGAGGTAGATCATGAAAGCGCTGGTCAATACGGCACCGTATGTGTTGCAGTTGGAGGACTGGCCCATTCCTGAGCCGGGGCCAGAGGACCTTCTGGTTCGCGTCCGGGCGTGCGCCATATGTGGTTCGGATATCAAGGGCTATTCGGGCAAGACGGGACGTCGCCAACCACCTATCGTGATGGGTCACGAGGCCTCTGGGGTGGTGGAGCGCGTGGGGTCTGAGGTATCGACTTTTGGGCCCGGAGATCGCGTCGCCTTTGACTCGACGGTGTACTGCAATGCTTGTCCCTATTGCCTCAGTGGCCATGTCAATATGTGCCAGAACCGGCAGGTCTTGGGAGTCTCTGAAGGCACCTATCGACGCCATGGAGCGATGGCCGAGTACATCGTGGTTCCCCACTGGATCGCCGTTCATCTTCCGGATGCCCTCTCGTTTGAGCAGGCTGCGTTGATCGAAACGATCTCCATCGGAGTACACGCGGCCAACCGCACGCCATGCAGGCTCAACGATACGGTGCTTGTCATGGGAGCCGGCGCTGTGGGGCTCGCGTCGCTACAGGGGATGCTGCTCAAGGGTGCCGGCAAGACGGTGGTCTGCGATCTCTCTGCGACGCGGCTGGCCTTGGCACGAGAGCTGGGCGCGGATGTGACCGTGGTATCGGGAGGCGACGATGTCATGGAGCGGCTACTGGATGCCACGGGACCCGAAGGCGCCGATGCAGTCATCGAGGCTGTGGGCATTCAGCCAACAGTCGACATGGCCCTGGCGGTGACCAAAAAGGCTGGGGCGCTCACATTGGTTGGCAACGTGACGCCGCGCGTGAGTTTTGACCTTCAGAGCATCGTGAGCCGCGAGATCACGGTGTACGGGGTGTGCGCCTCGAACGGCGAGTATGCTGACTGTGTCGAACTGGTGGCCTCGGGCAAGATTACGGTCGATCCGTTCATCACCGAGCGGGCGAGGCTGGAGGATGGGCAAGCCGTCTTTGACCGGCTGTATCAGGGGGTTGAGGGAAGCTTTCGCTCGGTTTTTTGCCTTGACTGACCTAATGGGGGGCAGGACCAGGTTGTCCTGTCCCCGCAGATTGCCTAGGCGCAGGGATCGGGGCGACCGACATGGGCGCGAAGCAAGGTAGCACCCATTGGAGCGGCATAGCAGAACTCTCCAAGAGCGGCCGGCAGTAGAACGAACTGCACTGCCTGGAGCATGGTCCGGCGTTTGCTGCCACCCCAGCCCAGGTGTGCTTCGCCGTCCACGCATCCCCAGATCTCGAAGGTGCTGCCATCACAGCATCCCCGGAATTTGGCTCCTGTAGTGAGTGAGACCTTTTCGACCTGGAACTTGGCATCGTCGACCAACAACTCGCGGCGACGCTCTCCATCATCGGCGATCAGGCAGGGGGCGACCGCCTGTGGCTCGATGATGCTCCAGTCGATCACGTTGAGCGCATGCTCGATGTGGAGCGGCCTCGGTTGGCCGTCGACGCCCAAGCGTCCCCAGTCATAAATGCGGTAGGTGGTGTCCGAGTTCTGCTGGATCTCGGCTACGACGGCGCCGGCCAGGAGGGCATGGACGGTGCCGGGAGGCACGTTGATGCAGTCGCCGCGGTGGATGGGGAGACGATACAGCTGCGTCTCAACATCGCCGTCGGAGACCGCCTTGGCGAACGTCGAGCGATCCACGCCGCTTTTCAGCCCATAGACCAGCTCGGCTCCTGGCTCGGCGTGCAACACATACCACATCTCGGCCTTGCCGAGTTCCCCCTGAGCGTTGCTGCCGGCATAGGCATCGTCGGGGTGCACCTGGACGGAGAGATTGCGGTTGGCGTCCAAGAGCTTGACCAAGAGCGGGAACTTGCCCCGCTCCAGCATACCCTGTGAGTTGGAGCCCACAAGGTCGCTACCCAGTGCGGATAGGATGTCGACTAGCGAGTGCCCTCGCCATTTCCCGTTGGTGGCTCTGGTCGGAGAACTAGGGTGCCCCGAGATCTCCCAACTTTCTGCCACGATTCCAGCGGGCAGCGCGCGACCGAACTCGGTTTCGAGGTGTCGGCCACCCCAGATATAGTCGCGGAACACGGGTTGAAAGAGCAGTGGATAGATGCAGTCTGACATGGCACGGTGACTCCTGAGAGGTCCGCGGAACCTATGGGTCCGCAGCCATCTGGCAGGATACCATGGACGGCGAGTCGCGCCAAGTGGTTGCGGGGCTGTACAGAAAGCTAGGTGCTCTGGGAGCCCGACCTCGGGGCAAAGGCGACCAGCAGATAGCCGCCCGAGACGCGTGCCCAGGAGGGGGCGTAGGTCATGAGCATCTGGGGCAGCGGAACGGAGCGCCTCAAGGTGCCGAGCTGCACATAGAGGTCGCTGCCGCGTCTCTCAACCTGCACTGCCCCAGTGGGCACCCCGACGACGCGCATCTGTAGCAAATAGCCGTCTTTCTCAGCATGGATCTGCAGCAGCTTTTCTTCGGACAGTCGGTCCGCGGGGTCTCGCCCGTCATAGATCGACTCTCCAAGGGCCAGCAACGCCTCTGGGCCGACAATCTCGCGTGGGTAGAGGGGCACTTGGTAGATGGGCAGCGGCGCAAACAGGCTTTGTGCCATCGCGACGTGTTCGCGTTGGCTCGCCTGCCAGTTGGCCATAAAGGGGTCGTTCATCGCGTCAGGAAAGAGACGGTTTAGGAACAGCGCATCGACAGACAGGCCAAAGAGCGACATGTAGGTAAATGCACGTTGCGTCTCTTTGATGGCCATACGTTCTGGGTTGAGCACCAGACGCACCGATGTGGTGTCGCCATCCAAAAGGAGCTGACGGAGTGCCTCGACGCTGTCGAATACCCGAGTCAGACGCTCCTTGAGAAGGGGAGCGTTCGCCACGATACCGAGGCGGGCCTTGAGAGTAGGTGCCACCGCCTTGACGATGCCTCCGGAGAGCGATGCGAGCTGTCTGGCATACCCTTTGGCTAGGTCGGGAGCGGCCAGCAGGCGCATAGCCGCGCCGGTGGGGGCGCTATCGACTATCAGAATGTCATAAGGGCCGCGGTCGTAGAGGGTCTTGATACGGACCAGGGCCAACAACTCATCGAGGCCCGGCAGTACGGCCAGTTCAGCTGCGATGGGCGCCTCGATGCCGGCCTGCCGCAGGCCATCGGTGAGCCGGTCGCGGATGTCGCCCCAATACTGGTCAAGCTCCTGGAAAGTGTCAAGCTCGGCGGCGTCAAGACCCGGCGCGATGGTTCTGGGGTCGTTGGCCAGTTCCAGGTCGAGGGCATCACTAAGGCTGTGGGCCACATCGGTGCTGATCAGCAGCGTGTTGTGGCCCTGGGTAGCGGCGACAAGGGCGGTAGCGGCCGAAATAGTGGTCTTGCCAACGCCGCCCTTGCCGGTAAAGAGGACAATGCGCATGCGACGGCGCTAGCTCATCGTCGCCAGGCGGTTGTCTATGGCCGCTAGGACAGTCTGGCGGTTGGCATGCTCTACCTCGTAGGCGCGGACCGTCTCAATGGCCTCTCTGCTGAGCGAGGCCAGGGCGGCCGCGATCTGGGTCGGCGCGAGTTGGTCATACTCTGCGATCGGCAGGACAGGAACCGTGTGGGTCCCGGTGGTGCCAGGCGCTTCCTCGTCGCCATCTATCCACTTGGAGATGGCCTGACCCGCCTTGTCGTCGCTGTTGGCCCATTCATGGCCGGCGTCGTGCGCGCACTGAACGCCCTTGATCACGGCGCGCGTGAGCAGGACACCCAGCCCAAGGCCTGTCAGCAGTACCTCGCCAACCACCTTTTTGGCTGGCTGCAGGTCGATCTCGGAAAAGCGGGGCATGCGGATTTCGGCCTCGACCACACGCCGGGGCGTGTTGTCTGTAGAAAACTCTTGTGTCGTCATCTGGTACCTCCGTTGGTCTGTGAGACATCTGTTCACTCTACGTGCTGCGGGGCGGGAGGTTGCGCTCCACGGGTCGTGTGCACAGGAGGTTCAGGACGCAGCCCTGGCAGATCGGAACCTTTTTGCAGACGGCTTTGCAGTGGGTTACGATCAAGGCGTGATACTGACCGTACAGCGTGGTGTCGACGGGCAGATCGCGGGCCAGATAGGCCGCGACGTCCTCATAGGGATCGGATGACCAGGCGCAGCCGAGGCGACCGAACAGCCGCCGCGTGTAGGCATCGACCACGAAAGCTGGTCGAGAGAATGCGTACAACAGAATGCAGTCGGCCGTCTCGGGTCCCAGACCGTGTACCTTCAGTAGACTTGCGCGGACCTCGGCAAGCGACGCCTCCTGCCACCACGTCCAGTCGAAAGACCGATCGGCCAGGTGGCGCATGACCGCCATCAGACGGCGGTACTTGACATTGTGGAACCCTGCCGGACGGATGACCTGCTTGACCGAGGGCTCGGGCGCGGACAACAGGGCGCTCCCATCGAGAAGATCGGCCGCGCGCAATCCTTCGATGGCCTTTTCGACATTGCGCCAGGCCGTGTTTTGGGTCAACACGGCTCCAATGATCATCTCAATCGTGCTCTCGGCGGGCCACCAGTCCTGGGGACCCCAATGGGCATGGAGTAGATCGTAGACACGCTCGGGGAGACTGTCGCTTTGCGGTAGTCCTGGCATAGTGCCTCCTGCAATGGATTGTAGCACAATGCAGGCCGTCAGGTGAGCTGATCGCTGGCTGACTGGAGGGGAGCCAGTCGTCCGCTGTCACAATAAGTGTTCGGGCGGTGTATGTTGAATAGACCGACGTCGGAACAGGAACCAATGGACGCTATGCCAATCCGTCTGCCAACTGCAGATACTTTGGTGACCGGGGACGAGTCGTGGCTGATGCAACGGCTCCGAGCCGGGGACCAAGGGGCCTTTTGTGTGCTGTACGAGCGGCACAGCCGACGTATCTGGCGCCTCGCCCAGCGGGTGGTGGGGGAGGACGCGGATGATCTCTGCCAGCAGGTGTTTTTGCAGCTTTATCGACGTCCGCCGACTGCGGGCACACCGCTCGCGCCCTGGCTGGCCCGAGTGACCATCAACCTGGGGCGAAACATGCTGCGGTCGGCCAGGCGGCGCGGGCACTATCGCGAGCGGCTGGGGGTCGAGACCCGAGGCAATGGTTGGCTGGGGGCCAGCCCTGAGCCGGGCAAGGTGGCAGAGAGTCGTTCGGAGCAACGCATCGTGCGGCGTGTTCTGGCGGAACTGCCCAAGCGACAGGCCACGCTCCTGTTGCTGCGGTTCAGTGGCTATCGCTACCGTGAGATCGCGGAAGCACTTGGATTGGCGACAGGCTCCATTGGGACGCTCCTGGCGCGCGCGGAGCGGGCGTTTGCGCGTCGCTACGAGGCCCTGGTTGAGAGAGGAGAGGGATAATGAGGCGACGAATATGCCCCGATCTGGGCGATCTGATGGCATATCGTGATCGCGAGCTATCTGAGGACGCGATGGGACGCGTTCGAGAGCATCTCACATCCTGCGAGCGATGTCAAGGCAGGCTTGCCGAGCTAGCGTCGCAGGGCACGCGGGTTGGCTCTACGCTCCAGATGCTTGAGAGCGCACCGGAAGCTAGGAAACTGTCTTTGTCTGCAGAGAAGGTGATGGCACTTGCGGTCCCGTCACATCGAAAGGGGAATACCATAGTGGAACAGAAACGCATCAGGACGCGATCGATCTGGCAGCCCGTCGGCATCGCGGCGGCGGTGTGTATCGCGATGGTCGCCGTTTACTCTTTTGCGCCGACCCGCGCGCTGGCGCGAGACTTGCTGGGGATCTTTCGGGTGCGCAAGTTTGCCGTTGTGCGGCTCGACTCTGCGCAGGTCGACCAGTTCGAAGCGGTTGCTGGGCAGGTCCAATCAACGCTGATGCCCGAGGCGCCCGAGATCCTGGCCGATGAACCCGAGATCGAGGTTGCAGACCTGGAGGCGGCGCGGCAAGCCGCAGGCTTTTCGGTGGCGGCGCCGAGCTATGTCTTCGGAGAGGCAGTCGAGGGCTATGCCGTCAAGGGACGGATGGCCTTGGGAGCAACGGTTGAGCGGGAGGCGCTGGTTGCGCTGCTCGAGATGGCTGACATGGATGGGGACGAGATTCCGGTCGCGTTCGCGGGGGGTTCTGTGACGGCTAGTTTCGAGTCGTGCGTACGCATGGTGGCTCCGTCCTGGGAGTTGATTCAGGTCTGGAAGCCGTACGCCGAGTACCCCACCGGCTTGGATCCTGCCCTAGTGGGTGAGGCCGGTTTCCGCCTGATCGGCATTCCAGAGCGCGAGGCGCAGCGTATGGCCGAGCGGATCG
>Ga0180436_10005010_pt1 | contig 11794 bp, 11 predicted proteins | sample SS_ome_2_FD_132434 | JGI IMG/M metagenome (GOLD analysis project Ga0180436, IMG submission 132434) | Hypersaline lake sediment archaeal communities from the Salton Sea, California, USA - SS_3_S_2 metaG | ecosystem: Environmental > Aquatic > Non-marine Saline and Alkaline > Hypersaline >...
CGACGGGGCCAGCCGGTCCCGCAGGGCCACCGCCTCCCGCAAAAGCGGCGGCGGCATGTTGTCCAGGAGCACCACGTCGGGCCCCGCCTCGAGCACCTCGCGAAATTCGTCGAGCCTGTCGAGTTCCACCTCGACCACCGTCGAGGCAGCCCGCCGGGGCGGGAAGGCGGCCTGCATCCGCCCGCGAGCCCTCCGCACCGCTTCGGCCGCCCCGAATCCCTCGCGCCGCAGCTCGGCGAGGTGGTTGTCCTTGATCAAGATTGCATCGGCGAGACCGAGCCGGTGGTTCCAGCCACCACCCACCCGCACCGCATACTTGTCGAGCATCCTCCAGCCGGGAACGGTCTTGCGGGTGTCGTAGACGCGACAGGTCCGGCCGGCGGCCTCCCGCACCAGCTCCGCGGTGGCCGTCGCCACCCCCGACATCCGCCCGAGGGCGTTGAGGAGCGTTCGCTCGATCGTCAGCACGTCGCGAACCGGGCCGGCCAAGCGGGCTACCGCGTCGCCGGGAGTCACTCGCGATCCCTCGGCCACAAGCGGCTCAAACCGCACCGCCTCATCGACCATGGCGGCCACGATCGGCCCCAGGGGCAGCCCGGCGATCAGACCCTCGGCCCTCGCCGTGACCAGCAGGTCGGCCACGGCGGTATCGGGCACGAGCCATACGCTCGTCCAATCACACTCGCAGCCGAGGTCCTCGGCAAGCCACTCGCGGGCCCGGGCCGCGGCATGTCCGGCCAGCCGCTCGTCCCAGGCGAGCTGCAGGAAATCGGGCTTCGGAATCTCGACGGCGTCGGAAGGCATCAGATCAGGTGCTGCCGACTCGGGAGCCGACGTGCCGGGGGTAGGCTCGGGGGCATGGACGAGCATCGCCATCGCCCTCTCGCGGGCACTCTACCAAAGTCACAGTCTCCTCAACCGCTGCCGACCACCACGGGCCCGCCGCCTACGGGAGCCTCGGCGGCGAGGATCCCCCTCCGCCTGCAGCCGGTAGTGGCGGCGGCGACCGCGGCCGGCCTCGCGGCGGTGGCCGCGATGCTGACGCTCCTCGGTGGCCGCGGCGGGCTGGTCTCCTACGACCGCCCACCGAGCCGGGACACCGGCTTCACGCTCGACATCAACTCCGCCGGGCCACCCGAACTGGTGCAGCTGCCCGGCGTCGGGCCGGCGCTGGCGGATAGAATTGTCGAGTGGCGGCAGCAGCACGGCAGCTTCACCACGCTCGAGCAGATTCGCGAGGTGCGTGGCATCGGCGAGCTGACCCTCGAGGCGATCCGACCCTACCTGCGGCCGCCCGCCGCGGCACTCCACGAGGACGGCGATGGTCTTTGAACTCGCCAGCAGCTACGCCCCGGCGGGCGATCAGCCCCAGGCGATCGAGTCCCTGGTGCGGGGCGTGGAGACGGGATCTCGCTCGCAGGTGCTGATGGGCGTCACCGGCTCCGGCAAGACCTTCACGATGGCCAATGTGATCGCCCGCGTCGGCCGGCCCACGCTCGTGCTCTCCCACAACAAGACCCTCGCGGCCCAGCTCTACTCGGAGTTCCGCGACTTCTTCCCGCACAATGCCGTGCACTATTTCGTCAGCTACTACGACTACTACCAGCCCGAAGCCTACATCCCCCAGCGGGATATCTACATCGAGAAAGATGCGTCGATCAACAAGGAGATCGACCGCCTGCGGCTGGCGGCAACCAGCGCGCTTGTCAGCCGACGCGACGTGATCGTGGTGGCGAGCGTGTCGTGCATCTACGGCCTCGGCTCTCCCGACGACTACCGGGCGATGGTGGTGCGGCTGGCCACTGGGCTGGAGATCGGCCGCGACGGGCTGCTCGAGCAGCTCGTGGCGGTGCAGTACGAGCGAGGCGACGTGGCCCTCGACCGCGGCCGCTTCCGCGTGCGGGGCGACTCGATCGACATCTGGCCGCCCTACGACGACCTGGCCGTCCGCGTGGAGTTTTGGGGGGAGCAGATCGAGTCGATCGCCATCATCCATCCCACCAGCGGCGAGGTGGCCGCCAGGATCGACGAGATGTATCTCTATCCGGCTCGGCACTTCGTGATGCCCGAGGACCGCATCAAGCGGGCCGTGGCGACGATCCGGCAGGAACTCGAGGAGCGGCTCGAGGAACTCAAGGCTCAGGGCAAGCTCCTCGAGGCCCAGCGGCTCGCGGCCCGCACCCGCTTCGATATCGAGATGCTCACCGAGGCGGGCTTCTGCCCGGGCATCGAAAACTACTCGCGGCCACTCTCCGGCCGGGCCCCCGGCAGCACGCCCGACACGCTGTTCAATTACTTCCCGGACGACTTCCTGTTTTTTGTCGACGAGTCGCATGTCACGGTGCCGCAGGTCCGCGGGATGTATGCCGGCGACCGCAGCCGCAAGGAAACCCTCGTCGATCACGGTTTCCGGCTGCCAAGCGCGCTCGACAACCGGCCGCTGAAGTTCGACGAATGGGAACGCAAGCTGCACCAGACGATCTACGTTTCGGCCACTCCCGGACCCTGGGAGCTCGAACAGACCGGGGGGGAGGTGGTCGAGCAGGTGATCCGGCCCACGGGACTGCTCGATCCCGTGATCGAAATCGTGCCCGCCCGCCAGCAGGTGACCCACCTCGCCGGCGAGATCGATCGCACCGTGGCGGCCGGCCACCGCGTGCTCGTCACGACCCTCACCAAGAAACTCGCCGAGGACCTGACCACCTATTTCAGCGAGCGGGAGGTCCGCTGCCGCTGGCTGCACAGCGAGCTTGATGCCTTCGAACGGGTGGAACTCCTGCGGGGCCTGCGGGAGGGTCTCTTCGACGTGCTGATCGGCGTGAACCTGCTCCGCGAGGGGCTCGATCTGCCGGAGGTGGCCCTCGTGGCGATCCTCGATGCCGACAAGGAGGGCTTCCTGCGGAGCGAGACCTCGCTGATGCAGACGATCGGCCGCTCGGCGAGGAACGTCGATGCCCGCGTGATCCTTTACGCCGACCGGATCACCGAGTCGATGGACCAGGCCGTCAGCGAGACTCGACGACGACGCAGCCTGCAGGAGGCCTACAACACGGCCCACGGGATCACGCCCGAGACGATCCGCAAGGAGATCCGGCAGGGGATCGAGGCCGAGGCCGCCTCGCGGAGGATGGCCGCCGAGGCAGTGGGCAGCGGCCGCAGCGACGACCGCGAAATCGCCGCCACGATCGACGCCCTCGAGGAATCGATGATGCAGGCGGCGGCCGAACTCGACTTCGAGCAGGCTGCCCGCCTGCGGGACGAGATCGCTTCGCTCCGCGACGGCAGGCCGGCGGGAGGACGACGCGGAGGGAAGGGGAAGGGTCGCGGCCGCGTTGGTGGGCGAATCCCGCGACCGAAGCGATGACGGACACGTCCCGAGTCCGCCTTGCGGGCCTTCGGCCCGGGGCCGCCCTTCGGGGAGTGAGAGCCCTTCGGGGAGTGAGAAGAAGAGCGTCAGGTCAGGACGGCGGCCCCGGGCTTGCAGGCTTTCGCGGCCGGTACCTCCTTGGACATCTTCAGGACCGCTCCGGTCGGTCCGGCGGCACCGCCGAGATCGCCGACCTGGAGCACGTGGATTTCGTTGTGGATCGCGACGATTCCGGGAATCTGCCGGCAGCACTCCTCGCAGACGTTTCGCTCGAAGTAGGTCATCACCGAGCCCCCGAGACGGATCACCGAATCACTCACCTCAACGATGATCCGCTCGAGCGAGGGGAGATGGCGAACGGTGAGCATCGCCCGTACCTGGCCGGCCACCTCGTCGTCGCTCACCGCGGTCACTCTGTCGCCTTCCATGATCGCTTCTCCAAAATCACTCACGACGGCCGATTCACCATGCCTGCCACCCGCCATATTCCCACCAGTCCGCAAGTCGCATACCAAACCTGCGGGGTTCCGCGCGACGCGGGCCACATGCCATCGATTTCCCCGCAATCCTGCCTGAAAACAGTCCGTGGCCAGGCTCGGCGGCGGCTTTGGAAGACCGACGACCCGAGTCACCGCTGCCCACCAAAGGGGCAGTGCGTTGCCCGCCGGCAGCGCACGGCTGCTTGCGGAGTCTCTTCAACCGCCTGCCGCCGGTAGGATGGAGTCTGGTCGAATACCGTCTTGCAAAGGCCGCTCGAGGATGTCCCCCTCACGCCAGAGTCGCGCACCCCACGCCGGCGGCGTCGTGCCGCAGGAGTTCCCGCCTCCTGATCTGCCCTGGCCGGTCCTCTGGGAGGGCCTTGGCCGGGTGACGCCAGGATTTCTGCTTTGCGTCGATCACGAGGGAAGGATTCTCTTCATCAATCGCGTCGAGGAGGGCCGCCGGGTCGACGAGGTGGTGGGCCGCACCCTCGGCGACTTCGCCGACCTCTACGACGAGAGCCCCATTGAGCAACAACTCCGGGAAGCCTTCGAGCACCGGCAGGAGCGGTCCTTCGAAACCCAGGGGCGTTCCCTGGCCGGATCGAGGGTCAGCTATGCCGTTCGTATCCTGCCGATCGTGCATGCCGGCGAGTGCCGCTACGCGATCGTGAGCTGCCAGGATTCGCTCGCCCTGCGGGAGTCGCAGGAGCGGCTCGACCGTGAACGCCGCCTGCTGCAGCAGCTTCTCGAAATCCAGGAACGCGAGCGTCAGCTTGTGGCCTACGAGATCCACGACGGGTTCGCCCAGTATCTTGCCGGTGCGATGCTGCATTTGCAGGCCTTCGAGCATGTCGTCGGTGAGTCGGGACTCGGCGAAGCCATGCGGGATGCCGAGGCCTCGGCCAACCTCGATGAAAGCCTGCGGCTGCTGCGGTCGGCGGTCGATGAATCGCGGCGGCTGATCGGCGGCCTGCGGCCTCCGGTGCTCGATGAGCTCGGGATCGTGCCCGCCATCGAATCGCTCGTGGCCGATGCCCGCGATGAGGTCGACGAGGTGACGTTCACCCACGACCTCCAGGGCCGGCTGCCGCTGCAGCTGGAGGCCACCATCTTCCGTATCGTGCAGGAATCGCTCACCAACGTTCGCAGGCACGCCCAGGCGAGTCGCTGCACCGTCGCGATCAGCACGCCCGAGCCCGATGCGGTCAGGCTCGTGATCGAAGACAACGGGGTGGGCTTTGATCCCGACGCGGTCGAGCAGAGCCGGTTCGGGCTGGAGGGCATCCGCCAGCGGGCGCGGCTCTTTGGCGGATCGGCCACGATCCACAGCAGTGCCGGTGCCGGCACCGTGGTCGACGCGACGCTCCTGGTGCAGGAGGTCCGCCCGTCTGGCGAGTGAAACGGCTCTCCACTCGCAGAGCCCGGCAGCCGCTCAGGCAGCCTTGCGTGTCGTTTCGCCAACTCCCGCCGCGTCGAGCGAGCGGCCCAGCCGCCGCCGCTTGCCGCCGGCGGTCGACTCGACCACCCGCTTGCCGGCGGCCTCCGTCGCGGGGGCCGGCAGCCGCTGCCGCAGGTTTTCGGCGAGAGCGACACCGAGATCCTCCCCGTGTGCCCGGTCGCCAACATCCTCGACCGCGTCGGCCAGCCCCAGCACCACGGCCTGCCGCACGCCCTCACGCAACCACTGGAAGAAACTCATCTCGCTGACCTCCCTCGGCTTCGGCCCTGCGGCCCGCCCGCTGCCCTCGCAGGCATCCGGGCCCACGCGGAGTATCGACCTTCCTCAGGTCGCGGGTTGAGCCGCCCGCCCGCGACCGCCCTGTTCCGGTGACTGGGCAGACTCTACCGGCCCCGGGGTGAGGGGCCGGCCGAAACAGACCAGGCACATGTCGTCGCTGCGGAGTTGGCCGGCCGCATGCCGCTCGACATCGGCAAGCAGCCGACGGCCCGCCTGCTCGACCGAACCCGTGGGCTCCCGCAGAACCTCCCAGACCCGCACCATGCCGTAGGGCCGCTGATCCTGGTCCATCGCCTCACTGATTCCGTCGGTGAACATCGCCAGCAGCATTCCCGGCTCCACGCTCACCTCGAAGGCCTCGTAAGCCCAGCCCGGATCGACGCCCAGCGGCAGGCCGGCCTCTTCGATGCCCACCGGCCGCAGGCGGCCGGGCCGCCCCTGGGGATCCTCGGGGTCACACTCGCGAACGACAGCCGGCATGTGTCCGGCATTCACGAAGGTCACCCGGTGGCTGGCAGGGTCGAGCACAGCCACGATCAGCGTGGCAAAGCGGTCCTCCCAGCCGCTGCGGCAGAAGCTCTCGTTGATCCGACAGACCGCCTTCGCCGGATCGGCCTCGCTCGCGAGAGAGTAGCGGACGTCGGCCGAGAGGGCGGCCATCACCAGCGCCGCGCTGACTCCCTTGCCCGACACGTCGGCCAAAGCGATCGCCATCCGTCCACCGGTCAGCGGGATGTAGCCGAAGAAGTCACCGCCGATTTCCCGGGCCGGCTCGTAGAAGTCGAACAGTTCGTAGCCGGGAATCGGCGGAGGCCGGGAAGGCAAAAGCCCCTGCTGCACGCGATGGGCCAGTTCGAGGTCTCGCTTGAGCTGCTCCTGTGCCACCCGCTCGTCGTGGCCGCGGGCCTGCTCGACCGCCTGGGCCGCCCGGCCGGCGATTCCGGCGAGCAGCTCGAGATCCTTTTCCGTGAAGGCCTTGCGGAAGTCGTGGGAATCAATCTCCAGGATGCCGATCACCGCGTCATCTTCGCCGCCCAGGATCGGCACGCACATCATCGACACAATCCGGCTGTCGACGATCGAATCGCTGGCACCGAAACGGGTGTCTTTGGCCGCGTCGGCCGAAAGGATCGCCTGCTTCGCACTGACGACCTTGTCGATCAGCGAGAGGCTCAGCCGCAGCGGGCCCTCCGGCTGCGGGATCCGCAGCTTCTTGGCCCGCAGCACGAGCCGGCCACTCTTGGCGTCGGAGAGCAGCACGAAGCCGCGGTCGGCCTTGGGGAAGATGCCCAAAAGCACATCGAGCAGACGTGGCAGCACCTCGTCGAGCGAGAGGGCACCGCCAATCGCGTCGTCGATCTCCCGCATCGCCTTCAGCTGGGCCTCGGGGTTCTCGCCTTTGGCCTGACCGCCGATGTCGAGCTGCGACATGATCACCGAGTCGCCGGGGGTGGAGTCGAGGAACTCCTCGGAGGTGTCGCCTCCCAGGAGCATCCGCTCGGCCGACGGGGTCGCGGAGTATGCAAAAATCACCCGCTGGTCACAGATCTGCAGTTCGTCGCCGTCGCTCAAGGGGGCCGCTGTCTCGAGCCTTCGGCCATTGAGCGAGGTGCCGTTGCGGCTCCGCAGGTCCTCCACCCAGTACCCGTCCTCCCGCAGGGTAACCGCGACATGCTGCCGGCTCACCGCCGAGGCATCGAGCACGAGATCACAGGCCGGATGGCGGCCGATGATCACGCGGTCGGCCTCGAGGCGAAACTTCTCGCCGCTGTGGGAGCCGCTCTGCACGAGGAGAAAAGGCACCGATTCGCTCCACCTGGTTGCCCGCCGCCGATCGCTCTGGCGGCGACGGTCGTCCCCTTTCCGCGTTGCCATTCTGCCCGCTCAGGGCTAGGCTCAAGGGCTGGCACAAGCATACCGCGGACGTCACCAAGGCTGCACGCGGCCCGCCAACGGTTTCGATCCCGACAGGATTGCGACCCGGATGGGGAATGGTGTAACGGTAGCACGACTGGCTCTGAACCAGTTAGTCCAGGTTCGAATCCTGGTTCCCCAGTTCACTTTTCCCGGCACAGTCTGACCATGGCGGGCCCACGGCATCGCGTGCTGCTCGTCGACGACCAGCCGATCTTCGGCGAGGCGGTACGGAGGCTGATCGCAGACGAGCCCGACGTGGCGTTTGAATTCTGCCGGGAGGCCGATGCCGCCCTCGATGTCGCCGGAGCGTTCCGCCCGACGGTGATCATGCAGGACCTCGTGATGCCCGGCATCGAGGGCCTCGACATGGTCCGCCGTTTTCGTAGCGTGTCGGCCACCCGCGACGTGCCGGTGATCGTGCTCTCGGCAAAGGAGGAGCCGGCGGTCAAGGCCGAGATGCTCACCAACGGGGCCAGCGATTACCTCGTGAAACTTCCCGACCGGGTCGAGCTGCTCGCTCGCCTGCGGGTTCACTCCGAGGCCTTCAGCCGGCTGATCGAGCGGAACGAGGCCTTCTCGGCGCTGGAGCGGTCGCTGGCCGACCTCGAGCGGGAGAAGGAGAAGTCGGAGCGGCTCCTGCTCAACATCCTGCCCGCGGAGATCGCCGGGCGACTGAAGGAAGACTCCGGCACGATCGCCGAGCTGTTTCCGGCAGTCTCGGTGCTCTTCGCCGATCTCTGCGGCTTCACGCAGTTTTCGCACCGTGTCGAGCCCCGCGAACTCGTCGACCTGCTTGACGAAATCTTCTCGGCGTTCGATCGGCTCGCCATCGACCATGGCGTGGAGAAGATCAAGACCATCGGCGACGCCTACATGGCGGTGGCGGGGCTGCCATTGCCGCGGGCCGACCATGCCGACGCCGTGGCCACCATGGCTCTCGGCATGCTCCGCTCGTTTGGGCAAATCATGCGGTCCCGCGGCCTTCCGATGGAGGTGCGGATCGGGATTCACACCGGACCGGTAGTCGCCGGCGTGATCGGAACCCACAAGTTTACCTACGATCTCTGGGGGGATACGGTGAATCTTGCCAGCCGCATGGAGTCTCACGGCCAGCCTTCGCGGGTCCACGTCAGCCAGCCGACTCGCGAGGCTTTGGGCCTGCGATTCCGCTTCGAGGACCGCGGCGAGATCGAGGTCAAGGGCAAGGGGCCGGTGCGAACCGCATTCCTGCTGGGCCCCTCATGATCCGTCCGGCGGATCGAACTCGTTGCCTCCCCGGGGTCCCCGGAGCCACCCGATGCCACCCCAGCCGCAACGCTCCCCTCTCGGCGAGGCTTTCTCCTGGGCCTCACGAATCATGGCGGTGGGGGTTGCAATGTTCCTGCCGGCGGTGGCCGGCAACTCACTCGACACCTGGCTGGAGACCAGGATTTTCGGGCTATTGGGCCTCATCATCGGCTTCGTGGTCGGGCTGACCTGGCTGATTCGAATGACCACAGGCGGGCAGCAGCGATGAGCAGGACCGAAAGCAGGACCGCGACTCTGGCCGGAGCCGGGCTCTTGGCGGCCGTACTGGCGGTTGCCGCGGGCATCGCCCTGGCCATCGGTGATACCGGCCCAGCCCAGCGGCAGGCGGTGGGATTCGCCGCGGTGGTGGTGATGTCCGGCAGCCTCGGCGGCTGGCTGACCGCCCGCTGGGGCAGGGGCCGCAGCCCGGGAATCGCCGCGGCAACGGCCACCGCCGCGACGCTCGTGAGACTGACCCCCCCCTTGGCGGCCCTCGCCTGGCTGGCGTCCACCGGCGGGCCACTGGCCGCGGGCGGGGCGAGGGAATTCCTGGTGATCTTTTATCTCGTCCTGCTTGCCACCGACGTTTTTTTGCACATCATGGAGGGGGCCGGAGCGGCCCGCCGCGGCCGCGGCACAGACGCGAATTGACGTCGCGGCCCTCGGGTGAACACACTCTCGGCCCCGGCCCACTCCGCGGCCAACTCCAATTTCCCGGCCACCCGCAGCCGAGCCGATGTCCGACCACAATCCGATCTACCACCTCAAAGACGCCTACTTCTTCGAGGTGCCCAAGCCGATGTGGCGGCAGGGTTACGAGTCGTATGACGACGTGCCGGGGTTTCTCAAAGCGCCCTTCGAGGGCGAGGGACGGGAGATGCCCAGCCTCGCGGAGTTCAACGAGGCGATGGACGGCAAGATTCTGATCCCCCAGCCGTTTGCCGAACTCGACAGTCTCTATGCCGTCAAAAACGGCTTCGGAATCTCCAAGTTCATGATCCTCGAGCTCGTGCTCGCGGCGATCCTGCTGGTGCTTTTCACACGGCTGGCTCGACTGCTCTCCTCGGGTGATCCGCCGCAAGGGCGCTTCGCGAACTTCTTCGAGGCGTTCGTGATGTTTATCCGTGACTCGATTGCGAGGCCCGCGATTGACTCCCACGACGACCACGGCGGTGAGTCCGGCCATGGCGGTGGAGCGGCCGCGGCCGCGGTCCCGTTGGCACACGAGGGCGACCGATTCGTGCCGTTGCTCCTGACGCTCTTTTTTTTCGTGCTCGGCTGCAACCTGCTGGGCATGGTTCCCTGGGCTGGCTCGCCGACCGCTTCGTTCTCGGTGACCCTGGCCCTCGCGGCGGTGACCTTCGGCACGGTCGTGGTTGCCGGGATGATGCGGTTCGGGGTGGTCGGGTTTTTCACCAATCAGGTGCCGAGCATGGACCTCCCGCTACCGCTGGCAATCCTGTTGAAACCGATGATCTTCGCGATCGAGATGCTCGGGCTGTGCATCAAGCACCTGATTCTCGCGGTCCGGCTCCTGGCCAACATGGTGGCAGGCCACCTCGTGCTGCTGGGAATCATGGGGCTGATCACCGCCGCGGCGAGCTACTCGACGGGCATGTGGGCGACCGTTACCGGCATCAGCGTCGTCAGCAGCACGCTTTTCAGCGTGCTCGAATTGTTCGTGGCCTTCCTGCAAGCCTACATTTTCACCTTTCTTTCGGCACTGTTCATTGGCGCTTCGGTGCACCAGCATTAGGCTTGTCGCCGGCATGGGCGGCCGTCAGGAGGCGTTTCCTCACCGATCCCGTTTCCCTGTCAATTCTCCGGACCGAGCGGTCCGGTCCCTCGTATCGCAAGGAGTTTCCCCCCGCATGATCCGTTCGCTTTTCTCCGTCCGTACGCTCTCCGCCGTGGCGGCCGTTGCGGCCACCTTCCTGTGTGCCGACGTCGCCCTCGCCCAGGAAGCGGGCGGCAGCCCGGCCCTGATCGATCTCACGGCCTCCTTTGGCGTCGGCCTGACCGTGATCGGCGCGGCCTTCGGCATCAGCCGGCTCGCCGCGAGTGCCTACGACGGCATGGCCCGCCAGCCCGAGGTGGCCGGCTCGATCCAGACGGCGATGATCATCGCGGCGGCACTCATCGAGGGCTTCACCTTCTACGCCCTGTTCATCTGCTCGGGGAAGTGAGAGGCGAGAGCCCGGCACGATCCCCGATAGCGACGCGGGGCAGGGCGGCATCCGGCAGACGCCGCCCGCCCCCGACGTTATCGACGAACTTTCGCGAGGAGCCAAATCGCATGCCACTGTCATTCCCAGTCCCGGCAGCCGCCCACGCCGTCGCGGCGTTGCGCCGTGGCCGCCATCGAGGTTTCGTGACATCGGTGACCGCGGTGATGGTCGTCCTCGCGACGGCGGCCGCCCCCGTGGTCACCAAGGCCGCCGACTCTGCTGCTGCCCACTCCGCCCACGGCGAGGATCACGGTGGCGACCACGCCCCGGAGATCGGCCATAATCCGCCGCCGGGAGTGAGCCAGGAAGATTTCGAGAGCCCGGCCTGGTTCCAGCTCGACCTGGCGCTGTGGTCTTTCGCGGTCTTCGTGCTTCTGCTGATCCTGCTGACAACCTTCGCCTGGAAGCCGATCATGGAAGGCCTCGAGAAGCGGGAACGGGGGATCGCCGAAACGATCGCCGCGACCCGGGCGGCCCACGACGAGGCGAAGGGAATGCTCGCCAGCTACGAGCGGCGGCTCGCCGAGGCTGCCGAGGAGGTTCGCGGCATGCTCGAAGAGGCTCGCCGCGACGCCGAAAGCACCCGAACCACAATCATTGCCGAGGCCCGCAGTGCGGCCGAAGAGGAGCACGCACGGGCCCGCCGGGATATCAGGCTGGCGACCGACGACGCGCTCGCCACGATCTCGCAGAAGGCGGGCGATCTCGCGGTCGAGGTGGCCGGCAAATTTATCAAGGAGAAGATCGGGGCCGAGGATCAGGCACGGCTCGTGCG
>Ga0180436_10005011_pt1 | contig 11793 bp, 9 predicted proteins | sample SS_ome_2_FD_132434 | JGI IMG/M metagenome (GOLD analysis project Ga0180436, IMG submission 132434) | Hypersaline lake sediment archaeal communities from the Salton Sea, California, USA - SS_3_S_2 metaG | ecosystem: Environmental > Aquatic > Non-marine Saline and Alkaline > Hypersaline > Sediment...
ATCTTGCACGAGTTAGCGCTATCCCATCAGATGCACGGGCGTGACGTCCGGGCGCTCCCACTGGATCTGAGTGATGAAACGTCGATACTGCATCTGCACGATCAGATCCTCGATGAGAGTGGCCATATCGACGTATTGGTGAATAACGCCGTATCGCGTCCGATGAAGCGAAGATTCGAGGACAGTGCAGAAGCCTTTTCCGACAGTATGCACGTTAACGCTACCGGCCTGTTCATCATCACACGCGCCTTTGGCGACACGATGGCAAGTCAAGGCAACGGGTCCATCATCAACGTCGGGTCGATCCACGGGATGATCGGCCCGGACCCCACGATATACACGGGCACGGATATGAGCGGCTGGTATCCCGACTATTTCTTTCACAAAGGCGGCATGATCAACTTCACCCGCTTCACCGCCTCCTTCTATGGTTCTCGCGGCGTCCGCTGTAACTGTGTCAGTCCAGGGGGCATGAGGACTGCCAGCCATCCCGAGACGTTCGTCAAACAGTACAGCGAACGCACCTTCCTGGGGCGGATGGCCAACGACACCGACCTCATGGGCGCCATCATCTTCCTGGCATCTGATGCCTCCCTGTACGTCACAGGTACCAATCTTCCGGTGGATGGCGGCTACACGGCCAAGTAACCGACTTCCCACTCAACGGTACAGAACCAGCGTCTCCATAGTGCGATAACTCTCTCCTCATCCCCTTCCTCTCCTGGTATCTAGGGAGAGGACTGGTCTTGCCCCGGCAATCCGCGCGTGGTACAATGCACCTGTCCCCCTGGTTCAGCACAGGAGAATTGATGACCATGCAAAGCAAGCCGATGATAATCGTATCACTCGCCGCCGTCCTGCTCGTCGCCGGGCTGGTGGCGGGCTGCGGCGGCCGGGCTGGTGTGGCGCCAAGCGCTCAACCGCCCACAGCCGAGCCGGCCGCGGTACCCCCAGAGGAAGATCCGAGCCCCGTGCCCACTCAGCCGCCGGCACAGGAGTCAGAGCCTACCGCCGCGCCGACGCTGCCCCCTGCCTCCCCCACGCCGGACCCAGAACCCACTGCGCCGGCTCCAGAGCCCACCACACTGGTGGAGGTAGATATCGCAGTCCTTCTCGAGGAGCGCTGTACCGCCTGCCACAGCCTGGATCGGGTTACCGCTAAGAGCGCGACAGCCGAGGAGTGGGAGCAGATCGTCGCCAGGATGGTCAGCAAGGGAGCCGTGCTGGATGACGAGGAGGCAACCCTGCTGATCGAATACCTGACCCAAACGTATGGAGAGTAGCGCCCGAACAATCCTATGGAGACACAAACAGAGCTATGAATGAGGTCTTTCAGGTGGTCCCAGCCCCAACCCGGTCGTTGTGGATACTGGGAGGCGCTGTGGTTCTGATGATCGGCATAGTCTACCTTCTCGGCAGTATCGCCTACGCATCGCGGAACACGCGATTGGAGCTCTCGCCGGACGGGCTTACGATCAGGGGCGGCGTGTACGGCCGCACGATCCCGGCCGCTTCACTGATCGCCCAGGAGGCCAAACGGGTCGATCTGAGCGGAGACTCCGAGTATCGCTTGCGCATACGGACAAACGGAGCGGCGCTCCCCGGGTACCAGGCCGGCTGGTTCAGGCTGGGCAATCGGGAGAAGGCGCTCGTCTTCGTGACGGACCGGGATCGGGTGGTGTATGTGCCCACCAGCCAGGGATACGCGATCCTATTGAGCGTGGCGCAGCCCGAGGAGTTCCTCGCGGCCCTGACACGCACGTTGCCGGCTCGTTGAGCTTCATAGCGAGGAGAATTGACCGGTATGCCCAACCGCGAACGACTGTCCGCGCGCGACCGCGTGCTCAAGGCGCTCAACCACGAAGAGCCCGACCGCGTGCCTATCGATCTGGGCGGCTTCCAGACCGGCATCCACCGCCATGCCTACGCCGACCTGATCCAGTACCTCGGATTCGACGAGACAATCGAGATCCTCGACCCGGTGCAGCAGCTCGCCATCCCCTCCGAACGGGTGCTCCAGCTCCTGCACGTCGACGTGCGTTACGTCACCGCCCACGGCCCCGAGGGGTTCGACGGCTCGATCAAGCGGGCTGTGCGCGATGGGCGCCTGTGGCACGATCTCGCCGACGAGTTCGGCGTCGTCTGGTCGATGCCCGATGACCAGGGGCTCTACATGGATATCTCCCACCACCCGCTGGCGGACGCGACGCTCGACGATATCGCCGCCTACCCCTTTCCCGATGGCCGTGATCCCAGCCGCTTCACGGGTGTGCGCGAACGCGCACTCGAGATCAAACAGCACACACCCTACGCGCTGTCGAGCGGCATCTGTGGCGTCACCTACGAGACGTGCTGGTATCTGCGCGGGCTCGAGCGCTGGTTCATGGATATGCTCGAACAGCCGCAGTTGTGTGAGGCGCTCATCGACCGCACCTGCCAGTATTGGGTCGACTGGATGCAGGGCTTCCTCGGTGAGGTCGGCGACCTGCTCGACGTGATCATGATCGGCGATGATCTGGCCGGCCAACACGGGCCGCTCTTCTCGCCCGCCTTCTACCGGCGCGTCGTCCGGCCGCGGCAGCAGCGCGTCATCGACACGATCAAGGCGCACACCACGGCCAGGATCTGGTATCATACCTGCGGCAACTGCTTCGAGTACATTCCCGACCTGATCGCGATGGGCGTCTACGCCTTGAATCCGGTCCAGATCAGCGCGCCGGGTATGGATCCCACACGCCTCAAGCGGGAATTCGGACGGGACATCGTATTCTGGGGTGGCGCCGTAGATTCCCAACACACGCTGCCCTTCGCCACACCCCAACAGGTGAAGGCCGAGGCCCGCCAGAATATCGAGATCTTCAAGCCCGGCGGCGGATACGTCTTCAACAACGTCCACAACATCCAGGCCGGCGTGCCCCCCGAGAACATCGTCGCGCTCTACCAGGCGGGGTACGAGTTCGGGTTCTATTAGGCAACCCTCTCACAAGCTGCCCACGACTGCGGCGAGGCGCCGCTTGGCAGACATTCACAAAGCGGTGTATCATTGGCTGCTATGACCACGCCACTCCTGACGACCAAGCTCTTCGTCCCGGCGCGGCGCGCCAACCGTGTACCCCGCCCGCAATTGGTCGAGCGGCTGGACGATGGCCTGCGTTTGGACCGCAGGCTCACCCTGATCTCAGCGCCGGCTGGGTTCGGCAAGACGATGCTGCTCAGCGAGTGGGCCGTTGAGGCCGGCCGCCCCATAGCCTGGCTCAACCTGGACGAGGGCGACAACGACCCAGCGCGCTTCTGGGTCTACGTCATCGGTGCGCTGCGGACCGTCAAACCGGATTTCGGTGAGGCTGCGCTCCAGGCGATCCAGTCGCCGCAGGCGCCGGCTCTCAACGCCCTGCTCATCCACTTGATCAACGAGGTCGCGGCTGTCGACCAAGCCGTGATGCTCGTCCTCGATGACTACCACGAGATCACAGTCCCGGTCATCCACGAAGGCGTGAGCTTCCTGCTGGAACATTGCCCACCCCAGTTTCACCTGGCCATCGCCACCCGGGCCGACCCGCCGCTGCAGCTCGCTCGGCTGCGCGCCCTCGGGCAGATGACCGAGATTCGCCAGGCCGACCTGCGTATGAGCCGCGCCGAGGTCCGCAGCTTCCTTGAGCGGACGATGGGGCTTCAGCTGGCCGCCACAGATGTCGCCGCGCTCGGGCGACGCACCGAGGGCTGGGTCGCCGGTTTGCAGTTGGCAGCTCTGGTACTCCAAGGTGTAGCCGCAGCACAGGGGCCTGACGAGATCACGCGTCTCGTCGCAGACCTGACCGGGACTGACCGGTTTGTCCTCGACTATCTGGCAGAGGAGGTCCTGAGACGACAGACCGAGGAAGACCAGCACTTTCTCATCCACACATCCATCCTGGACCGCCTGTGCGGCTCTCTATGTGATGCTGTGTTGGACAGCGATCGGGCGGGCCTGGGCAGGGAGATGCTCGAAAAACTCGAGGCAGCCAATCTCTTCATCGTACCCCTTGACCACCAGCGCCGCTGGTATCGCTACCACCGTCTCTTTGCTGATTTTCTGCGTAGCCGCCTCCAACAGAACCACCCCGAACGTATTCCGGGACTCCACTGCCGGGCAGCCGCGTGGTACGAGATAACCGGCCAGATTGCCGCAGCTGTCGAACACGCGCTTGCCGGACGCGATCTGTCGCTGGCCGCCGATCTGATTGAACGGGCGACTCAGCCGGCGCTGATGCAGGGCGAGGTTGACACGCTCCTGCACTGGATAGCCCGGCTGCCGGACGCCCTCGTCCGCTCCCGCCCGGGTTTGAGTATCTGCTATGCCGAGGCGCTGGTCGTCGCTTGCCAACTCGACGGCGTAGAGCGCTACCTGGATGACGCCGAACGCGGCATCGATCCCCATTCTGCTAGCCCCGCAGCCCGGCGCACGCTGGGGCAGATCGCGGCGATGCGGGCCTACCTGGCCTTCTTCACCGGGGACGCGGCGCAGGCGGACGAGCTGTCGCACCGGGCGGATGCTCTGCTGGCCGCTGAAGACCCATTCTTGCGCAGCATCACCAAATGGCTGATAGGGCTAACCCAGACACTGGGCGGCAATGCAACGCTGGCGCAGGTCTCCCTTGCCGAGAGCGTCCGGCTGAGCCAGGCAGGCGGAGGGCCGTTGGCGGGCATCCTCTCCATCTACGTCTATGCGTACGTCGAGTTCCTACGTGGTCATCCAAAACAGGCCGAACGGATGTACCGCCAGGGGGAACAGCTTGCGCTGGCCAGCTGCGCCGGGCCGGCCCCTCCCGCCCTCGCACTCATCTACCAGGGTTTGGGCGACGTCCTGCGAGAATGGAATGACCTGGAGCAGGCCGAGAGCTGCCTGGAGCGCAGCGTCGAGCTGGCCCAGCAGTGGGGCAACGCCGAGGTACTGGTCGATACATATGCCCTGATGGCGCGCGTGAAACAGGCGCAGGGACACTCCGACCAGGCCGACCAGGCTATCCGCCGCGCGTGGCAGTTCATAGAGGATGGCCGGGTGGCCCAAATGACCGGCCGTTTGGTCGAGGCGTACTGGACACGTTTGCGTGTCGCCCAGGGCGATATCGACGGAGCGCTGCCCTGGGCGCAGGCGGAGATGTCGCAAGCCCAAGGTGGCGGATGGACGACGCTGTTCCTGCACTGGATCGAGCGGGCAACGCTGGTTCGTCTGCTCGTCGCGCAGGGGCGCTGCGGCGCGGCCCTGGAGATGGCAGAGGGACTGTTGAAAAGCGCGGAGGCGGGGGACTGGATGGGCATCGTCATCGAGCTTCTGACGCTCCAGTCGCTGGCGCTGTACGGCCTGGGGAACGCAGATGCAGCGCTCACAGCGCTCCAGCGCGCGCTCAGGTTGGGCTGTGCGGAGGGCTACGTGCGCGTCTTCGTCGACTGCGGTGCGCCGGTAGCTGGCCTGTTGAGGGAGATGTTGCAGCGACCTGCCGGCGACGGCGCCCTGCGCTCCTATGCCCGCAGTCTGCTCGCCGCCCTCTCCCCGGCGGAGCGGACCGAGCTGCCACACCTCCCGGCACCCGCCGGTGCACTGCCCGAACCCCTGAGCGAGCGCGAGAGCGAGGTCCTAGGTCTCATCGCCGCCGGCCTGACCAACCGCGAAATCTCCGAACGACTCTTCATCGCCTATAGCACCGTCAAGACCCACGTCAATAGCATCTACCGCAAACTCGAAGTATCCAGCCGTGTCCAGGCCGTCACCCGAGCGACAGAGCTGGACCTGGTCTGAATCTTTCCACCCCGTAATCCACCTCAGGATGGATGACACTCCACCCGGTCGTGCGCTATGCTGGTGTCACACGCAAGGAGGCGCCAGTGACCAACACACCACCCCAAACGCACGTCGAGATTCGGGTCCGCGGGCACGTGATCCCGGACCAGTGGACAAACTGGTTCGGCGGGTTGGCGATTGAGAATCACTCAGACGGCACCGCACAGCTGAGCGGGCAGGTCGCCGATCAATCCGAACTCCACGGCATCCTGGACCGCATCCGGGACCTTGGGCTCGCCCTCGTCTCGGTACGCGCGACTGAACCAGGCGATGCGTGCGCATCTGGCGTATTCGAGGGCACCCAGGTGAGGCGCTGATGGCCGCACGGCGTTCCAACAGTGGGCGGACTCCTTCGCAGACCGACTTCGCCGATCGCGACGGCCTGCCCGTCGACCTGCGGCAGGTCGTCAAGATCTACAGGACGGATGCTGGCGAATTCACGGCGCTGGCGGGCGTCGACCTGCACGTCCAGCCGGGCAGCTTCCTGGCGATCACGGGTAAGTCGGGTAGCGGCAAGTCCACTCTCATCAACATGATCACCGGCATCGACGGGCCAACGTCAGGCGAGGTCGTGGTCAATGGCACCGCGGTCCACGCGCTGACCGAGGAACAGATCGCCGTATGGCGTGGGCAGACGATTGGCGTCATCTTCCAGTTCTTCCAGCTGCTGCCCACGCTGACTGCAGTCGAAAACGTGCTGCTCCCGATGGACTATGCGCAGAAGATCGCCGTGTCCGACCGGCCAGAGCGTGCCATGCAGCTGTTGGACCAGGTCGGTATGGCCGGTTGCGCCCACGAGCTGCCGGCGGCTCTTTCGGGCGGTCAGCAGCAGAGCGTGGCCATCGCCCGCGCCCTGGCTAATGATCCGCCACTCGTGACCGCCGATGAACCAACGGGGAATCTGGACTCAGGAACTGCGGACAGGGTGTTTCGCCTCTTCGAGGATCTGGCGGATAGTGGGAAGACAATTTTGATGGTCACGCACGACGACGATCTGGCTCGGCGCGCGCAGGGTACAATCGTCCTGGCCGACGGCAGTATTGTGGACACCGTATGGAGGCTGTGATGCGCGCCTCAACAACACCAGCACAGACCACAGCAACTGGTTCGCTGGTAGACTTGCACCAGGTCGTCAAACGTTACGACAGCCTGTCCGGGCCGGTCGTCGCGCTCAAGGGCATCGACCTACATGTCCAGGCAGCCGAGTTCCTGGTCGTCACCGGAAAGTCCGGAAGCGGGAAAACGACACTGGTCAACATGATCGCGGGGCTCGATCGTGCGACTGCGGGTGAGATCTGGGTCGCCGGGACGCCCGTGCACCGCCTCAGCCAGAACCGGGCAGCGGCCTGGCGGGGGAGGGCTGTGGGCGTTGTCTTCCAGGGTTTCGAGCTGATGCCCACACTGACGCTGCTGCAGAACGTCAGACTGCCCATGGACTTTGCCGGCCGCTACGGCATACGCCAGCGCCGCCACAGGGCGCTCGAACTGTTGGACCAGGTGGGTATCGCGGGGCACGCTCACAAACTGCCCTCGGCCATTTCCGGCGGACAGCAGCAGCGCGTCGCCATCGCACGCGCGATGGCGAACGATCCGCCGCTCCTGGTCGCCGATGAGCCCACCGGAAGCCTCGATTCGCACACAGCGGCTGGTGTACTGGCCGTGTTCCAGAACCTCGTATCTCAGGGCAAGACGATCGTTCTCGTGACCCACGATGCCGACCTTGCACGCCGCGCGACACGGATGATCAGGCTGCACGATGGCGAGATCGTCGGGGGAGGCTGAAGATGCTGGGGGCCAGGTGGTACAAGGTACTCAATGACCTGTGGGGCAATAGGACCCGTACAGCAGTCATCGTGCTCTCGATCGCCGTGGGGCTTTTTGCGGTCGGCACCATCGTCAGCGCCAGAGTCATCCTCACCGTCGACCTGGCGCGCGGCTACGCAGCCATCAACCCGTCCAGCGGCATCATCCGCACGGCTGAACCCTTCGATGAGGGATTCATTCACTCGGTGCGGGGGATGGACGGCGTCGCGGCGGTCGACGCCCGCCGCGCGATGGAGGTGCGCATCCAGGCTGGATTGGGCGAATGGATGAGCATTAAACTGTTCGCTGTCGCCGACTATGAGACGATGCAGATCGACGTGATACGCTCAACAAGCGGATCGTGGCCGCCGCCCGACCGGGAACTCCTCGTCGAGCGCGCCGCCATCGGGCTGATCGATGCCAACGTAGGCGACAGCGTGCTCATCGAACTGCCCAACGGCCGGCAGCGCCAGCTGCGGATTGCCGGGCTTGCGCACGATATGGTCCAGGTGCCCGCCCAGTTCGATGGCTCCCCCTATGGGTACATCTCCTTCAAGACATTGGAATGGTTCGGTGAACCCTACGGCTTCAACGAGCTGCACATCGTGGCGACGGATGCGAGTAATGCAGCCCGCGCCCTCGCGGCGGTCAACCGGGTGAAGCACAGGCTCGAGCGCAATGGCTTCACGCTCCCCTTGACGCTGGCGCCGCAGCCCGGGCAGCTTCCCCTGGACGACATCATGCAGGCCGTGCTCATCCTGTTGGGGCTGCTCGGCGTGCTTGCGCTCTTCCTGAGTGTGTTCCTCATCATTAACACCGTCTCTGCGCTGCTGGCACAGCAGCAGCGCCAGATTGGTGTGATGAAGGCCATCGGCGCGCGCACGATTCAGATTGTGGGCATGCTCGTCGTGATGGTTGTGATCTATGGCCTGCTGGCGCTGATTCTCGCCGCGCCACTGAGCGTGATCGGCGCGCGCGAAATCAGCCGCTTCGTCGCTCAGCAGTTCAACTTCGACCTGCTGAGCGCGAACTTCTCGACGGAGACCTTCGCGCTGCAGGCAGCCATCGCCATCATCGTGCCGGTCGCCGCATCAATCTTACCGATACTGGCTAGCCTGCGCGTCACCGCCTCCGAGGCATTGAGCGGCTACCGGCCCGCCTGCAGCCGGTTCGGCGCGGGTATCATCGATCGTGCGCTCTCGGGCGCCAACCTGTGGTTTGCGCGGAACGTGCTGCGCCGCCCGCTCCTGCTCGCGTTGCGCAACACCTTCCGCAGCAAGGGGCGCCTGGTGCTGACGCTCACCACGCTAACCCTGGCCGGTGCTATCTTCATCGGCGTCTTCAGCGCGCGCACCTCGTTGATGCACGCCATCGATGACCTGCTGAGTTGGTGGAGATTCGACACGGTGATCACGCTGGCGCGGCCCTACCGCACCGCGCGGGTTACCCAGATCGCGCGCGCAGTGCCCGGCGTGGTCGAGACCGACATCTGGTTCCAGATACCCGTGAGCCGGGTGCGCGATGACGGCAGCGAGAGCGGCGCGATCTTCCTCTTTGCGCCCCACGCGGACTCCCGGTTGGTGCGCCCGCCTCGGATAATCGAGGGACGTTGGCTCCTTCCGGAGGACGACAACGCCCTGGTGATCAACGCGATCATGCAGGCCGAAGAACCCGACATAGACGTGGGGGATGAGATTGTGCTCAAGGTGGCAGGTCGCGAACGGATGTATCGTGTCGTCGGTGTGTGTTTGGGCATCATGGTCCCGATGAGCTACGCGGGCTACCCCAACATCGCCGAGGCCACAGGAAACATTGGCTGTACGGGGGCGGCGCTGGTTCGCACACAGTCCCATGCCGTTGAGGACGTCGCTCGGACCACCGCCGCACTCGAGACACGCTTCAAGCAGCTCGGCCTGCAGGTCAGCGATGTGCAGACGATTGCACAGGAACGGGCGGAGCTGGCGGCCAACTTCGACATCGTCATCGGTCTCCTGCTCGTCATGGCCATTCTGCTCGCCATCGTCGGCGGGCTGGGTCTGATGGGCACGATGAGCATCAACGTAATCGAGAGAACACGCGAGATCGGCGTGCTGCGAGCGATCGGCGCGCCCAGCTGGAGCGTCGCATGGGTCTTCGTACTGGAGGGCGTCACCACCGGCTTGCTGAGCTGGATCCTCGCCGTGGCCTGCTCAATCCCGCTCGGGCGGCTGCTCACGAGCGCCGTCGGGATGCCCCTGATGGGAACGCCGGTGGACTTCAAATTCTCGATCGCGGGCGTCTGGCTGTGGTTGGCCGTGGTCGCTACCCTGAGCACTGTTGCGAGTGCCTTGCCCGCACGCCGCGCCTCGCGGCTGACAGTCCGCGAAGTACTGGCCTACGAATAGGCTCGCTGCTGAACGGCGCTGGAGGTGGCGTGTTTTCCAACGCGCTGCCACCCAGTTTTCCTGCCTGTAGCGTGACATCCTGCCCGCTCGTATTGACAGATGTATCGCATCATGATACCTTAATGTCCCGACCATCGTCGTCGGGCAGGCAGCCGGGACCGCAGCGGCACTGGCGGCGCAGGCAGACGCACATCCGCGAGATGTGAATCTGACCCAGCTGCAAGCGGCGCTTCGGGCGGACGATGTGGTGCTGGATGTCGAACACGTGACGTTCGATCTTGCGATTCCCAAGGACAAAATCCGGAGGCTATGAATGAACGATAACAGACCGAACATATTGTACATGGTGTGCCACGATCTGGGCAGGACGCTGGGCTGCTACGGCAAACCGGTGACCAGCCCCAACCTGGATCGCTTCGCGAATCAGGGCGCGCTCTTCACCACCGCATTTTGCAGTTCGCCCGCGTGCAGCCCCTCCCGTGGGTGCGCCATGACTGGCCAGACCGCCCACACCAACGGACTGATGGGGCTCGTCAACAGGGGCTGGAGCATGCCAGAAAGCACACGGACGATCGTCGATTATCTCAACGACGCCGGGTACCTGACGGCCCATTTCGGTCTGCAGCACGAACAGCACAGTGCTGCTGCCAACCGCTACCAGGTCGAGGGATACCGCCAGCGCAGCGACCTCTATGCTGAGAACGCAGTCGATCAGGCGATCGAGTTCCTGGAAGTTCATAAGAACACAAGCCGCCCCTTCTACCTGAATGTGGGCACACTTGAGGTCCATTGCAGCCAGTGGCAGGGCAAATTGGACAATGGCGAACGGCTCAGCGTGTACGGCACAGAAGCACTGGATCGCGTCTATGTGCCCCGCGTCTTTCCAGATGTCCCTCAAGTAAGGCGGGAGATGGCCAAGTTCCAGGGTGCGATCCGGTTTCTCGATGGCCAGTTCGGACGGCTGATGGCAGCGGTCGACGGGGCAGGATTGGCGGACAATACGATCGTTGTGTTCACGACCGACCACGGCATGGCTGGTATGCGCGCCAAGATGACACTATACGATCTGGGTGTGGAAAACGCACTGATGATCCGACTCCCTGGCAGGATCGCCGCCGGACAGCGGATCGATGACTTGGTGGCAAACATCGACCTGATGCCCACCCTGCTGGAGGCAGCCGGCGCAGAGATCCCACCGCAAGTGCAGGGCCGCTCCTTCTGGGGACGCATCACCGGAGGGTCTGCCGTGGACAGCCGCAGCGAAATCTTCACCGAACGCAACTACCACGGCGGCGTCATATCCCACTACGACCCAATGCGAGCCGTGCGAACAGACCGCTATCACTACATCAGAAACTTCGGCGACGATCCCAGGGAGTACTGGCTCCCACAGGATGTGCCCTATATGAATGAAGACTACGCCGATTGGTGGGATTACCTCTGGCCGCAGCCCGCGCTCCCACGCAGTCGTGAAGAGCTCTTCGATGTCGTGGCGGACCCCGACGAGTTCACGAACCTGGCAGATGACCCGGGCTACGCGCAGATCAAAGCGGACCTCGCCAGCAAGCTGGAGCACTGGATGGAAGAGACGGCCGACCCGCTGCTCAGAGGCGACATCCCAGACAAACTACACGGCTGGCCAGAGAAGCCATAGACTCGTAATGATCACGGCACCTGCCGATCTTGCCGCACGATGACCTCGTAGAGCACGAGCATCCCGAGAGAGCCTGCCAGCATAAACGGCCCGACGATCTCGAGACCCCAGCGTACAGCGAGCACACCGGCCAG
>Ga0180436_10005013_pt1 | contig 11792 bp, 11 predicted proteins | sample SS_ome_2_FD_132434 | JGI IMG/M metagenome (GOLD analysis project Ga0180436, IMG submission 132434) | Hypersaline lake sediment archaeal communities from the Salton Sea, California, USA - SS_3_S_2 metaG | ecosystem: Environmental > Aquatic > Non-marine Saline and Alkaline > Hypersaline >...
TGTCGATCGGGATCAACACTACCAGTCCAAATGGGCAAATTTTCACTTTTACCTCACCCATCTTTTACCTCCCATATCTTGAACTTTGCGAAACTGGCAACACCCCGAAAAAAAAATTTCAATTTCAGGCCGATCGGACGAATTTTTATTTTATTTCAAAAAGTCCCGGACTCCTCGATCTTGGACCCTATCTCTCGCCCGCCACCCGTGCCTATGTATTTACCGGGCGGAACAACTGCGCAGACCGGCGGGTCCGCCGAATCAATATGCTGTTCGCCGAAGACGGACCCGGCCTGAAGGCGGCAGTCGATGCGCTGCGAACAAGCCTGCTCGTCTCCATCGCCGCCAACGTGGTCCTGATCATGCTGATCTCGACTCTCTTCGACGGCACCGGTGGCTTCTGCGACGCCAAGGCAGCGGCGGCCAGGGACTCGTTCCGCTTCATCGTACTGTTCCAAATCCTCGTCAACGCGCCGGCGTTTGTGTACTTCCACCGCGCCGACAAAGAGGCCGCGCGCGAAGAGTCGGGCGGCACGCCGGAGGGCCTCAAGCAGTCGTTCTTCTTCTTCGTCGTGGCGTTCCTGCTCAAGGTCCATATGACGCTGAGCACGTTCCTGTCGGGGCCGTTTGAACAGCGGGTCTTTATTGCCCTGGTCGGCCTCTTCGTCGTCGCCTCGTTTGCCTCCTACGCGTGCCTGGTTCGCTATGGCAACAGCCTGCTACTGTGACGCGGTTCAATAAACTACGCGCTCTTCTTGTCGAAATCCACGCGCACTCGCCTGCCAGCCGGCGCCATGGCCGCCAGTGCGGCATAGAAGTCCTCGGTGGCCTGCAGCAACGCCGGCGTGTCGTCGGGGCTGATGTCGGCAAAGTCGATCGGCTCGCCGCACTCGACAACGACGCGCTCGCGCACGGAGCCGAAGAACCACCGGCCCCACATCGGCACCAGCGGCCACCAGACGAGCGGGCTGTCGAGCTTGTGGAACGTCAGGTTCTCGTCGGGCGACAGGACCGGCACCACCAGACACCGATGCCGCGCCGCGAGCCTCACAAAGCCCGGGATGCGGCGCGGGCGGAGGATCGAGATGCGCCCGTCCGCGGCGTCGCGGCTGCGCACGGCGTGTTCCTTGCCAGCGACGCCGCTCGGCGACAGGGCGAGACTGTCTCCGTTGGCCAGGATTTCGCTCATGATCCACAGGTCGCTCGTCACGATGCCGACCAGCGAGTAGACTAGCCGCACCAGCGGCACCAGGAACGTGAGCGGCGTCGAGACGACGCGGATCCGGCGGGTCTGCTCCGGCGGGAGCTCGGCGCCGGGGTTGGCAAACAGCGCCAGGTGGCAGCAGGCCAGCCCGTGCGGCTCGCAGGCGTAGATGACAGGCCTGTCCGTTGGCCGGGGCTTGCGTCCGAACGTCGCACCAAGGAAAAACCACACCACGGGGATTCGCCTCGCTGCCGGCACCTGGGCGCCCGTTGCCATCCACAGGGCACACGCGCCGAGCGAGAAAATGTACCACAACGCCGCAGCGCAGACCGGCGCGGCGGAGAGCCAGTGCGCGGCGCCGAGGACTGCGCCAAAGCAGCCCAGGACGACGACGGCGATGATCATAGGTGGCCTTTGGTGCGGGCGGTCAGGCGAAGATTTCTTCATTCCTCCTGATGTACACATTCCACGGATAGTCGCCGGCGTCGTCGATCACGAGCATGCACGCCAGGATGTCTTCCTCGGTAAACGGCTGCCACTCAACGAGAAATTCGGCGCACAGCTCGCGGACCGTCGAGTGGTGGAACACCGGCTTCGGGGTCCAGATCACCAGGTCGAAGCCGTCTGCGCGCGCCTTGCGCAGGGCCTCGACGACGGGGTGGTTCTCGATCAGCTTTTCGTATATCCTGCAGACCAGGGCGCGGAACTGCAGCGGAGTCATGAGCTGGTTGCCACTGCCCGTGAGGTTGACGTAGAGCTTGGGCGATTCCGCGTCGATGTCGTATTTGCGCATCAGCTGCCTCTCCGAAAAGCGCAGCCTCGACGGGGGCATGCGCTGCTCGAATCCGCGGCGCAGTTGTTGCCAGAACTCCTCGCGGATCTTGTCGCCAAAGTCAAAGTTGTACAGCCCGCAGAGCTCAAGCAGGTGCGCCACGCTGGGGCTCACGTAGTCCCGCAGATGCACCGGGCCGACCTGCCCGAAGGCGAGCTCGCCAAACACCGGTGTGCCCTCCTCGGCGGCCGCGCGGCGGATCCTGATGCCCACGCTGTCGTCGAGGTGCGGGTTGTACTGCCAGCGGTTGTTTGTGCGCAAGGCCACCAAGCCGGCCTCGCCGGCCTCGCGTCGCAAGTATGCGCCGCTGTTAACTCGACGGCGGTGTTCGATGCTGGTGTCCAGGTAAATCGGCAGAGCCAGTCGACTGCGATTGCGGCTGTGGACTCCGCAGAGTAATGTGCCGTCGGGGATTGTTTTGTACTTGGCGCGATATCGGCAGCCGTTCGGGGCCTGGCACGAGAGATCGTCCGACAGAAGCGCGAGCAGCGGCGGGAGAGTCATTGGTGGGGTTCAGTGTCTGGGATGGCGGGAGCGGCGGACTCGGTATTTATTCCATGTCTAGTGAGACCATATCTTCATCGACGTCCTGCACCTCTTCGATCAGACTCGCTCGGCCAACGGGGCGCATCGGCGTGCCGCTCGTCTGAAGTCTTCGCCTGGTCCGGGACTCTGCGTTATCGCAACAGTACAGCAGCTGCGGGTGGGAGAACTGCTCCGCCGCCAGCACGTAGTTGCACACGAGGATCAACAGCCCGACCCACTGCAGCGCAAAGCCCGCCTGGGTCTGTTTCCGCAGCTCCAGACTGCCGTGCGAGAGGAGGATAAAGTACACCGCCACGACGCTGATGACAAAGTAGACGCCGGCCAAAATCTGCGACGACGCCGAGCGCAGCATCAGCGGGTTGTTGACCTGTCCCAGCACGGCGCGGAGGCTGGCGTAGCCGTGCGCCATGCGGTGCAGCAGGAAGAACACCGCCGCCATCGAAGACGTCAGAGTGGCCTCGACGGAGGCGTACGACATCTCGCGGTCGTACTGCTCGGCGAAGTGCACCTCGGCCGAGAGGATTACAAGGGCCGCGATCCAGAGGCCCAGCGTCAGGATTGTGTTGATGAAGTGGACAACAATCCAGCAGGTGGCCCGCATCGTCGCTGTTGGGTTCCGGGTCGGCGGCGGCCTAGACCACGCGCAGCGACACAAATGCGCAGACTTTATTGGTCCTTATCGTCCCGATCTGCGTCCTCGTTGTCGTCCGCAGCCCCCGCTTGGGCCTGGGCAGCCCGGCGGCCGCGCTCGACGGCCAGGTCCTTCTCGATCTGGGCCCGCTTCACCAACCGCGAGGCATACTGCCGCAGACACTCGCCGTCGTCGTGGCCGCCCCTCCGCTGGGCTTCGGTCTCGCACACGTGGCTGCAGAATCCGACCGACTGGCAGCGGCAGCGGTAGACCGACTCGTTGTCGCACATGGCGCACTTGGGGTTGTCGGTGTAGTTCAGAGTTTCCAGCGTATTGGGCGGACACAGATACACGGCGCGGATGCACGGCTCGCCGCTGACGCGCGGGTGCGGTGCAATGTGGTACGCCACGTCGTGGTCGGCCATCAGCTTCGCCGTCGCTCGGTGGATCAGGATTGCCTTGCTCGTGCCGAACGGCAGCGCCCCGCCGTCGTGCAGCACCCAGTCGGCGACGGGCACCTCGAGCGGGTTCACCTTGTCGTGGCTCAGCAGGATCGCACGGCGGGTCTTGCGCTCGGTCTGGTCAATCTGTTCGAGCTCGGCGTCGGCCTCCGCTTTCGTCGCCGGCGCCTCGCCTTCGACGAGCGTGACGATGAACTCGGACGCCTTGTTCTCGAACATCCACTCGGCCGACGTTGGCGGCCGGAATTGGCTCTCGCGCGGCTCTTTTTTGTTCTCGGCTGGCTTCTCCTCGGCGGCCGGCTCGTCCAGCTGCAAGCGAAAGTCCACCGCCGCGCGCTTCGGGAACTTTAACATTGTTGGTCCTGCGTGGGTGCGAGTTATGTCCACACGCCAAAGACGCCGTGCCGCAGTTAATACCTCATCGGATCGGGCTGCATGGAACATCATCAAGATCGCGCTGTCTGTGACGGCTGTCTCGCTTGGCGTATTCTTCGCCATCGCGTTGCTCCGGATCTTCAACTCGGCGAGCGAGACGCGCCGCTGCCTGGACGTGCGCCGGTTCAACGTCCGGCCCGACACGCCCGCGATTCAGCCACCGCCTTCTTCCGAGCCTTCGGCATTTGGCTACTTCTACACCAACACCCGTCAGCGCTTCATTCGCTGGAGGCTAGCCGACGACTACACGGCACTGGGCGTCGACATCACCGACATCAATCTCCACGGCCCGCTGACGCCGACGGAGCCTGACGTGGCGCCGGTCGTGCTCGACATGGGCACCGGCCGCAACGACGCCAGCCACTACTTCCGGGGCAACGCCACGGCCTCGCCGCGCCTGCTGGTCGAGCTGGGCAACGACCCCGGCTCCTACTACGTGGCCTTCTACACCGGTCTCAACACGGCGCGCCGGGAGATCGGGCGTGATTACTTGAATAAAATCTGCTAGCCGGGCCGTTTATTCACTTCTGCCGCTCGCTCGGCAGCGCCGAGTTCGCCGCCAGGATCTCGGCCACGGACTGGGCGTTGTTCTCGGCGGGCCGGACCCAGACCATGCCGGACTCGAGCTGGCCGGTCGAGCTGATCTGCTGCGCGTAGAGGCTGGTGTACAGCTGGCTCATCTTCTGCCGGTGCGCCACCGCCTCGGCCGACGCCTCGCTCGTCATCGAGTCGCCGCTCTTGGCGCCGAGGTGGCTGTCGCGGAGCTTGTACCGGCCCGCCGTCGGCTTGGCGAGCGCCTGGTCGAGGATGTGTTCGTCGTGCAGCTGGTCCAGGCCCTTGTGCGAGAAGGCGAACCGCTTGCGGTGGTGCGCGTGCGCGTGGTGCCCGGCGCGGGCGTGGCGGTGCAGGTGGCGGTGCGGGTGCAGCTGAGAGCTCATTCGGTGCCGGACTGTTGAATCAAATATTAGTCCGGGACGAGCTCAGCGGAGGGCCGATCAAAAACCCCAACCCTCACAACGAAAGATGACAGCCAAAGCAGTGCAACTGGACGGGATACAGCGCATCCTGGCCGCCACCGACAAATACGCGCGCCACAGCAACGCCCTGCGCACGGCCGAGAACACGCGACGGCTGCCGGCCGAGGAACGCGAGCGGCAGATCAACGTCGGCCGTGTGTTTCTCGAGTCCGAGACGCCGCTGGTCGACAAATCGGGCCTGGTGGCCGAGCCGCTCGAGCTCACCAACGAGGCCTGCGTCGCGCGCTGGGGCAAGTCGCTCGACGACTGCACCCGCGAGCGCATCGCCGCAATCCGCGCCGCCGTCGGCGACGAGCGCGACGTCGACCCCGAGACCCTGGTGGCTCCAGCGCACGCCTGGCTGCGGCAGGCGCTCAACCGCAGCGACGAGACGTGGGCCGTGCGCTGCCAGCGCGTCATGGCGCGCAGTCTGGCCGACCTGTGCACCGAGATCCACGCCGCCACGGGCGGCACGAAGAAGGCTGTCCTGCGCGAGGCCAAGTCGCGCATCAGCAAGACCGAGGCGCTGGCGCTGCTGGACGCGCCGCCGGCCGACGCGCCGCTCGAGGAGCGGTTCAAGCGGTGGATCGAGGTCAACGCCGGCGCGGCGCAGCGGCAGATCGAGGACCGGCTCATGGCCGAGGACCCCAAGGCCGATCCGGTCGTGGTCAACAACCGCGCGCGGGCTGAGATCAACAAGATCGTCAAGAAGAAGACCTCGAAGTGGCTGCAGTTCTTCAAGGACGACAAGATGCTGCGCATCCTGCAGAACTACGAGGACATGGGCGACAGCGACGCCGGCGCCATCCTGGAGCACTACCTGGCGTACAAGGTGCGCCTCGAGTCGCGCACGCAGCGCGAGTTCGAGAACCGCAGCCACGACCTGCTGGCGCAGCGGCAGGCTCGAGAGGAGCGCATCGCCGACGACGCCGAGTACCGCCGCCGCGTCCACCACCTGCTCGACGCCGGCGACGGGCGCGTGCCGCACGGCGAGGCCGACTTTGCGCCGTCGGACGCGGCGCGCGATCCGCTCACGATGGTCGTCGCCGAGCTCGAGGACCCGCTGACCGGCGCCAGCGCGCGCACCAACGCCGCCGGCGACGTGCTGAGCGCGCGCACGCAGACGGCGGCGCAGTTCCTCCGCGCCTACGCCCAGGACAAATCGGACTCGGCGTCGGCGGTGCACCAGCGGCTCTCGGAGCGGCTGGCGTTCAACGTACAGGAGGCGATCTCGCTGCACATCAAGTTCATGCAGGTCGCCAACCCGACCGCCCTCTTCGCCGGCAGCGAGCACGAGCCGTCGCCGTCGGGCAACACCGTCGACGACCTGCTCGCCCTGCTCGACTCGACCGAGGCGGTGCCGAATCTGGACGGCAACGCCGTGGTCCGCTACCTGTCGGAGTGGCAGCGGTGCCTGGTCGAGTCGCGCATCGACGTCGACAACGCCGTCGCGCTGCGCCACCGGCAGTACGACGCCGACGTGGTGCGCAGCGTCATGGCCGAGCTCAAGATGACGCGCGCCGAGGTCGAGGCCAGCTTCGCGTACGGCGTCGATCCCGAGACGTGCGAAGTGATGCGCCGGATCATGTGGGCCGCCGAGAACGACTGGTTCCTGCAGTCGGACGCCCAGGCCGACGAGAAGTACAAGCACCGCGAGCGGATCGAGAAGATCGAGCGGCGCACCAAACGCCGCCGCACGGCCGCCACGACGAGCGGGCCCGAGAGCAACGGCACGTCGTCGACGGGCGGTGCGGCGTCGCACTCGCAGTCGCGCACGCGCGAGGAGCTCGAGGCGTCCGACGACGAGGCGGTGCGGCGCGCCGACCCGGCCGACATGTACACGCTGGAGGCGCAGTTCAAGAACATGGCGCTGCACTCGCGGGCGGCGCGGCGGATGCCGATCATCGAGGCCGACTACTTTCCGCAGTTCATGCGCAAGGGCCTCGGCGCCGAGATGGGCGAGCGCGACTGCCGCAACGGCGACAACTGCTACTGCGCCGTCAAGAGCGCCATCTATCCGTTCGTCGAGGACGGCCGCCGGCGCGGCAAGGACTTTGTGTGCCGCGAGTTCCTGCTGCCGGCCGAGCTCGACGAGTGGAAGGTCAAGCGGCAGCTGCCGACGCGCCGCGGGCTGTGCGTGTTCTGCGAGATGTTCATGATCTCGATCGAGTACTCGCGCCTGGTGCGCGACCGCGTCACGCCGCTCAAGATCCTGCACCGCTGGGCGGTGCGCATCGGGCCGGGCCAGTTCAACGCCGCCTGCATGCTGCCGGTGGCGCACGAGGACCGCTGGACCGGCGTGGTGCGCCCGTTTCCGCGCATGAACGCCAACAACTACGTCTACGGCGAGACCGACGTCGGCAAAGTCCGCTTGCCGTGCATGCGGCCCACGGATCGGCTGGATTTTCGGCTTACCTCCAACAAACGAATGCGTATCTAGGGTCGGCCCGCGTCATGCCGCTCCTGCCCTGTATCGCGGCCAGCGATCGGTGGCATGAGCGCGGGCTTTCCCACAACACCACACGCATTCCGTTCTCCGGCCTCGGCGACCAGATCTGCCTCCAGTGCGCCTCGCCGCTCAACTCGGACTGCGGCTTCCTCAATCTGGCGCTCAAGCACGTCCAGTCGGAGCGCGACGGCGACGCCCGCTGGCGCGTCGAGACGCTCGCCTGCATGTGCAGCCAGTGCGAACAGGCCTCCACTGAGATCGACCCGTCCGGCTCCGAGGCGGCCGACCGCCGCGAGCGGCTGCTGGCGCGGCACCGGTTCGATCGGCTCGACCAGCTGCTCGGCGTCGACGAGCCCGTCGCCGACCAGCGCCGGTTCGAGGTCAACACAGTGCCGGTCCTCGAGCTTCGCCGCATCGTCCTCGACGAGCGCCGCTACGCCTGGGACGCCGGCGCCGAGCCGCTCGTCGGCCCGGAGCGCGCGCACTACGCGCACCTGTTCTGTTCGTTTGCGCACACCGTGGCCTGGCTGGCGCGCAACGGCGACGAGCAGCGCCGCCTGGTCTCTGCACTGGCCGGCGACCGCGCCGAGCTGGAGCGGCACTTCCAGCTCTCGTGGCCGGCCGAGGTCGACCTGCTCGGCGGCGCGCACTGGATCCTGGCGGCGCTGGTGGTGCGCGTCGCGGCGGCGCTGCGCCTGAGCAAGATGCTGCGCCAGAACCTGCGCTACGACTACCGCAACAAAGTCGACACGCAGTGGGCCGTGCTGATGGCGACGATGTTCGCCGACACACACCTCGACCTGCACCTGCTGTGCGATCTGTTTGCGCTCTACGACGACGGCTGGATCGAAACGCCGTTCATGGTGAACATGGTGCCGTCGGAGCAGGTCAACGGCCACCGGCAGCGGACGCCGATTCTCAGCGAGGTCATTCAGTTTCCGCCGCTGCTGATGGCGTACCCGCATCCGCTGCGGTGCGTCTACGCCGGCGAGCTGATCGACGCGACGGGCGCCGTGGCGCGGAGCAATTTGTGGACCGACGTGCAGGAGAAGACCAAGTCGCAGGTGGCGTCGTTTGTGCACGTGTTTTTGTGCAAGGCCGGGAACCATCGGGTGAGTCTCGGCGAAGTTTCGCCGCAACTTCGGCGGTGTTTTGACGGTGTTTTCGGTCGAACACCGGTGTTTTTTGACGGTGTTTTTGGTCGAACACCGGTGTTTTGCCGGTGTTTTCAAAAAACCGAAGTTTCGGCGAAACTTCGTCGTCTCTTTTGCTGGGCACGACCGAAATTTCCGAAAATGTCGTCTCGACTCCACTTCCGCTTCCGCTTCCACTTCCACTAACCGTCTCTCCTGCGCAGTGCATGTTGCGCGAGTTCGACGTCATGCTGTGCCGCGAGCTGGGCAACTTCCCGGTCCTCATCAAGTTCGTCATGAACCTGCTCGAGTGTTTCCACATGGGCAACTACCCCGGCGCCCGATTCCGCCCGCTCTGGCGCTTCCGCAAGCTCGTCCGGCGCACGCACCACTACGACCGATTCTCAATCGACGAGTGGTGCGTCTCGTGCAACAAGAACAAACAGGTCGCGTGCCCCAAGTGCGACGGCCGCGTGCCCGGCGAGGAGGACCCCGTCCACGCCGACCACATGTGCGACATGTGCACCTTCATCCGCTCCGTCAAGCTCGAGATCTTCCTCGCCGTCAAGGAGTTCTTTGTGTACCAGATCCGCTGCCAGCGCACCACCGAGACCCTGCTCGAGTCGGAGCTCGGCTGGATCGAACACGCCCGGCTCGTCGAGATGGCCTGCGACGACGCGCGCTCCGTCCTCAGCCGCCCGTGCGCCTCTCCGCGCGTGCGCCACTTTGACGTGCGCCGCTCCGCCGCCGAGATGATCCGGCACCTCGAGCTTCTCCATGACTGGTACGGGCTCTGACGCGCGCCGCTCAGTGTCTCTCTCTCTCTCCGCTGACTCGCCTTTCGCAGCAACAAGGTGGCGAACAAACGCCTCTTCAAGAGCTTCGAGCTGTACGACCTCTTCCTCGGCAAGATGAAACGCATCGCCGGCTCCAAGTGCACCATCGCGCGCTGGACCGGCTGCCAGCAGCCCGGCGACTTTCTCCTCGCCCCGCTGCGCAAGGCCGAGCTGGAGCCGCTGATCGCGCAGCACCCGCCGCTGCGCAGCCTGCTGCAGTGCGACGTGCCGCTGGCGCACCTCGACGGCGCCCGCTGGTGCGACCGGTACAAGCTGGCGCAGGTCGACGCGCTGGCGCAGTTCTGCGGCCAGACGGGCGACGCCATCATGTCGACGCTGGCGATGGTCGGAGTCTCGCCGGCGGCTCTCGACATCCTGACCGAGCTGCACTTCAACTCGGCCGAGCGCGACATGCCCGACCACGCGACCGAGCAGGTCATCACGCGGCTCTTCCTCGACCACCCGGTCGACTTCCACGTGGTGCACTACTTCTTCGCCTCGATGCAGCTCTACGACCGCGTCCGCGTCCGCCCGCTCGACGCCAGCGCCGCCTTTGCGCAGGGCAACGCGCTGCGCCAGCGGTACCACATCGCGCCGTGGGAGCGCATTCCGGCGGGCACCGACGACGTGTACTTCTGCCGCCACTGCAAGATCATCTACGCCTACGTCGTCCAGCCGCCCGAGAACGCCTCGCTCAAGCAGCGGCGCGAGGTCAACGAGGCCGCCGTCGACGCCGGCGGCGACTTTGTGGCGCTGGTCAACGAGCCGGCGGCGCGCGGCGTCCCGCTGGCGTTCTACGACGCCGAGCGGCAGTGCCTGATGTGCTCGCGCGACGCCGGCTCGTCCAACACCAAGAAGTTCACCAGCACCGGCCTCATGGACGAGCCGATGTGGCTCGGCGACAAAAGCGGCTCGACGCGCGCCACGTCGATTCGCTCGGCGCGCGAGGCCGCCCGCCCGTGCCGCAACGAGCCGCTCGAGAAGGTCTCGCTGCTCGGCCGGATTCTGGAGCTCGGTGGCAACCTGTACACGCTGTGCGTCGTCTGCGGCTCGGTGTGTGTCTTCTCCGACGCCAACATGACAGACGACGGGCCGACGTGCGGCCGGCACTTCCGCCTCCGTCCGCGCGGGCTCTTCCAGGGCCTGCGGCAGTATGTGACGTCGCGCACGCAGCAGGTCCGCTGCCACAAGCCGCGCAATCTGCACCCGGTCTCGCAGGCCATCTTCATGGCCAGCAAGGCGATCAAGTACGGCTCGCCGGCGGCGGCCAAGGTCGGCATCAAGACGACGCCGATTATCGACAGCGAGGCGTTCTCGATGGTCCAGGCCGAGATCTACCGCGACGCCAACGGCAAGGGCTCCGTGATGCGCAACGTGCGCGTCGAGCCGCGCAACACCTACTACAAGGAGCGGCTCGCCGCCCAGGTCGACGCCGCCGGCCCCGAGGCGGTCGAGCGCGATCTGGTCCGGCTCAACACCGACCTCTTCGCGCGCACCGGCGCCGTGATCGAGAAGACGATCATCGTGTGCGCCTGCTGCGGCACGCGGTGCGAGCGCAACGAGGAGTTCACGCGCGTCACGGTCAACAACTGCGACGGCGCGCTCGTCGATTTTCTGTGGCGGAGGCAGATTCCGCAGCGCGGCCTCGTGGACATCTGGCTGTGCAAGATGGACTTCAACCGGTGCCTCAAGCTGCTGCGCGAGTCGCCGGTGCCGTTGTGTTCGCAGATGTACTTCAGTCTGACTCAGCAGCGCGAAGAGTCGTTGCAGAGGGTGATGAAGAGACAGTTCCGCAAGTAGTGCCCTCGCTCTCCTGTAATAAACTATGAGTGGCTGGATCGCCGTTGCGCACTGCGGGGTGTGCGATGCCATCGAAGACATCGAGCCGCACCCGTGCGAAGGCGGTTGCAAGCGCACCGTGTGCGGCGAGTGCCTCGGCCACTGGCGGTACTGCCTGGATTGCTGGGAGGGTCTTATCGAGGAGATGCAGGACTGGATCGACGAGCGGAAGCGTCAGATAGGCCGGACGGACTAGTCGCGGTGATTTCGGGGCGGCTGCGGGACTTTTGGAAAAAAAGTAAAAATTCGTCCGATCGGGCTAAGATTGAATTTTTTTTTCGGGCTGCTGCCAGTTTCGCAAAGTTCAAGATATGGGAGGTAAAAGATGGGCGAGGTAAAAGTGAAAATTTGCCCATTTGGACTGGTAGTGTTGATCCCGATCGACTTGCGAAAAACGGGAAATTACAAAA
>Ga0180436_10005015_pt1 | contig 11792 bp, 9 predicted proteins | sample SS_ome_2_FD_132434 | JGI IMG/M metagenome (GOLD analysis project Ga0180436, IMG submission 132434) | Hypersaline lake sediment archaeal communities from the Salton Sea, California, USA - SS_3_S_2 metaG | ecosystem: Environmental > Aquatic > Non-marine Saline and Alkaline > Hypersaline > Sediment...
GAGGGGGTGACGGGGTGAGGGGGGGATTATCCAGCGAGGCAAGCCTCGGACCATGATACAGGATACAGGATGCAGGATGCAGGGAACACGGGACTGCATCCTGAATCTTGCACCCTGCATCAGGCAGGGAAACCTTGCTGCCGGAAAACTTGACTCATTTGTGACGACTTCTGGATTTCAAGGATTCTAGTGGGCGTTGTGGGCGGGGTCGGGGGCGCGGGTGTCGACCTGTGGCGGGGGATAGGAGTGGTGGGGGTCCGGCGCAGGGGGTCCCTTGACCATGCCGGGAGTGACGAGCAACATGAAACAGGCTGCCATGATGAGGGTGGGGATGATGGCGGAGATGGCGAGGTTGAGCGGGGAGACGCCGCCTTCGAAATAGCGGCCGAGGAGCGATTGGCCGGCCGGGTTGGGGGCGTTGGCGATGACGGTGAGTCCGCCTCCGGTGACGGCGCCGGCCACCACCGCGTATTTGGCGGCGGCGGCAAGGCCGGGGGCCTGGGCGGCGAGGTAGGTCACGGCGGCATTGTCGTTGAAGGCGGTGAGGATGGTGGCGCCGATCATGAGGGCCCAGTTGTTGTCGATGGAGGAGAGGGTGAGGGAGATCCACCATGCCTGGCACCGGCCGTGGATGACGAGTCCGGCGAGGAAGAATCCGACGAGGAGGGGGGTTCGCATCCGGACGTCGTTCTGGTGGTGGCCGGTGGCCTCGGTGAATCCGATCAGGAAGAGGAAACCCCCGATGAAGAGCGGGGGGTAGTGGTTGGTGAGAACGGTCCAACCGAGGAAGAGGAGGTGGACGACGGTGACCCAGTGGGGGATGGGGTCTTCGCGTTCCTCCCAGCGGAGAGGGATATGGACGTCGAGCGAGCCGGTGGGGGTGGGTGATTCGAGCTTCCTGAAACAGTGGCGGAAGCTGAAGAAATAGATGCAGTTGGCGAAGACGATTCCGAGGCTGGCTTTCCAGCCGAAGTTGGCCATCATGAACAGGAATCCCCAGTTCCAACGCTCGGCGACCATGAGGACCGGGGGGGCGGCGAAGTGGGTGAGGGTGCCGCCGACCGAGATGTTCACGAAGAGCAGCCCGATGGTTGCGTATGCGAAGCGGAGGGGCGGTTTGAGGTCGTAGAACTTCTTGCCGAGGAGCATGGCGGCAATCGTCATGGCGGCGGGTTCGGTGATGAACGAGCCGAGGAGAGGGGTGAGGGTGAGGGTGGTGAACCACCATGCGGCCGGGGAGCCTCCGAAGAGGCGGGCCACGGAATGGACGCAGTGTTCGGAGAACCTGACGATGGGCCGGGTGGCGGCGGTGGCCATGATGATGATGACGAAGAGCGGCTCGGTGTAGTTGACGTCCCGCCCGAGGTAGAACTGGAGCTGGGCGAGGCCTTTCTGGAAGCCGTCATCGAGGCCGTGGTCCTGAAAGCCGAAGAACCAGACCACGGCGCCGCCGAGGGCGACGACCCAGATGCCGAAGATTGCCTCGACTTCGCCGAGGAAGTGGAAGAGGCGCGAGAAGAAGGAGACGTCGTCCCTTGCGTCGTGATGGGGTTTGTCGACGGCGCGGCGGCCGGTCTGCTCGATGCGTTCCTTGTGGCGTGCTTCGTGGAGGTATTCGAGTTCCTTGAAGACGCCGACGATGAAGGTGTGGATGATGGCGCAGAGGAAGATGATGGTGGCGGCGAGGTTGAAGCCGTCCTGCTTCAAGGCGCGTTTCCAGAGTTTCTGCCAGAAGCCGGCATCGGGGTCGTCTTCGTAAAGGCTGAGGGGGAGGGGAAACTTCGCCCACTGGTCTTCTTCGAGGTGGAAGACCTCTTCGGGGTAGGAGGGTTGATGGGCCGTCGCGGCAAACGCGGCGGGCCATGGAAGGCAGAAGACCGTGAGGAGGAGGACGAGGAAGGGGGCGCGGTTCATGGCGTGCGCGGGCGCACTTTAGGGACAGGAGGTTGGGGGGCAATGGAAATTGGGGCCACTTGCGCGGGAGTTGCCGAAACGATAGAATCGCGGCGTGAGGCGGATGTTTGGACTGCTGGGGATTGCGGGGTGCGTTCTGGGGGTTGTGGCGTGCGGGAGATTCGGCGGGGAGAGTTCCCGACGGGCGGCTCGATTGCCGCGAATTCCGGAACATCTGCGGGCCGGGCGCGGGGGCGAGCCGACGGTGACGCGGGTGAGGGTGGACGACCCGGAGGAGATGGCTTCGGCCGAGGAGCAGGTTCGCGAGCGCGAGAAAGACCTGCTGTGGACGGACCCTGACAACCCGGAGGCGGAGTTGGTGCACATGCAGGAGGTGACGACGGAGGGGACGGGAAGGCAGCCGTGGGGAGTGAGCTTCACGGAGGGGAAAAGGAGCGGAATGCGCACTGGAAAGCCGCTGGTGGTGTGGTTTACGGATTCGAAGCGCAGTCCGATGTGCGGGGCGCTGAGCGCGGAGGTCTTCTCGACGGCGGAGTTCAAGGAGTGGGCCGAAGACGAGGTGGTGCGGGTGCGGCTGGACTTCAGCGTCAAGGGGGAGAATGAGGACGACCGTCTCAGGAAGCGGGATTATCTTGAAAAGCTGAAGGAGCGCTACCGAGTGCTGGGGACGCCCGCAGTGCGGGTGATGGCGCCGGACGGGACCGTGACGGGGCGCTACCGGGGGTATCAGCCGAGTTACGGGAAGTTTTACTTTGACCGCATGAAACGGGACGTGGAGGCGGCGCGGCGGCACCACGAGGAGTGGGTGGCGCATCAGAAGCGTCGCGGGTACCGGACCTGGACGGACGACCAGGGCCGGACGCTTTTCGCGAAGCTGCTGCGCTATCTTGAGGGGGAGATGATTCTGGCGGAGCCTGACGGGAGGCGGGTTCGGGCGTTGGAGCGCAACCTTTCGGCGGCGGACCGCGCCTGGATCGAGCGGGAGAAAGGGAAGCGGCTGTGATTGATCAAAGGCCTTTGACGGCCTGCGGAGGAGGGCATAACCTCGCCCGCCGCGCCTCACAGGAAGCATGGAAGACGTAGTGATCATCGGGACCGGATGCGCCGGGTGGACGGCGGCGATTTACACTGCCCGGGCGAACCTCGATCCCCTTGTGATGGCGGGCGGACAGCCGGGCGGGCAACTCACCACGACGAGCGAGGTGGAGAATTTTCCGGGGTTTCCGGAGGGGGTTGACGGCTCGACGCTGATGTTCAACATGCAGCAACAGGCGCAGAGGTTCGGGGCGCGGATCGAATTCAAGAGTGTCGAGCGGGTGGAGGTGCGGGACGAGGGATCGTTCCGGTTGTTTTGCGGGGAGGGGGTGGAAGTGGAGGCGCGCGCGGTGATTGTTGCGACCGGGGCCTCGGCGAGGATGCTTGGTCTGCCGGGGGAGGGCGAAATTTACGGCAAGAACGGGCTGACCACCTGCGCCACCTGCGACGGGGCGTTCTACAAGGGGATGCCGGTGTGCGTGGTGGGCGGCGGCGATTCGGCCTGCGAGGAGGCCACGTTTCTGACGCGGTTTGCCAGCAAGGTCTACTTGGTCCACCGCCGCGACGAGCTGCGGGCCTCGAAAATCATGGCGGAGCGGACCCTTGCTCATGAGAAGATCGCCCCCGTCTGGGACAGCGAGTTGACCGCCTACCACCCGGGCGAGGACGGCAAGATGCGGGCCGTCACGATCAGAAACAAGATCACCGGGGAAGAACGGGACCTTGAAGTGAAGGGCGTATTCCTCGCCATCGGGCACATCCCGAACAGCAAGTTCCTTGTGGGGCTGGTGGACCGGGACGAGAACGGCTACATCCTGCAGCAACCGGGGCGCACGGCGACGAAAACGCCGGGATTGTTTGCGGCGGGCGACGTTGCGGACCATTTTTACCGGCAAGCCGTGACGGCGGCCGGACAGGGTTGTGCGGCGGCCCTCGAGGCGGAGCGTTATCTCGCGGAGCGGGGCGGGGTGTGAGGGGGTTTCATGGTCCGGGAACGGAGGAGGGGATTGCGACGAGCTTGCCGGAAGAAGGAATTGAAGACAGAAAGCGGTTCTTGAGGCATTCTTGATGTTGACGCGTTGATATGACGGAATTGTTGATTGCCCCGGCTCGTTCGACGGGTTGCGAGGATCTTGAGGCATTGTCGGAAGTGATCCTTGCGGCGGCCCAAGGGCAGCGTTCGCCGTTGGACGACATTCTTGATGCCGGGATGGTCGATGAGGAGCGGTATATGCGCAGTTTGGCGGGGGATCTGGGGCTGGAGTGGCTGGACGTCATCCCGCCGCCCGAGAATCTCCAGTCATTGCGTGACGCCTGCGGTCCGCAGGTGGCGCTTCGTCACCGGATGCTGCCGGTGGATTTCGAGGGGGAGGAGGCGGCGCAGCGGCTTGTGATCGCGTGTTACGACCCGTTCAACCTTGCGGCGCGGCAGGCGGCGGTGCAATCGGTTGATCTGCCGATCGTGTGGCGGATGGCGTCGCGGCGGCGGGTGCACGACGGGTTGCGCAGGCTGTATGGGGTGGGCGCCGACACGTTTGAACAGATTCTCGAGGGGCGTGAGCTTGATCTCGACAACCTCGATATGAGGGACGAGGCGAGCGTCATCGACGCGCAGGAGGATGAGGAAGCGAGCGTGGTGAAGTTCGTGAACCAGATCATCCGGGAGGCGTTGGAGGAGCGGGCGACCGACATTCACGTGGAGCCGTTGGCGAACAACCTGCGGATTCGGTATCGGGTGGACGGGCGTCTGGTGGACGTGGCGGTGCCGGACCAGATCAAGGCCTTGCAGAGTTCTGTCATTGCGCGTCTGAAGATCATGTCGCGTCTTGACATTGCGGAGCGGCGGCTTCCGCAGGACGGGCGGATCAACCTTTCGTTCGAGGGGGCGGGGATTGACGTTCGGGTGGCGACGGTGCCGACGGTGGAGGGGGAGAGCGTCAGTCTGCGACTATTGAACCAGCAACGGTTCAACATCGGGATGCTCGGGTTGGAGGACTTCATCCAGCGCAGGATCGAACGGCTGTTGACGCTGTCGAACGGGATCCTGCTGGTGACCGGGCCGACCGGTTCGGGGAAGTCGACCAGCCTGTATTCGTTTCTGAGCGAGATCAACGCGCCGGAGACGCGGATCGTGACGATTGAGGATCCGGTGGAGAACAAGCTTGAAGGAGTGATGCAGATTGCGGTGAGGACGGAGATCGGATTGACGTTTGCGGCGGGGTTGCGGTCGATTCTGCGGGCCGATCCGGACATCGTGATGGTGGGGGAGATTCGGGATCTTGATACGGCGGAGATTGCGATTCGGGCCTCCTTGACGGGGCACCTTGTGTTCAGCACCCTGCACACCAACGACGCCTTGGGAGGGATCAGTCGTTTGCTGGACATGGGTGTGGAGCCGTTTTTGCTGGCGGCGGCGGTGCGGGCGTTTCAGGCGCAGCGGCTGGTGCGGAGGCTTTGCAGGACATGCCGGCGGCCGATCGATTTGACGGCGGAGGAGAAGATGGAGTTGGGGATTCCGCTGGATCTGGCGGGGACGCCGTACGAAGCAGTGGGATGCGACCACTGTCGCCACACGGGGTTCTCCGGCCGCCTTGCGATCTTTGAACTGGTTTTGCTGACGAATCCGATGCAGGAATTGATTGCGCACGGGGCGGATGCCGGGAAGATCAAGGCGCAGGCGGTGCGGGACGGGTATCTTCCGATGCGCGATTACGGATGGCACAAGGTCATGAAGGGGGACACGACGATCGAGGAAGTGGTTTCGGTGACCAGTTCCGATCTCGGAGGGACCGAGTAAAGGTTGAGCCGCAGGAAGCAGTGGCCATTTTCACATACAAAGCGTTGGCGGGTGGCGGGGGGGTGACCACCGGCGAGATCGACGCCCGGAACCGTCAGGAGGCTCTGCGAGTTCTCGACCGCAGGGGGCTGCAGCCTGTCAGGCTGACCGAGATAGGAGCGGCGGCGGCGCGAAAGCCGTCGGCTGAGAAGACGGACGCGAAGCCGGCGAAAGGGGCGCCGGTGCGGGGCAAGGCGCGCCGCAGAGAGGAGGGGGACGAGGTTCCCGAAGGACCTGTGAAGCTGAAGCGGGCCGATGTGGTGATGTTCACGGAGGAGCTCAGCGACATGCTGGCGGCCGGACTGCAGCTCGAGCCGGCCTTGCGGGCGATGGAGAGCCGCCAGGAGTTGGGGAACCTGAAGAGTGTATCGATGAAGCTGCGGCAGGTGGTGCGGGACGGGAGCAGCTTTTCTTCGGCGTTGAAGAGGGTGAGTCCGAGTTTCGGTCCGCTGTATTGCAGCCTTGCGGCGGCGGGGGAGGCGAGCGGCGCGCTGCACACGATTCTTGCGCGGCAGGCGCACTATCTGAAGACGCTGCAGGAGTTGCAGGGGCGGGTGACGCTGGCTCTGATCTACCCGGCGTTTCTGTTTTTTTCGGGGATTGCGGTGGCGGTGATTTTCGTGACGAAGCTGATTCCGCAATTGACGACTTTGCTGGAGGCGACGCCCGGGGCGGAGATGCCGCTGGGGGCGGTGATTTTGATTGCGCTGAGCGAGTTTTTCAAGAAGTGGTGGGGAGTGATCCTGCTGCTGTTGGCGGCGGGGGCGGTGTTGTTCAAGGCGTGGAAGGACGCGGAGCGCAACAAGCCGGCATGGGATCGGGTGAAGTTGAAGCTGCCGCTTTACGGGCGGGTGGTCGAGCATCGGTTTTTCGTGCAGTTTCTGGAGACCATGGCGAACCTTGTGGCGAACGGATTGCCGCTGTTGCGGTCGCTGGAACTCACGCGGGACGCCACCCAGAACATTCACCTCCGGAGACACCTTGACAGCATGATCGAAGAGGTGGGAGACGGGCGGGCATTGTCGAAGACGATGGTCCGGTCGGGGGTGTTCCCATCCCTGATGATCGACATGGTTTCGGTGGGCGAGCAGACCGGAAAGATCGACAAGGCCCTGAAGAGGGCCGCGGAGCGTTATGACAGGGAGCTGGACAGCGCTCTGCAACGGATCATGGCGCTGATCATGCCGGCCGTCCTGATCGTCATGGCTCTTCTGATCGGGACGATGGCCTACCTCATGATCACCGCGATCTTCCAGACGATTTCGAATCTGAACGCGCGTTAGGGGGGTCAGGGTTCCCCGAGGGACCTGCGGACGGCGGACTGGGAGGCGCCGAGGCGGCGGGCGGCTTCCTTGAGGTCGCTCTCGGAGGCGGCGAAGACGCGGCGTGCGAGTTCGCGGGGGATCCATTCGAGGAGGTTGACCTTCTGGTGGGGAGCGATGGAGAGGAGGGCCTCGAAGGCGCGTTCGATCTTGCGGTCGGTTGAGAAGGGGCTTTTGGCGAAGGGGATATCGTGGGGGAGGAGGAGGTCGGAGGTGGAGAGGGCGCAGGCTCGGGCCATGGTGTTTTCGAGTTCGCGGACGTTGCCGGGCCAGAGGTGTTTCTGGAGGGTCTCGACGGCTTCTCCGGAGAGGCGGATGCGGGCGAGGCCCTGGCGTCGGGCGAGGCGCTGGAGGAAGAACTCCGCGAGGAGGGGGATGTCCTCGGGGCGCTCGCGGAGCGGCGGCAGGTGGATTTCGACCACATTGAGGCGATAGTAGAGGTCTTCGCGGAAGCGTCCTTCGGACACTTCGTGGGCAAGGTCCTTGTTGGTGGCGGCGATGATGCGGACGTCGCTGTGCAGGATCTCGTTGCTCCCGACGCGGGAGAAGGCGCCCTCCTGGAGGACGCGCAGGAGCTTGACCTGCACGGAGGGGGGCATGTCGCCGATCTCGTCGAGGAAGAGGGAGCCGCCGTCGCATTGTTCGAAGCGGCCGGCGCGTTTCGCGATGGCGCCGGTGAAGGCGCCCTTTTCGTGTCCGAAGAGTTCGCTTTCGAGCAGGTTTTCGGGGATGGCGCCGCAATTGATGGCGACCATCTCACATTTGCTGCGGGGGCTGTAATCGTGGAGGGCGCGGGCCACGAGTTCCTTGCCGGTTCCGCTTTCTCCGGTGACGAGGACCGGGGCGTCGGAGGGGGCGACCCGCCCAACGATCTTGAAGACCTCCTGGAGGGGACGCGAGACGCCGATCATCTTGATACGTCCGTCGATGGCGGGCAGGCTGGGGATGCTGTCGTCGGCGGCACGGCGTTGCTCGGCGAGGCGGAGGGAGGCCTCGACCACGGGCCGCAGCTCGAAGGGGAGGGACTCCTTGCGGAGGACGTCCCGGGCGCCCCGGCGGGTGGCTTCGATGATCTGGCTGGTGGAGGGGAAGCCCGCGGTGAGGATGACGAGGGCGGAGGAGATGTGTCCGCGGATGCGGGACAAGAGTTCGAGTCCGTCGAACGGCTCGAGCTGGATGTCCGCGATGACGAGGTCGACCGGCGTGTGGCGGACGATTTTGTGGGCGTTTTCGGCGTTGTCGCAGCGGAGGATCTTGAGGCCGTTTGCGTCGAGGTGCCTTGTGGCCCAGTCGAGGAAATCGCGGTCCTGATCGACGAGGAGGATCGTCTGTTCGAGAGACGCGGTGGCCATGCCGGTTGGGGGGGAGGGGGCCGGGGATCAGACTGCACCGAAGCGCCGATTGCGGCGAGCGTATTCCTCGACGGCGGCGATGAGATCGGCGTGTTTGAAGTCCGGCCAGTTTTTGCTGCTGATGACGATTTCGGCGTAGCTGATTTGCCAGAGGAGGAAGTTCGAGACGCGGCGTTCGCCGGAGGTGCGGATGAGGAGGTCGGGGTCGGGGAAGGGGGCCGTGTAGAGGTGTTTTGCGAAGAGGGCGCGGTCGATGGAGCCGGGGTCGATCCGGCCTGCGGCCGATTCGCGGGCAAGGGACTTTGCGGCGTCGACGATTTCTTCGCGGGATCCGTAGGAGAGGGCGAGGATGAGGTTGAGGCCGGTATTGGCGGAGGTTGTTTCGATGGCGCGGTCGAGCTGGCGGCGGCAGCGGCCGGGGAGGAGGCCGAGGCGGCCGATGGCGTGCAACCGGACGCCCTGCTTGTGCATTTCGGGGGTTTTCTCCCGGAGGAAGCGTTCGAGGAGTTCCATGAGGGCGGCGATCTCCTCCGGGGGGCGGTTCCAGTTTTCGGAGGAGAAGGCGTAGAGGGTGAGGAATTGCACTCCGAGTTCCTTGCAGGCTTCGACCGTTTCGCGGACCGATTCCGCTCCGGCGCGATGTCCTTCGCGGCGCGGCAGGCCTCGTTCCCGCGCCCAGCGGCCGTTGCCGTCCATGATGATGGCGATATGCCGGGGGGGAGTGGAGGGTGGGTCGCCGGCGGGCATGGGGACGGGCATCCGGTAGGGGTGCGGGGGGTGTTCCGGATTTCGTTTTTTTTGGGCGAGCAGGGGTTCCTGTTTGTCAGAGCAGGATGGTTTGGTCGCGCTCGGCGCCGATTCCGATGTATTTCAGGGGTGCGCCCGCGAGTTCCGCGAGGCGGTCGAGGTAGCGCCGGGCGTTGGCGGGCAGTTGGTCCCACGACCGGCAGGAGGAAGTTTCCTGCCGCCATCCGGGGTGGGATTCGTAGCAGGGTTCGGCGCGGTCCCATGCGGTGCGTTCGGCGGGTGGGAAGAGGTGTTCGCGGCCGTTGATGCGATATGCGGTGCAGATGAGGATTTCGTCGTGGGAGTCGAGCCCGTCGAGGTTGGTGACGGCGAGGTCGGTGACGCCGTTGACCATGCACGCGAAGCGGAGGAGGACGGAATCGAGCCATCCGCAGCGGCGTTTGCGGTTGGTGGTGGCGCCGAATTCGCGCCCGAGGCTGTGAAGGTAATGGGAAAGCGGACCGTCTTCGGTCACGAAGGGGCCTCCTCCGACCCTTGTGGTGTAGGCCTTGCAGACGCCCACCACGCGGTCGACGGCGGTCGGGGGGAGGCCGGATCCGGTGCAGGCGCCTCCGGCGGTGGTATTCGAGGAGGTTACGAACGGGTAGGTTCCGAAATCGATGTCGAGGAGGGTGCCTTGGGCGCCCTCCCAGAGGATGTCTTTGCCGGCGCGCCATGCTTCGTGCAGGACGGGGATGGTGTTGGTGATGTGGGGCCGGAGGCGTTCGAGGGCGGGTTGCAACTCCGCAATGATGGTTCCGGGGTCGCAGGTGTCGAAACCGGCGGCGCGGAGGGTCCGGTTGGCGTCCTCGAGGCGGAGTTCGATCAGGGTGGCGGCGAATTGTTCGTCGAGGAGGTCGGCCAGTCGCAGGCCGTGGCGGGAGGCCTTGTCGGCGTACCCGGGGCCGATGCCGCGGCCGGTGGTTCCGATCGGATAAGGGCCGCGGGCGCGTTCCTGGGCGTAGTCGAGGCCGCGATGGTAGGGGAGAACCACCTGGGCGCGGTCCGAGAGGAGGAGATTGTCCGGGGTGACGGCGACGTTTTTCTCTTCGAGTTCCCGGATTTCGCGGACCAGGCCGAGGGGTTCCATCACGACGCCGTTGCCGATGACGTTGACCTTGCCGGGCCAGAGGATTCCGGACGGGACGAGGTGCAGGACGTATTTTGTTCCTCCGACGATGACGGTATGGCCGGCGTTGTTGCCGCCCTGGCCGCGGACCACGAAGTTGGCCGACCGGGTGATGAAGTCGACGATTTTGCCCTTTCCTTCGTCGCCCCACTGGAGGCCTGTGATTGCGGTGTTCATGAAGGGACTGCTGGTTGCTGCCGGGAGGGAGCGCTTCGCCGGGGCGTTGCGGCGTCCGGGGGGGCGTTACCGGGATTGTTCGATGAGCTGCGCGAACTCCCCGAAGAAGTAGGAAGCGTCGTGCGGGCCGGGGGCGGCTTCGGGGTGGTACTGCACCGAGAATACCGGATCTTTAGTAGATCGAGTTCCCTCGATGGTCTGGTCGTTGAGGTTGAGGTGGGTGATCTCGATGCCGGGCGGGAGGCCGTCGGGATCGGTGGCAAAGCCGTGATTCTGCGAGGTGATGGCGATTGTTCCGCTCCGCAGGTCCTTGACGGGCTGGTTGCCGCCGCGATGGCCGAACTTGAGCTTGAAGGTGCGGCCGCCGAAGGCGTGCGACAGAATCTGGTGGCCGAGGCAGATGCCGAAGAGCGGCTTGCGGCCGATGAGTTTCCGGATCTCGGCATGGACGTATTCCAGCGCCGCGGGGTCGCCGGGTCCGTTCGAGAGGAAGACCCCGTCCGGGTCACGGGCGAGGACGTCTTGGGCGGCGGTGTGCGCCGGCACCACCTCCACCTCGAAGCCGTTTTGCCGGAGGAGGCGCAGGATGTTGAACTTCACCCCGAAGTCGTAGGCCACGACGCGGTAGCTGGGCGGAGGCAAGTCGGAGTAGGTGCCGGTGCGGCCGGCCGCCGGGTTGGGGATATTCCATGAGCGGGACTCCTCTTCCCAGCGGAAGGGGGCGGGGGAAGTGACCTCGTGCACGTAGTCCATGCCGGCCATGGAGGGGGCTGCGAGGGCGGCCGCCACCGCTTCCTCCTTGCCGAGTTCGGTGGTGAGACAGGCCCGCATGGCGCCGAGGGAGCGGAGGTGGCGGGTCAGGGCCCGCGTGTCCACCCCCTCGATTCCGATGATCTCATGCGCGCGCAGGTAGTCGGGGAGCGACTGGCGGGACCGCCAGTTCGACGGCTCGGCGCAGAGTTCGCGGACGACGAATCCCCGGACGTGCGGACCGCGGGACTCGGAGTCCTCCGGATTGATGCCGTAGTTGCCAATGAGCGGGTAAGTCATCGCCACGATCTGCCCCCGGTAGCTGGGATCGGTGAGGACCTCCTGATACCCCGTCATGGAGGTATTGAAACACACCTCGCCGGTCCTCGTGCCGGTGTGGCCGAAGGCATTGCCGCGAAACACGCGTCCGTCTTCCAGAGCCAAAAGGGCAGTCATTGTGCGCGGCGGATTAGAGAGGAGACCTCAGGGAC
>Ga0180436_10005017_pt1 | contig 11788 bp, 11 predicted proteins | sample SS_ome_2_FD_132434 | JGI IMG/M metagenome (GOLD analysis project Ga0180436, IMG submission 132434) | Hypersaline lake sediment archaeal communities from the Salton Sea, California, USA - SS_3_S_2 metaG | ecosystem: Environmental > Aquatic > Non-marine Saline and Alkaline > Hypersaline >...
AGGGGGGGGATTTGACGAGGCGGACCATTTGCAGAAGAGCCAGGGTGCAGAGGGGGACGATGAGGTTGTCGTTGTTGACGGAGGCGTTGATGAAGAGGAACATCGGTGTGAAGGCGTGGACGGCGGCGGATGTCAGCGCGATCCACGGTTGAGACGGGAAGAGCTCGGCGACCAGCGCCCACGTCAGATAGACGGCCCACGTCCCCAGGGCCACCGAGAGCAGGCGGACCACGTGAACGGCCAGTACGGTTCCCGTCCAGGGAAAGCCCTCCCGATCGGGGTGGTGAATGACCAGGTTCGCGTTGTCGCGGTCCGGTGTGATCTCGCCGGCCCTGGCGTGCGGATTGACCTGCCGCACCTCGGGCATGTCGGCCGTGTCGATCCAACTGGTCAGGGCGGCACCGAGGGCATAGTAGAGCGGCTGCTGGCTGCCCTCCTGTCGCCAGGGTCCGCTGGTGGTGCCGGGCTCGGTGGGCTGGACGGGCAGTGTCCAGGTGCGCGCGATCACCTCGACCATCGGGTAGTGCCACAGCTCGTCCGATGCTTCGAAGATCGGCACCCTGATGCTGAAGACGGTTGCGAGGATCGCGAACACGACCAGGGTTCCCATCAACACGGCGCGGTGCATCCGCGTTTCAGGCAGGTGTCTCACGGGCATGGCCGGCTCCTTCGGGCGGTCTGTGTCGTCCTACGATGGTCCAGAGGACATCGGCGAACTCGCAGGCGATGCGCGGCCAGGAGAACCGGCCGGCAAGAGCCTCGGCTGCCTCGGCACAGCGTCCGCGCAGGTCGTCATCGTCAACAAGCGTGGCAATGGCCTTGGCAAGCGCCGCAGGATCCTCCGGCCGCACCAACAGCACAGCGCCCTCGAGGTCGTCGGCAGGTCCGTCCGCCTGAGTGGTCACGATGGCACACCCGTGGGCCAGGGCGGCATGGAGGGTGCCGCGGCGGAGGTTGACGCCGTCGCGATAGGGCAGGGCGCACACATCAACCGCGGTCAGCGCTGCGGACACGTCGGCTCCGTCGATGAAGCCGGTCCTGTGGACGCGGGCCGCGAGGCCCAGGTCGTCGATCAACCGATCGACCTCGCCGGCATACCTGACGTTCGCAGCGTCGCTCGAGCCGGTGCGGCCACCGATCAGCAGCAGGTGGGTGGATCGACCGGTGGCTCGCAGCGCCTGCAAGGCCCGCAGCAGCGTTTCGATGCCCTTGCTGCGATTGAGGAAACCGAAGAAGCCCACGACCTCGTCGTGGGGGCTCAGGTCGTAGCGAGCCAGCGTGCGCTCGCGACTGTAGTCGGCCGGCAGGCCGGTGGCGATGTTGCTGCCGATGGGGATGCGCTGCACGTCGGGACCTCGTGCGCCCAGGTCCCGGCACAGTGACTGCTCGTCGGCGAGATTCGTCACGACGCATGCGTCGGCGTGTCGCGCCATCTGCCGGACGGACCAGGTCCGCAGCGGGCCGGCCTTGGGAAAGAGGTAGGGCGGCAGCAGGTCGTGGAAGGTCACGGCGATGGGCGGGCCGCCGCGGAAGAATCGCGGTATGAAGTTGGCGCCGCCCCGCATCGCGAAGGCTGCGGGCTCGTACTGCAGACTGACCACGTCGGGGGCGACAGACGCGAGCCACCGGCGGACGGTCCCCTGGCACGTGAACCCCCACGCGGGGACAGCGCGATGGATCGCGAGTCCCTCCTCGTCCAAGGGTGCGGTGACTCCGCGCGTGCCCGTCGTGAGGATGTGGATGCGGTGTCCGAGGTCGAGCAGCGCGCGCGCCAGTTCCTGCGTGTAGGCGCCGACCCCCCCTTGCATCGGGGGGTACTCGCCGGTGATGAAGCCGATCCGTAGAGTGTCCACCGTGGCGATTGTACCCGAATGCGTTCGTTTCTCCACCTGCAGCGCGCGCGTCGGTCCTTGTGTCCGCCTTCAGCTTCACGTATAATGGCGGTGCCTGGGGAGCTTCGCTGGGCTGTGTCAGCGCAGCGCCTCGGCTTCTGCCCAGTCAGACCAAGCCTTGAGGAGGCCTACTGATGAAACGCACACACCTTCTGTTGTTGGTCGTCCTGGCCCTGCTCGTCTCGCTGTCCTGTAGCGCCATCGGTGGGGGCTCGTCCGGCGGCAAGGACGACGATGGAGGCGGCGATGTCGTCACCACGGGCGGAGAGATCGACATCACGATCGTCAACCGCAGCCCCGACGAAGTCTGCTATGTGCTCATCTCGCCGAGCGACGATGAGTCCTGGGGCGATGATCTCTTGGGTTCGGATGAGACGATCCAGCCCGGCGCTAGTCGGGTCTTCAGCTTCGACGACGGGATGTACGACGTGCGCGCCGAGGACTGCGACGAAGCCGCCATGGCCACCGCCTGGGAGGTCACGCGCAGCACGTCCGTCACTGTGGGTGACCCGGGCGCCAAGGTCCGCCTGCTGGTGGAGAACGCATCCAGCTCCGAGGTCTGCTATGTCTTTATCTCGTCGTCGAACGCCGAGGACTGGGGCGACGACTGGATGGGAGAGATGGAGACTCTGCAGCCCGAGATGGCGCGCATGTTCTACGTCAAGTCGGGCGAGTACGATCTGCAGGTCGCAGACTGTGACGGCGAGACGCTCACGGAGGAGTACGAGGTCGATCTCACCGAAGACCTGACCTGGACGCTTAACGACTGACGGAGGGTTCGATGCGACCAGAGATCTTTGCCCTGATCACGGCGATCGCGTGGGGGGTGGGCGGTTTCTTCGAGAAGCGCGGCCTCCACTTGGGCAACCTGACACCCCAGGTCGGCATCACCATCCGCACGGCTGTCGCCCTGGTGGTGTTGGGCGCGGTCAGCTTCCCGCAGTGGAAGTCCATCTCACAGGCGGGGCCCAAGGCACTGCTGATGATGGTGATCGGCGGCGGCGTGCTGGCCGGCTCCGTGGGGATGCTGTCGTTCTACACGGCGATCAAGGGCGCAAGCTCTCTGGCACAGGTGATGCCTATCGCGTTCACGTCGCCGCTGTGGAGCGCCATCGTGGGGCTGATCTTCCGTACGGAGAAGCTCACGTGGCAGACCGCGTTGGGGATGGTGCTGACGATCTCTGGCATCGCGGTGTTGACCACGGCGAACAACCACTGATCGGTGCTTCGGCCGGTCTGAGCTCAGCGACCTTCGAGGGGCGAGGCCAAGGCTTCGCCCCTCCTCGTTTGCTCTGTGGCGGATTGACAGACATCGGGTTTAGGTGGATAATCGTGACGCTAATAGAGACAATCTAGTCCTCGCATAGGCAATACCGGAGGGGCAGTATGGCAGCAATTGAGGTGAAACCGGGCATCAGTTGGATCGGTGTGAACGACCGCACCACCGATCTCTTTGAAGGGCTGTGGCCCATCACGAGCGAGGGTGTCTCCTACAACGCCTACGTCATCAAGGACGAGAAGAACGTGCTCGTGGATCTGGCCAAGGATATCAAGTCCAACGCCCTGCTGGACCAGATCGCCGAGGTCGTCGATCCCGCGGACCTGGACTACATCGTGATCAACCATATGGAGCCGGATCACACGGGCGTGCTGCGGTCGCTGCGACGGATCGCGCCCAAGTCGACGATCCTGTGCACCAAGCGCGCGGCCGCGATGCTGGAGGCCTACTACCACATCACCGAGGACGTCCACGTGGTCACCGATGGCGAGACCCTCGAGTTGGGCGAGCACACGCTGAAGTTCGTGATGGCGCCGATGGTTCACTGGCCCGAGACGATGGTGACCTATGAGACGACGCAGAAGGTGCTCTTCTCATGCGACGCGTTCGGCGGGTATGGGGCCCTCCAGGGCGCGATCTTCGACGACCAGTGCAGTAGACACGACTGGTACGAGGAGCAGGCACTGCGCTACTACGCCAACATCGTGGCGCTCTTTGCCCGCCCGGTGGTCAAGGCCATCGACAAGCTCAAGGACGTGGACATCGACGTGATCGCGCCCTCACACGGGCTGGTCTGGCGGGACAACCCGGGGCGGATCATCGAGCTCTATCAGACCTGGGCCGACTATGCGCTCAAGGGCCCGGAGTTGGGCGTTACGCTGCTCTACGGAACGATGTACGGCAACACCGAGGTGATGGTGGAGGCCGTGGCCAACGGCGTGGCTGCGTCCGGCGTGCCGCTGCAGGTCTACGACGTGCGCCACATCCACGCCAGCTACATCCTCTCGTCGCTCTACCAGTACAGTGGCGTCCTGGTGGGCGCGCCCACCTACGAGGGTGAGCTCTTCCCGCCCATGGCGCACGTGCTGGATATGGCGGCCCGCAAGCGGATCCAGAGCCGCAAGCTCGCCTACTTCGGCAGCTACGGCTGGAGTGGCGGCGCCCGGCGTGAGATCGCCAAGATTGCCGAGCGGCTCAAGTGGGACCTGGACGAGCCATGGGAGTTCAACGGTGCGCCCACCCACGACGACCTGGTCAATGGCCGCGACATGGGCTACGCCTTCGCGATGGCGCTGAAGGACGGTGGGGGGGAGTAGTTTCTGGCTTCGCTGTACGACAGGGCCCAGAGCACTTGCGAGTGCCTTGGGCCCTTTTGCTTCGTCATCCGTCTCCGGATGAGAGGTGGGTCGCCAGACCCACAGTCAATTCGCGGGTGTAGGGGGGGATCGCGCAAACGTGCCGTTTGTTGATCCCGTGTCGCGCGCGGTCGGGGATGGGACGGCTAGGCAGACAGCCGGACCAGCGCCGCGCCGATTGCCGCCGCGACATCGCTAGCGGCAACGCCGGCGACGCCGTGCTCCGCCGTCGAGATCTCACCCGCCAGCCCGTGGACGTAGCACCCGGCAACGGCCGCCTGGAACGCGCCCAGTCCCTGCGCGCGCAGTGCCACGATGATGCCCGCCAGGACATCGCCAGTGCCCGCCGAGGCCAGGCCCGGATTCGCGAAAGGCAGGATGGCCGGCTGCCGGCCTGGCGCGGCGATCACGGTGTAGGCTCCCTTGAGCACCACGATGTGTTCCCACCGGTCTGCCCACGTCTGAGCCGTTGCCAGCCGGTCGGCCTGGATTTCCTCGATCGCCAGGCCCGTGAGCCGTGCCATCTCGCCAGGATGCGGCGTCAGGATCGTCTCCTGGGGAAGCGCCGCCGGCCACTCGGTGGTCCTCGCGAGGATATTCAGCCCGTCGGCATCGATCACCAGAGGCGGCAGCTCTGCGGGCGCGGCCGCCTGCGTCGTGTGGACGAAGCCAGTGCTCCGCACCCTGTTGCCTAGCAGCAGCTGCGTCAAGAACGTCCTCGTCTCCGGAGCGGTGCCCAGCCCCGGGCCGATCAACATGGCCGCGTACCGCGTCGCGTGCTCCCTGACCACGGCCACGGCGTGGCCATTGATGATGCCCAGTGTGTGGGGCAGGAGAAGGTGCGTGGCCTCGGGCACCGAGGGCACCACTGAGTGGTGGAGCTGCGCCGGCGCTGCACACGTCACCAGTCCCGTCCCGGCGCGCACGGCGGCACGGGCCGACAGCACCGCGGCGCCGGTGTAGTTGGCCGACCCGGCGACGATCAGCACCTTGCCAAAGGTGCCCTTGTTGGCGTCAATGGGCCTCGCAGGCAGCAGCGGCTGGACGCTGTCGGGTGCGACGAGGTGTGGTCCCGCGGGCACGTCGACGGCGGGCGGAATGCCGATGTCTGCCACAACCAGTTCGCCCACGGTGGCCGCTGCCGGCATCGCGATGTGCCCCCACTTGGGCATCCCGAAGGTCACCGTCAGGTTCGCCGAGAGGGCACGCTCGTCGATCTCGCCCGAGTCGAAGTCCATACCGGACGGGCCGTCGACGGCCACGATGAGCGGTCGGGCACGTCGCCGGGTGGTGCCGCGGCGGAGATAGGTCAGCGGCCGCACGGGCAGCTCGCGTAGACAGACACCGACGGCCTCCACGATGCCCTCGATGGTGCCCTGCAGAGGCGGCCTTGCCCCGGTGCCCAGCAGGGCGTCGACGATCACATCTGCCTGGCAGACCAGGGCCTGCAGCACCTGATGGTCCACATCTTCCTCGGCCAGGTACAGGTCCACCTCGGCGTCCCGCGCGGCGGCGAACTCTGGGTCCGTCGCCGCGTCGCGGGCACGGGAGAGGTAGGCGGCCATCTGCGCGCCGTTCTGCTGGAGAAGCCTCGCGGCGACGAGGCCGTCGCCGCCATTGTTGCCTGGCCCAACCAGAACTACGACACGCTTGTCGCGGACGTCCATCTGTTGCCGTATTGCTCGTGTCAGGCCCGCGCCGGCCTGGGCTATCATCGCCCTGTAGGTATGGCCTGCGGCGTCTGCTGCTGCCTCGAGTGCTCGCATCTCGTCGACGGTGAGTATCCGCATAGTGGTTCCTCGCATATGTTGACGGATCCTATGTGGGGGCGGTTCATTCGCCGCCAGATCGCCCGCGAGCCACCAGGCCGCATCGCGGAAGAGGCGTCGATGTGACGGATGACTGCGGGAATGGGTCGCCCTGACGGTCTCTGTGACTAGCGGCGGAAGTGGTGATCCTGACCCGCAGGGGCATCGCGGAGCAGGTCGACCGCGTGGGTCAACACCGGCGCGACCACATCCAGGTTCTCGGCGATGGCCTTGGGGTTCCCCGGCAGATTGATGATGAGCGTGCTACCCCGGATGCCGGCGATGCCCCGCGAGAGCATGGCATACGGCGTGATCTCAATCGACGCCGCGCGCATCGCCTCCGCCAAGCCGGGCACCCGACGTTCGATCACGTCCAGCGTCGCCTCGGGCGTCACGTCGCGCGGGGCGACTCCGGTGCCGCCGGTAGTCAGCACGAGGTCCACATCGCCGCCGTCGGTCCAGGACCTGAGCTGCGCTGAGATGGCGGCGCGGTCGTCGGGGACCACCGCCGTGGCCACGATCTCAGTGGCCAGGTGTGCGGTCAGGCTGGCAGCGACGGCGGGTCCGCCCAAGTCCTCGTAGATCCCGGATGCGGCCCTGTCACTGATGGTGAGCACCGCAGCGCGGAGAGGGACCTCGGCCAAGGCTACTCCTCGCCGACCAGCACGGCCCACTTGTCCTGGATGCCCTCGTCGGTCACGCCGTAGAAGACGCGCAGTTCGTCCCCGTCGCGTTGCACCAGATCCCATCGTGTGCGATTGCGGTACTCCCGCTGGCGCCAGATGCCGATGTCTTCATACCAGCGGACCTTGGATGGATCGACCGGATTGTTCTCCGCCTCGTCGATGGCATAGCGCCACAGGTGGCGCGCCGACCGTCGCGTGACGTTGTTCACCACGCTGCCGTTGCGCAGATCGCGCATTGCGTAGTACCGCGTCTCGTTCCGTTCATCGACATCGGCGATCTCGACGCCGGTCCTGGGCGGGTCTAGCTCCGTGGAAGGTACGCCCGTATGGTCGGCCGGCTGCCGCGGGGTGGGGGCCGGCTTGGGCTGGCGCGAGCGCGGCGGTGTCCCGCTGCCCAGCCCGCGCCGGGTCAGCTCCACGATCTCATCGCGAACCGCGATCGTCGTCTCTGCCTCGCCTCGGATGAAGATCTCGTTCTCGTCCATGGCGTAGGGAGGGTGGGCGCCTCGTGGCACGATGATGCGCACCAACTTGACATTCTGCGTCTGCTGCACGTCAGCCTTGATCTCCAGCGGCGGTGTGATGCGCTGCTGTACCTCGTCCTTGAAGAGGTTGACCACGCGCGTGGGCGATGCGCCGACACCGGCAACGGGCTTCGTCCTATCGGAGGGCACGCCGATATAGAGCGTGCCGCCGTTTGTGTTGGCGAAGGCGCAGATATCGGCGATGATCGCGTCCCGGTAACCGCCCCGCTGACTGTAGCGCTCGTGGAACTCCTGGACGATGTTCGGCCCCTCCTCGATGGCGGCCTTGACCGTGTCGACCGGCGTCGCCTGCGCCCGGTAGGGCCGCGTGCGATCAAAGTCGTCGCCGGTGATGACATCGTGGATCGCCTTGAAGGTCTTCTCCGGAAGGTGGGCCTCGGTCATGCGGTCGCCGACGCCCAGATTGCGGTTGCGGTCCTGCTGGCCCACCAGGTGGTGCGCGTCCGAACCCTGAATACAGCGCATCCTGCGCCGATACTCTGGCTTCGAGCCGTCGAAGAACCGGGACGTCGTCTTGCGCCCCGTCTTCTCCAGGTCGGTGACCTCCAGCGCGTGCAGGTGCTCGTCCTGAGTAAAGGCGATGCGCGTCTGTCCACCAAAGCGAATGCCCTGCATCGCCACGCCGTGCGAGGAGTTAGCGTGGGCCGCGATGACGATGCCCCCCGCCTCATCGATCAACTGATAGGCCGTCAGGACGTCGCTGGTGGCCCCCACGTCGGTGGCGCCTTGGTCCAACTTGTCGGCGGGGATGTTCAGCTTCAGCAGCAGGAACTCCAGATCGCGGAGCTCGGTCTCGGGCGGGAAGATCCCAATGATGTGGAAACCGAACGTCGCCGTGAACTCGACGCCCTTCAGCAGCAGGATGCGGTTAAGCAGGCGTCTGTACTCGTCCAGCTGGGTTTTCTCCCCCTTGGCCAGGCGGCCCAGGCGCTCCAGCAGTTCGAGGTTGTCGACCTCCTCCTGCATCTTGCGGTAGCCTGCCACCGTGTTGTGGTCGGTGAAGGCCATGATATCCACGCCCTTGCGCTCGGCCTCGCGGAGGATGTCGAGATAGCCGACGCCCTCCTGCTGATAGTCCGCCGATGCCGGCGTGTGGATGTGGAGGTCAAAGGTGTACCATTGTTGTTTGGCAGACTTGGTCGATCTGCGTCGTCGTCTACTCATTCTCTATGGGCTCCATCTCACTCGACTCACTCCTGAGCGATAGCTGCGGCCCCCGCAACCACCAGATCGTTGATCCTGGCCACGAGCTCGCTCGGCCTGAACGGCTTGAGCAGGAAGTCGTTGGCCCCAGCGTCCAGGCAGACCCGGGCGCGGTCCATGCCGGACGTGATCAGGATGGGGATGTCCAGCAGGCCGGCGGTGGACTTCAGCGCCAACAGCGGACCCATCGCGTCGCCGCCCGCCAGGTGATAGTCCATCAAGATCAGGCCCGGTGATTCGCGCTCGGTTGTGGGGATCACCTGCTCGGGCCGCGAGATCGTGACCACCTCGTAGCCCTCCATCTCCATCAGCGTCTCCAGGAGGCTGAGCATGACGGCGTCATCGTCGACGATGAGGATCTTCGTCATACCGCGGCTGCTCCTCGGAGGGGTAGGTGGTGCAGGTTCGGGCCACTGCCGGCAAGCACCACAGGGCCGGTGCCGCGCTCGCAGGGTTTAGCAGGGTTTGATCTAACTAATGTCATTGAAGTATTGTACCACCTTTTTGCGTTGGTGTGGCGTTAGTGTATCGATGGAGTGAAGCAGGCGCTTGAACACTCATCACCGATCACGAGTGATGCGTGACGAGTCAGGGACACGGCGTGGTCCCGTTTGTCTGGGGAGATGACTGCGGTAGAATCGCGACGTCGCTTTCCCTAATATATCAGCTCTTATGGAGGTCTTGCTTATGGGTGGCTACGCTATTGTTACGGACAGTACGTGCAATCTGGGCGATGAGGTGGTAGCGGCCAATGGCCTTGACATGATTCCCCTCAACGTTCACTGGGGCGACGACACATACAAGGACGGTGTGACGCTCTCGGCGGCGAGGTTCTACGAGATGCTGCCGCAGCGCTCCGCCTTCCCCAAGACGTCGCAACCCTCGGCGGGCGAGTTCATCGAGTTCTTCCAGGACGTGGCCGAGCGCAAGCAGGTCAATACCATCCTGGCGATCCACATCTCGTCGGACCTGAGCGGCACCGTGGCCTCGGCGATGCAGGCCAAGTCAGCGCTGTCGGAGACACGCCCCGACCTGCGCATCGAGGTCGTCGATTCCCGCTCGGTCTCGCTGGGACTGGGCGTGCAGGTGCTGGTGGCGGCACGCGCCCTGGCGGCGGGCAAGTCGCTGGAGGAGACGATGGCACTCCGGGAGCAGTGCTACGATTCCCTGGACGTGGTCTTCGCCGTTGACACGCTGGAGTACCTGCATCGTGGCGGTCGCATCGGTGGGGCGGCCCGTCTGTTGGGCTCGGCCCTGAGGATGAAGCCGGTGCTGGAGGTCCGTGAGGGGCGCATCGAGTCGGTGGAGAAGGTGCGCAGCCGCAAGAAGTCGCTGCGCCGGCTGATCGAGATCGCCGGCGAGCGCTGGGAAGGCCGAACGCCCACTGAGGTCGCCATCATGCAGGCCGAGGTGGATGAGGAGCTGCCGGCCTTCACCAGGGCGCTGGAGGAGAAGCTGGGGTGCGCGGTGTCAATTACGCAGCCGCTGAGCCCGGTTGTGGGTACCCACGGTGGGCCGGGCACCATCGGCATCGTCGTCTACGCCCTGGACGAGGTGCTGTAGGCGGGTCAGGGAGTATCTCTCGAGTGTCCACGGATCGCACGGTGGTTTGGTTGGGGAGTTCACGGGAGGATGGCCATGCGGATGGTAGAGGTGATCGAGCGCAAGCGGGACGGCGGCGTTCTGAGTCGTTCGGAGATCGACGCCTTCGTGGATGGCTACACGCGGGGGTCGATCCCCGACTACCAGGCGTCGGCGCTGCTGATGGCGATCCTCCTGCGTGACATGACCGACGACGAAACGCGCGATCTCACGCTGGCGATGGCGGCCTCCGGCGAAACCCTCGATCTGGATGATGTTGCCGATGTCGTGGTCGACAAGCATTCGACCGGCGGCGTCGGTGACAAGGTCAGCCTGGTGGCGGCGCCCACGGTCGCTGCTGCCGGGCTGCCGGTGGGCAAGATGTCGGGGCGCGGCCTGGGGTTCTCCGGCGGGACGCTGGACAAACTGGAGTCGATCCCGGGCTATCGCGTCGACCTGACAGTGCCCGAGTTCAAGCGCCAGCTCGGCGAGATCGGCATCGTGCTCACGGGCCAGTCCGCCAACCTGGCCCCGGCGGACGGCAAGCTATACGCGCTGCGTGATGTGACGGGCACGGTGCCCAGCCTACCGCTTATCGTCAGCTCGATCATGAGCAAGAAGATCGCCGCCGGCGCGGACGCTATCGTGCTGGATGTGAAGGTGGGGTCCGGTGCCTTCATGAAGACGCTAGATGAGGCGCGGGACCTGGCTGTGGCCATGGTGCGCATCGGAAAGGCGGTGGGTCGCAAGGTGGTGGCCCACATCGCCGATATGAACCAGCCGCTGGGGGTGGCCGTGGGCAACAGCCTGGAGGTCGCTGAGGCCGTGGCGACGCTGCGAGGCGCCGGCCCGGAGGACTTGCGCGAGCACTGTCTGACCATCGCCGGCGAAATGCTGGCTTTGGGCGGAGTGGTGTCCAATCTGGGCGCCGGCGTCGAGCTGGCCGGAGCGACAATCGCGAGCGGCGCGGCGCTGGCCAAGTTCAGACAGCTCGTGGCTGCCCAGGGTGGGGACGTCGACTATGTGGACGACCCGGACCGGTTCCCCAACGCCGCGTGTGTGCGCACGATCACGGCTCCGGCGGCAGGCACCGTGGCTGCAATGTCGGCGTCGGAGATCGGCATAGCTGTTGTGACCCTCGGCGGCGGGCGCGAGAAGAAGGGCCAGGCTATCGACCACCGCGTGGGCGTGGAGATGCTCGTCAAGGTGGGCGACAGCGTCGCGGTCGGTGCCCCGCTCTTCACCGTCCATGCGAATACCGAGGATGACCTGGATATCGCGGCAGCGCGGGTGTTGGGCAGCCTCAGCTTCGCCGACCATGCTGTGAACCCGCTGCCCCTTTTTTACGATCGCATCGCCTAGCCGGCCTTGCAGACTGCCCGGTTGGACTAGCGGGCGAACCCGCCGGTGTGTGGTAGGCGGTTGCCGATGCGCCGCTA
>Ga0180436_10005018_pt1 | contig 11788 bp, 13 predicted proteins | sample SS_ome_2_FD_132434 | JGI IMG/M metagenome (GOLD analysis project Ga0180436, IMG submission 132434) | Hypersaline lake sediment archaeal communities from the Salton Sea, California, USA - SS_3_S_2 metaG | ecosystem: Environmental > Aquatic > Non-marine Saline and Alkaline > Hypersaline >...
CTGACGATAGGCAAGGTGGTCGGCCTGCACGGCATCAAGGGCCTCGTCAAAGTGTGGTCCGACGCAGACTCCGTCGCCTTTTTTCCCATTGGCGAGGAGTTGTGTCTAAAAAGAAGCGACGGCGCCTGTCAAAGGTTTCGCATCTCTTCTTGCAGTCGACACAAGCAGGTGTTCCTCCTGGGCTTGGAAGGGATCGAGTCGATTGACGCAGCTCAGCCATGGACGGAAAGTTGTGTCTGCATAGACGAGTCGCTATTGCCGCCTGTGGAAGCGGGCACCTATTATTTTTACCAGATTATCGGTTTATCGGTTTTCACGGTAGACAACCGGTATATCGGCCGGGTGGAGGAGATTTTCCCGACGGGAAGCAATGATGTCTATGTAGTGAAACAAGGTGACAAGGAGACCTTGATCCCGGCCGTCGATTCGGTCGTTATTCGTGTTGATTTAGCGGACGCCCGGATCTGGGTTGATCTTCCGGAAGGATTGGAGGATTGACCATGCATTTTGCCGTTTTGACCTTGTTTCCTGAGATGTTCGCCGCCTTGCGGGTGGGAGGCATCCTTGGTCGCTGCATAGAGAGAAAACAAGTTTCCGTCGTTACGATCGATCCCAGAGCGTTTGCCACAGACCGGCACCGAACCGTGGATGACAGGCCTTACGGGGGTGGCTGTGGCATGGTGATGAAACCGGAACCCCTGGTGGCCGCCATTCGACACACAAAACAGCGGCATCCGGAGAATCGAATTGTTTTACTGACCCCTCAAGGCCGACTCCTCAACCAAGGAGTAGTCAGGGATCTGGTGAAATACGAGGGGCTCACATTGGTTTGTGGCCGGTATGAAGGCATTGATGACAGGGTTCGGCAACGGTGGGTAGATGAGGAAGTCTCCATCGGAGACTATGTGTTGACCGGCGGGGAATTGCCGGCCATGGTCGTCATTGATGCGGTGGCACGTATGATTCCGGGCGCCTTGGGCAATGCCGGTTCCGCTGAGGACGAATCATTTACTACAGGGCTTTTGGAGTATCCCCATTACACCCGACCGAGGTCCTTCGAAGGAACCGAGGTGCCGGAAGTGTTGCTGTCCGGCGACCACGGTCGGATCGAGCAATGGCGGCGACGGGCATCGTTAATCAAGACGTTGGTGAAACGACCGGATTTACTCCGGGCCACACCATTATCGGTAGAGGATACAACTTTTTTGGAAGGCTTATATCAGGACTTGGAGATGATCCTGAGCAAAGGTCCGAAATCGTCTTGAAAGGACCTGGCGGGCTGGGTATGCGACCAGATGGAGCTGAATCTTTGTGCCTGCGGACGGTTTCATGGTATCGTTGGCCCTGATCCATTACCCGGTCTACAACAAGGGTGGGGATGTTATTGCCTCTGCGGTCAGTAACCTTGATCTGCACGACATTGCCAGGGCGGCCAAGACATATGGCATCGAAAAAGTCTACGTTGTTACCCCGTTGCTCGATCAGCAGTCTCTGGTAAAGCGTATTGTCGGTCATTGGACTGCCGGTGCCGGGGGAAGGTACAACCCGGATCGCAAGAAAGCACTGGAACTCATACGCCTGGCGGGCTGTCTGGATGAGGTCATCACTGCCTTGGAGAGTCGCGGACAGGGGCGACCGATTGTGGTGGCCACCGATGCTCGACCTCAGGCGGGGGGTATTGGGTTTAGTGACTGTTACCAAATGCTGAAATCCGGCAGGCCGGTTTTGATGCTCTTTGGAACCGCCTGGGGGTTGGCTCATCCGGTCATACGGGCGGCCGATTATATTCTAGAGCCGATCTTTGGGCCTACGGATTACAATCATTTGCCTGTTCGAAGCGCCGTGGCCATTGTGTTGGACCGGTTTTTCGGTCATTGATCGTCTTGTGGCGGGAAAAACCGTCCGGCGGCTTGGGTCGTTTCACGCAACCAACGGGCATCGGGTAACCGAGTTCTCGATCCGGCGGATCACGAATTGGAGGAAAAGATGGAGATAATTAGAGCGATAGAAAAAGAACAGATGCGTTTTGACTTGCCTGCGTTCAAGTCTGGGGACACCGTTAGTGTGTCAGTTAAGATAAAAGAAGGTGAAAAAGAACGAATCCAGGTCTTTAAAGGCGTCGTCATAAGAAAACGCAAGGGAACGACCAATGCGACCTTTACCATCCGAAAGGTTTCCTACGGCGTTGGCGTGGAGCGAACCTTTCCGCTAAATTCCCCTAGCATTGACAAAATAGAGGTGGTCAGCCGGGGACGTGTCCGGCGGTCTCGGCTTTACTATCTGAGGAAGCTGAGAGGCAAGGCAGCGAGAATCAAGGAGTTGCGTCCCACGTAATTTCGGGCCATCCATTCATTGGACGATCTACCGGCTGAATCATGGTAATTGATTCCGAAGGACTTGAAGAAGAGGCCCGCTGTCGCGGATATGCATTTCCTGCCGGCATTGACGAGGCGGGTAGAGGTCCGTTGGCCGGTCCGGTCGTAGCGGCTGCCGTGGTGTTTCCCCGATACGTCCGCATAGATGGTTTGAACGATTCCAAGAAACTGACAGCGCGGAGACGGGATCAGCTTTTCGATGTTATTTACGAAAAAGCAGTGTCCGTGGGCATCGGTATCGTGGATCCCCTAGAGATTGATCGCCTAAACATTCTCCAGGCGGCGCTTCTGGCCATGGAGATTGCCGTGGATAACCTGTGTCCCGCAGCCGATTATCTCTTGGTAGACGGCACCTTTCCCATAAAATCGCTGTTACCCCAAAATGTAGTTAAGCAAGGTGATGGTCGGTGTCGGTCCATCGCCGCGGCGTCCATAGTGGCAAAAGTGACCCGGGATCGGATGATGGGCGTTTACGATCGGGAGTATCCTGAGTTTGGCTTTGGTCGACATAAGGGCTACGGCACTCAGGCGCACTGTGCTGCCATCCGCTTACATGGGTGTTGCCCGATTCACCGAAAAAGTTTTCGTCGGGTCAGGGAATACGTGTAAGGGCTTACAGAAAATCTTTACAGTCAGTCCTTTCTTTCAACGCCGTCCTACGAAATCAAGGTAAGTCCTCATGATAGGAAAGGGGAATAAGCAGTCGAGTGCCGACAGCCATCCGTGGGTCGATGATCGGGGGCAGGTGGGAGCCCTGGGCGAAGCGGTTGCCATAGAGGCGTTGAAAAATGCGGGATATAAAATCTTGGACGTCAACTATCGCTGCAAACTGGGCGAAATTGATATCGTCGCCAGCGACGGCGGCGTTCTCGTGTTTGTGGAAGTCAAGGCCCGCCGTGGTGATCGTTTTGGAAATCCCAAATCCGCGGTGACCCCCAAGAAACAAAGGAAGGTCTCCATGGTGGCCCTGGAATACCTAAAACGTAGAGGCCACTCGGGCGAGAAGGCCCGGTTTGACGTGGTGGCCGTCAAACTGTGTGCCTCCCGGCCGAAAGTCGAAATTGTTCGCAATGCTTTCGACCTTGCGTACTAAGGGGTCACGCAAAAATGGGAACTGATTGTCCGCCGGCAGGGTCGCTTTTTGTGGTATCCACCCCTATCGGACACCTGGAAGATATTACCTTTCGTGCGGTGAGAATCTTGGGACAGGTGAATCTGGTAGCGGCTGAAGATACCCGCCACAGTCGAAAGCTCCTTTCTCACTACGAGATCTCCACTCCGTTGATCTCCTTTCACGACCATAACAAGGAACAGCGGGCCCCGGAACTACTTGCCCGAATGAAATCGGGGGATTCTGTGGCACTGATTACCGATGCTGGGACCCCTTCGATCTCTGACCCCGGATATTTCTTGGTAAGGGGCGCCATTGATGCCGCTATTCCTGTTGTTCCCATCCCAGGTCCTTCGGCAGTCGTGGCGGCGCTCAGTATTTCCGGTCTCCCCACGGACAGTTTCCTCTTCGTGGGCTTTGTCCCGCGAAAGGCGACCCGGCGGGATCAGTTGCTCCGAAATGTGAAATATCAACCCGCCACGTTGGTGTTTTATGAATCTCCGCGCCGGATGTCCGGACTCCTTGGTTCTTTGGTGGAAGTCTTGGGTGACAGGAAAGCCGTCATGGCCCGGGAGCTGACTAAGGTTTATGAAGAAGTCCTTCGGGGGCCATTGACGACGATACTGGAAAACATTGCCGGCCGTGAGTCTGTGCGCGGTGAGTGCACCCTGCTCGTCGCCGGATATGAGGCACCCGGCGCCACTGAGCATGAGGTCATTAAAAAACACCTATTAGAGATCCGAAGGGAAGAAACAGGTGCCTCTGTGTCGGACCTCGTCAAAACGGTGGCCAAACGACATGATATCCCGCGTAAGGCGGTATACGACGAAGCCCTGAGATTGCAACGGGACGGTAAGATCTAAGGGCTCGCGCAAAATGACTTCATATTTTGCCATCTCGGCTTCCGCCCGTCTTTGCCCGATACCTCACTCGCAAAACCTCGACATAGCCTGCTATGCCTGCGATTTTGCTCAATCGGATCGACCAAATCCGAACCAAATCCGAGCGCCCATTCTGTGAAGTTATTTTTGCGCGAACCCTAAGCGGTTTGATCTCCGGCTAGGAGGGAGCGGAAGGTTGAAATCGTTTTCGCATAATCGTTGCTTCCGAATATGGCGGAGCCGGCCACAAAAGCATCCGCACCGGCCTGAGAGACGGAACGGATTGTTTCGGCATTGATGCCGCCGTCGACCTCAATCAGCACCTCCAGACCACGGGCGTCAATCATTGACTTGAGTGTTTCGATCTTTTGGATGGATTCAGGAATAAACGCTTGACCGCCAAACCCCGGGTTCACACTCATGATTAGAACAAGGTCAATGTCGTTTAGGACCCATTCTATGGTCGACAAAGGGGTGGCCGGATTGATGGCGACTCCCGGTTTCATGCCCAACTCCCTGACGGCATGAAGCGTCCTGTGGGTATGATAGCAAACCTCCGGATGAATCGTTAAATAGGTGCTTCCGGCTTTGGCGAAATCAGCCAAGTACGCATCCGGGTTTTCGATCATCAGATGAACGTCGAGTGGTAAGTCCGTGACCCGCCGAACCGCTGTTACCACCAGAGGGCCGATGGTAATATTGGGCACGAAGTGGCCGTCCATGACGTCGACATGTATCCAATCGGCACCGGCCTTTTCCACGGCCCGAATCTCGTCGCCCAGTTGGGAAAAGTCAGCGGAGAGGATAGAAGGGGCGATTTGTTTCATAAGCTTTCCTCCAGTACGGTTTGATCCATAACGCCCAGCCCAGCTCCCCAGCCGACGATAGACAGAACCGGCGTGGAATCGGAAGCGAAAGCATGGGCCCGAATGAGATGCTCGTCTTCGTAAAGAAAAAAACGGGTTTGTTTCCCCCCGGGCAATAGAACCTGAAGCCGTTGCCCCGGTTTAGCAAACACGTCCACAAGGTCATAAACCAGCCCGAACACATTGACGCGAAACCTGACATGCCGTTTCAAAAGTCCGGGGGGGATCGAATAGCTGAGTAGGTGAAACGTGTGCTGGTCGGCGATCGGTTTGTTTTCTCCTTTGTTGACGGTCAGGTTCACGAGATTTCCCACCGGTACCGGAAATCCGGCAGGTGGGTCATGTTCGATCACCATATCTTCCGGGAGATCGGCTTCAGCCACATAGTCAATCCGACCCAAAGAAAGCTGCGATTGCTCCAAGGCCAGGATTGCTTCTTGCATTGAATGTCCGGCCAAACGGGGCATCACCAGCTCGACAGGCCGTTTGCCAAGCCCGACCAACATATCCACAGCGGTTGCCCGTTCCACCCGCGTTCCGGGAGCGGGAAATTGACCCATTACTTGCCCGGCTTCCGTGGCGTCGCCGTAGGTTTTCGATGCCATTCCCACGATCAATCCGTTATCTCCTAAAATGACGTTGGCGCCATGGAAGTCCATTCCAACAAGATTGGGTACGGTTACGGTTTGGGGCCCCTTGGATACCACTATTCTGACATCACGGTTCTTCTTAATTTCGGCACCCGGATCGGGCTGTTGGAACGTGACATGATTCTTCGGGATTTCAGTACTGTACTCGTGGGAACTCACTTTGGTGTTAAGGCCCAAGTCGGTGAGCAGTTCCAGGGTGTATACCACATCTTTACCTACCAGGTCGGGTACCACAACCACGTCTTCGCTGGTTACGATCAACCGGAGTGTTAAGTAAGCTGCCAGGGCGATTACAACCCCAAAAAGGCCCAGGAGCCCGCCTATCTTGAAATAGCGTTTCATAGATGTGGTCATTATGACAAAGGGGTACCCGGGGGTATGGGACAGCCCCGAACAAAAGCGTCCACGGACAAACGTTTTCCCGATTCAAGTTGCAGTTCTTTTAGCCGCAAAACCCCCTTACCCGTTGCAACCTCCAAATCCCCCGGAAACCCGTCCACGACTATACCCGGCCTTTCTTGTACTTGCACATCCCTGGGTTCGGCGCGGAAAATCTTGAGCCGTTTGTGAGAAAGGAAGGTAAACGCGCCCGGCCATGGATTGACCCCACGAATCAGGCAGTCGAGTGTTTTGGCCGACTGGGTCCAGTCGATATGCCCGTCTTCTTTTTTCAGCATGGGGGCGTAAGTGACGCTGGATTCATCTTGTGGGGTGGCTGAAAGTTGTCCCGACGCCAGTCCGTCCATGGTGTCGATAACCAACTCGCCCCCCGTTTCGGCCAGTTTTCGATGCAAACTTCCCGAGGTCTCGTCAGGGGCAATCGCAACGCTCTGTTGCAAGAGGAGGTTTCCCGTGTCCATCCCTTCCGCCATCCACATGGTGGTTACCCCCGTTTGCCGGTCCCCGTTTATGATGGCCCACTGAATGGGAGCCGGACCTCGGTATCGTGGAAGAAGGGAGGCGTGAACATTTATAGGCCCAAGACGCGGGATTTCCAAAACGGAAGGAGGCAGAATCTGGCCATAGGCGATAACAACCAGAAGGTCTGGACGAAGGGCTTCCAGTTTTTCTCTCAGCCACGGGTCTTTCCCGCTTGATGGCTGGATTACGGTATAGCCCCATCGGTTGGCCGCTCGTTTTACTGGGGGCGGCACCTTTTGGCGGCCCCTGCCTTTGGGGCGGTCCGGGTTCGTTACCACGGCAACAACGGCGTTAGGGCTTTCGTGGAGCCGGCGTAGCGTCGGCACGGCGAAATCCGGAGTTCCCATGAATACGATGCGATACGGATGATTCATAGACACCGATGTTTCCAGCCGCCTTAACCCCAGTGTTGCAAAAGTCGAGGATGCCGCAGACGCAACCCTGGGGTTAAAGCACCTCAAATCGTACAGTGGCTTTCAAGACCTCGTTGCCTTTCTGGTTGGTGAATATCTTGATTTGGTCTTCGTTTGGTCCCTTTTGCAGGTTTTCAAAAACAGGTTCGATGAGTATCTGGGTCATTTTCCCCTTAGACATCTCTTTGGTAACGGCCTTAAAAAGCGACTTTTCCGATTCCACTTTATTGACTTTCAGATCGTCTCCCTTATTGAGAACCACCATAATGGGGCGCTTCAAGGCTCTGCCTTGTTTACTCAATTGGTCCAGCCGTTCTGCCGGTATCCGGCCAAAACTGAGTGCCTTGGGCCTAAGCTCAACGGCGGGGCGCATATTTGCGGAGACGCGAATCATGACTTCCGGTTTTTCAGGGTAGTTGGTTGTAAGCTTGACTTGCCCGTTATACCGAGCCTCCCCTTCCACCTTGTTTTTAACTTTGAGTTGGTACACCTTGTTTTCTTCCAAGGCTTTCAATTGGACGGCCACTTTGTCCGGAATCGAGACCGAACCGAGCTCTACCACCAATGGTTCCTTTTTATTGCCGTAGATGTGAATCGTTGATTCCACGTCTTCACCGGAAACACCGAACAGCCGTGCGTACCGGGGTTTGACGTGTATGGGGGCCCACACCTTTCCTTTGAGTCCGATCATCATGGTCGGGTTTTTCGGGTCATTTGTGGACACCCGAGCGGATTTATGAAGGTTGCCCTGAAAGTTTTGGGTATGGACTTCCAGTGTGATCTTGCCCTCGCCTCCCGGCGGGATGGTCCGATCGTACCGGGCCACGCTGCACCCTCAGCCCGGTTTGACCCCCTTGATTTGGAGGGGGGCCGTCCCTGTGTTTCGGACATTAAAGGTGTGTTTAACGGTTTCTCCCTGGGAGACCTCCTCAAAGTTGTAGGTAGGGGTCTCTATTTCAATAATCGGTGTTGTATTTTCTTGTTCCACCGCACTGGCGGTGCCCAACCAAAATGCGAGGACCAAGCATAGGAATAGTCCCGACTTACCTGCTCTTGCCATATGCACCTCCTTGATAGGTCGCAAACAGAGCGCCATTTGTTTTTTTAAAGACCACATATCAGTAAGATATCATGTCCCTCGCGGAGTTTCCATTCCATTTTTGCGAGGCGGGCAAGCTCGACGATTTGTTGCCTTCCTTCGGTGGGTTATGGGGGGTCGTTTTTTTATCGACGCGTATAGCCACGCGGGGTCTGACGGTAAATTCTTCGTTTGGGGCTGAATCAAGGTAGGCTGGCGGCCTAAGCGCCTAGCTGTGATCAGTTTGTTTCTTGAGCTGGGCGATGTCTACTCCGGTCATGATCAGTGACACGAGACCGACCAAGATAATCGGCACCAACTGAAAGAAGTGATTAACCAGGCTATAGCCGGCGGCCTGTTTGTAGGGGACGCCGAAAATCAGAAGCCCAAAAACCCCGCCTGCTTCCCATAATCCCCAATATCCGGGAACGGATGGAAGAGATATAAAGAAACAAAGAATGACCATTACAGCACACATTTCAAGAAAAGACACGTTCACACCCGGACACCCCAGGGCCATGACATAATGGGAAAGGCCGGCAAAAATCCACGCCGCCAGGGAGAGTGACAGGCAAAGGCCCAACTGCCATGGACTTCGGAGAAGATAAAAGCCCATGGCAACGTTATCGAGCACTTGAACGAGCCTGGAACAAAGGCCCTGTTTTAGTTTTTCCTGGGTGGCCTTTTTGATAAAAAAGAAGAGCTTAGGAAATCCGAGAATAATTGTTTTCATAAATGCGCGGGTTTTTTCGACGCTGATCAAAACGATACTGAACACCATCAATATACAGAGCTTGACGGTGGCGGCGGCAATTGTGTCAAGCGTTGACGTGTCCAGATGATACTTTCCAAACGTCAGCTCCAGATTGGGATCGATATCCACTGTGGCAATGACGATGGCGAAAAAACTGAGTAATACAAATACATCCAGGACTCGTTCCGCACCCACCGTGGCCAGTACCTTGGAAAACGGAACCTGTTCTTTTTTGGCAAAGGCCGCCGGGCGGGCTACTTCTCCCAAGCGCGCCGGCAGCACACCATTCAATGCAAATCCGATCATTAGGGGATGAAATGCGGCGGGAAACGAGGCCTTCTTGACAGGGCTAAGAAGTAGTTGCCACCGTACGACCCTGATGGCGAACCCGACAAAAATGAAAAACAGGGTGGGGATGACCCACCAGTAGTTGACAACACCCAAATAGTCTAGAAGCGCATCGAGGGGAACGTTCCGGAAGGTCAAATATAGGGTAATGCCGGAAACAAGGATGCCTATGGTGAGAGATAAAACGACTTTCCGCTTTTGTGACATGATAACCTGTTGTTTCCATTTGAAACCGGCAGTCTCGCAAACCGGCCCTCACTGTTGCCGGTCAGACAGGACCTTGCGGGCTTGTTGCGTATCTTCTCGGATTTGGTCGGACAGGGCTTGGGGGGACGGGAATCTGGTTTCTCCGCGAAGGCGTTTTACGAAATTTACACGAATCGGTTTGCCGTAAATGCTCTCGCAGAAATCGAGTATGTGGACCTCCAGGTTGTATTGGCCGTTTTCAAAAGTCGGGCTGTCGCCGATGTTGGCCACCCCTTGGTAATGTTTGCCTTCGTATTCTACGGTGACCGCATACACACCGGCCTTGGGGCAGAGTTCATCTTCGAGAGACAAGTTGGCCGTAGGATAACCGAGAAGCTTGCCTCCCCGATCCCGTCCTCGTCGGACTGTTCCGCGAATCTGGTAGTATCTGCCCAGCAATGTTGATGCTGCTTCCACCTCGCCCGCCATGACCAGATTCCTTATTTCCGTGCTGCTGATTCTCCGCGGCCCCGCTTCCACCCAATCGGCGATAATGACCTCAAACCCCAGATACCCTCCCATTTCCTTCAAGAGCTCAATATTTCCTTCTCGCTTCTTTCCGAAAGAGTAATCCGGCCCCACGATAACGGCCTTCATGCCGATGGTCTCAACAAGAATCTCTTTTACAAATCGGCGGGCGGCGATATCGGCAAATTCAAGAGTAAAGGGAATACAGACCAATACATCGATGCCGGTGGCCGCGATAAGTTCGACTTTTTGTTCATAAAGCGTAATCAGGGGAAAGTGCTTGTCGCATTTCAGAACTCGTATGGGATGGGGGGCAAAGCTTACCACGACCGCCGTGCCCTCCAATCGTTTCGCTTTTTCAATTACTTGTCCAAAAAGGGCCTGGTGTCCAATATGGACCCCGTCAAAGTTGCCGATGGTAACCACGGCATTCGGAAAAGGCCGGACAATTTGTTTCAGATCGGTAATGTGTTGCATTGGAAAAGATCGTTAGGCGAACCAACTCACTTTCATTTACGTATGAGCCATCATGGGGCTTGACAAATTGAGCAAAACGAAATAAATAAATTACTTCCTGTTTAAAATCAACTCTTTTCTGCCTCCCGAAGTGCCGAAGTGGCGGAACTGGTAGACGCGCTAGGTTCAGGGTCTAGTCAGGGTTTCCTGGTGGGAGTTCGAGTCTCCCCTTCGGCACCACAACCAATAGTTTCAATCACTTAGACAGCTTTTTGGCTGTTGGGTGCGTATAGGGTGCAGGTGGGTGCTTCCAAGTCGTCGAGTTTATCGACGGCTTTTCTATTTGAACCGGGTATTAAATGACCGTAAATGTCCACAGTGATCTTGATCGAACTATGCCCAAGTTGTTCCTTCACGTACACGGGCATTTCCTTCTGTGTGTTATGTTTCGATATTCATATGGTATCTTGTATCTCCAGCACTGTGCCATAAGTTAGGAAACAGGCCCAAGGGCGTGATAGACCGACAGTATCTTGGGCTTCTATAAGCCCGAATCACAGCAGGGGTCGTCACGTCCTACCTCTGAACAACCCGAACAGTTGTCTGGGCCTTTAGAGCCCGCATCCTGCAAGAAAGGGGGTCAGAGATGATGAAATCGCATAGCCAAGAATGCTTTGTGGGTATCGATGTTTCTAAGGCTGAGCTAAGCGTTGGAGTGTTACCTGAGACTGAGGTTCCCTCGGTTTCCAACAATGAACAAGGAATTGCTGAGCTGATTAAACGTCTAAAAGGCCTCAGCCCCAGCCTGATCGTTTTGGAGTCCACTGGTGGCTTGGAGTTTCCTGTGGCCAGTGCATTAGCTGTGGCTGGGTTACCAGTTGTTATCATGAATCCTCGTCAGGTACGTGACTTTGCAAAAGCTACTGGCATACTAGCCAAGACCGATGCTCTCGACGCAAGTGTCTTGGCCCGTTTTGGGGAGGCAGTTCGTCCAAAACTTCGTCCCCTAAAAGGACAGCATGTCCAGGAACTGGCCGCACTTGTGACTCGACGGCGGCAAATCGTGGCAATGCTCACGTCAGAAAAGAACCGGCTAAAGGCAGCACCGAAAGGGGTCCAAAAGGACATAAAAGCCCACATAAGGTGGCTGGAAAAGCGATTAGCCGATATTGAAATCAACACTAGAAAACGCATCAAGGCAAGCCCCATGTGGAAAGAAAC
>Ga0180436_10005021_pt1 | contig 11786 bp, 9 predicted proteins | sample SS_ome_2_FD_132434 | JGI IMG/M metagenome (GOLD analysis project Ga0180436, IMG submission 132434) | Hypersaline lake sediment archaeal communities from the Salton Sea, California, USA - SS_3_S_2 metaG | ecosystem: Environmental > Aquatic > Non-marine Saline and Alkaline > Hypersaline > Sediment...
TGGTGTCTCCTTTCAGCGCACTCGCTGCGCGATGACTGATTTCCGGACGGTATGCCGCCGGGCTTCCATTTCCGTGGCCTGGAAGAGGGCGCCGGCGGCGATCTCCTCCCGTCCACGCTTCCATGCTTGTTCGGCCCGCATCGTCACATCGGGCTCTTCGACCGGCATTCCCTCGAGGCCCTGGATCAGGGCCCACATCCTCCGGGGTTTCCCGCGGGCTGCGAGATAGCGGCGGAGGAGAATTCGGTTTCGTTCGTAGGCTTCCCCACGCCGGCGCCCTCCTGGAGGATGCCAGAGGTGCCACAGGTCCCAGGAGAGGCGGTGATGAGTGCCGTACAGGGTGTCGAGGATCACGGCCAGGGCCTCGTCTTCCGCACCCCAGCCGGTGAACTCGGTTGGCATGCCGCCGGCGGCCTCATACCGGGCCCGGTCGACCACAACGAACCCACCACCGGCAAACCCATCGTAGGCCTTCCGGCAGAGGGATCCGCCGCGGATGAGGGCCGTCGGCTCCTGGGCGAGGATCTGAGAACTCGAGTCCGGATCCAGCCGTTTCACCAGCTTGTGGGGGACAACCCACGGGACCGTGGGCGCCAGAAGGACAGCCTCCTCGAGGGCCTCGGGAGCCACGACACAGTCGGCGTCGGCAATGATCAGGATGTCTCCGGTGGCCCGGGAGAGGGCGTCAGCGATGGCCGCGCCCTTCCGCCACACGCCTGAGCACCGGCCCTCGAGGACTTCCCACGCTGGATGGAGCAGCTCGTACCGTCGACGGACCCAGGCCCAGGCCTCGGCCCGTGGCCCGTGGTCGGTACGGAACGGGACGAGGACGCTCACCCCGGAGGCTCTCTGACGAAGGAGGGTGAGCTTCCGGCCGACGGCGGCGCTCTTCCTCGAGGACTTCCTCCGGACGTTGAAGATCGAGTCCGCGTGCTGCCGATACCAGAAACAGGGCCGGCGGCTGGCCTTGAATCGGGCGTTCAGGTGGGCGAACCCGATCCAGAGAGCGGTATCCCACCCTCCGGTCATGTCAGTACGGTAGGGGGAACGCTCCCAGAGCGACCGCCGGAACGGGGACACGCCGGAAGCCGGAGCTTTCGAACGGAGCGTCCCCCTACCGCGAGAGTCTTTGTAGGTGCGGGACCGCGTGGAGGGGCCCGCCTGCAGGTCCCCACAGCGGGTGTAGCCGAGAGCCACCACATCGGCCTCGTGTGCGAGCTCTGCCACATCGTCGAGGCAGTGGGTCATCAGCATGTCGTCGGCGTCGAGGTGCATGACCCACTCGGTGGTGGCGAGTTCCACGGCGGCGTTTCTGGCCGTGCCGAAGTCCACCCGCTCTTCGAAGGTTCTCACGCGAACCTCGAGGCCGGCGCCCTCCAGGAGCTCGACGGCGGCCGCCATGAACTCCGGCGTCCGGTCCGTGGAGCCGTTGTCGACGATGGCCACCATGGTCGGTGGCGTCGTGAGCTCCGTGATCGATCGGGCCCAGTCCTCGAGGTACTGGCCGTAGTTGAAGCACGACGTGACGATGGCGAGGTCCAGGAGGGGCATCAGAGCGCCTCCACGTCGTAGCCGTACCGCCGGCCCATGCGCTGGACTTTCGTCCTTAGGAGCCCTGCAGGGAGCGCCTGGATCTGAGCCTGGCGTCGGTGGTTCGTCTGTCGGTCGGGTTCCGGACCTGGTTCGATGGGGTGGCCTACGAGCTCGGGAAGAGCACCAGGTAGATCTTCGACCCGGATCCGGACGTCGGCGTAGGCCTCGGTCCTGGAATTCAGGGTAATCCACCAGCGCATGGCATTGGTGACCGGATCCGGTGAGCGCCGGAAATGGCGAGCCGCGAACCGGCGATGGGGCGAGGCCAGGTCATGAGTGAAAAACCGAATCCCAAGGAACGACCGGATGACGGCCAGGGGGTGGCGCACCAGGTGGACGATCCGGCCCTGGAAGTCCTTCAGGAAGGGCACCGCGCACCAGCTGGCATCAGCCACCAGCTCGGGACGGTTCTGGATGCCGAGCGGCGTGTAGACCTCCTCATGGCCACAGGGGATCCCGGACGCCGTGAGCAGCTTCGAGACGTAGCCGGTGCCACATCGGCCGGTGCCGGTGACCAGGAGCTCGATCACCCGGCCCCCCGTCCGAGCCACATGCCTCGAAGGGTCGGGAACTCGAGGCCCGGCGGCAGCTCATAGCGGTGGGCATCGTGGACGGCCAGGAGCACGCCGGCGGCAAGCCATCGGTTCATCTCAGCTCGCCTGACCTCGCCAGGGAAGGAGTCCAGAAACACGAAGTCCGGATCTGGTCCTGTCCAATTCAGGGTATTTCCGGCCTGGACCTTTACTGGCAAGCGTCTCAGCCGGCGCTCGGCACGGCTGGCCATTTCCTGGTCCGGCTCGAAAGTGATCACCCGTCCGTGGCGATTCTCCTGGCACGCCTGGCCCAAGAACCGCGCCGAGATGCCGATCCCCGTCCCGGACTCGAGGACGAGCCCAGGCCGGAAGCCACGCACCAGGCCCCAGAGGAAATCGCCGATCTCGAGCTCGATGCCCCAGCCCTGAGCCGGCCAAGAGTGATAGTCGCCCTCAAGGCGTTTCGCCCGTTGTCGGAGCTCCTGAAGAGGGGAGAGCATCAGGAGCCCTCGTCCAGCGGGAAGGCTTCCTCGATGAGCAGGATGCGCCATTTACAGTCCACATCGTGGACGGCCAGGATCTGGCCGCCGGTCTCCTGGCCACGGCGCTGGGTCAGGTAGTCAGGCAGCCAGGAGAGGTCGGTGGTCACCCAAGTCCCGGCCCGTAGCATAGCGGTGTAGTCCCGCATCACGGGCACACTCCAGGACGCCGCCCCATGCTTGTAGCGGTCGAAGACGTAGAGCTCCCGGTTTTCGGCGTGGAGGTAACCAATCTCGGACGTTAGGCCGCGGATCGTACTACCTCCAGCGTCTCCAGGAGCACTGAAGGCGGACCCGTCGTACTCAACCTTTTTTTCCGCGTGGTTCGTGATGGACAACTCTGATCGGTACTCCAGTTCGATATCCCTAGCCTCCAGCAAATCGATGGCCATCGCGTCCTCGATGGCCACCCGGTAGTACCGTGGATACTCGAAACGGAGCACATTCACGATCCGCTCCCCAGCGTCCCAGTCCGGACTCGGCTCCGTGATGGCGTCATTGATCTCCGTGAGCCCTGTCAAATCGTCCGGGGGGACCTGGCTTACTGGACTGATCTCTCCGTCGTTGTTTAGCGCCGGGCACCAGCCGGTCGGGGCGTAGATGAGCTTCTCGGCCCAGGTCCTGGCATCATCCACGGCCTCTGTGAGCCGTAGGTGGATAGGATCGGTCATCTGCAGTAGGTCGGCCTCGTTGTAACGGATGCCAGTGGAGATGAAGGCGCCGGTGACCGGGTCGACTCGGGAGTATTCTCCATCGTAGAGTTTCTTCAGGAACTGCCCGGTAGTGATGCCGTCCACGTAGTAAGGGTACCTTTCCGAGGGAGAACCTTTGTACCGGATCGCCACCTCGACTTCCTGGCCATCGGTCGGAAAGGTCCCCGTCGCTTGGTACCCTTGGAGCCAGATCAGCCCCAGGACCGCGATGACCTCAGTACCGTCGGCCAGCTGGGCCTCATACTCAGGGCCAGCCAGATCGGGCTGAACGTGGCCACCGGAAGGGGGGACGTAGTTGTAGGGCTGAACCACAGTCCATGGATCCGACGTGCCCCGGGCCCTCCAGAGCACCTCGAAATCGGGCCAGGTCATCTCGAAGGGGTACGGGTCACCTTGCAGGTTGTAGTCACAGGTCAGGTCCTGACCAACCTGCTCAGTCACCACAAGTTCCTCACCCACGGTATTCCCGGCACCTGGCCCACTCGGCCAGTAATGCCTGCAATCCACCCGGCCGTAGGGGATGCCCCAGCTCGTGGTCCTCAACTCGAATGTCCCCCAGATCGGGTCCACCGGGGGGACAAGCCACTGATCGGCCCCGTTCAAATCGGTGTGCTCGTAGAATCCATCCGGAACGCCCATGGGTACGACCCAGCAATCATTCGTCTCCGAGAACGCCTTCACCTTCCGCTCAGTCTCCCGGGTATCGCGGACACTCCAGCGGTAGGCCGAATACGACTCATCCATCCGAGGCGTCGACGCCGGCCCGTCGGCGATCACGACCCAGCCCTGATCCTCGTCGATGTAGCGAATGACCCGACAGCGTCGGCCGTGGATGATCCCAACCCCACCGGAGGCCAGTCGTTCGGTCAACCAGCCGGAGTCCTGGTCACCTTCCGTCTGCCTCCGATCGATGACCACCACCTCCACCTGGCCGATGGTGGCTGCACCGTTGACGACGTCGATCTCCTGCTCGCCATAGTTCTCGAGAACACAGAGATAGGGGTTCGGGTGCTCGGCATAGTCGCCGACCTCCCAGGCCAGCGTTTCCCGGTCCTCCTCGTAGACCTGGAGGATGACCACACACGGCCGGCTGACCGTGTCCACAGCCGACTCTGGCTCTTCGAAGTCCGGCGGTGGGAGACAGTCGTCGTATTCCGAGGGTGTGATGGCGAAGGACGTGAAGATGATCCCCGGATCCTCATTGGCCCAGTATCGATAGAAATCCGAGGAGAGGCCGACATACCCGCACCCGACGTCCTGCACCTCTTCCCATGTGAGCTCCTCGTCACTCGTCCAGCCGGCCGTCCCGTCCATCCCCGGGCCGAGGACCTGGGACCGGATCCGGATGCCGCCCGTGACCGTCCGGGTGACCTTCTGGCGGAGGATGTAGCGGGTGTGCCGATAGTGGCAGGAGGTCCCGTGGTAATACCGCCGACTGACGGCGAGGCCCCGCTCCTTTGAGCCAACGTGGGGGATCGCCGAATCGTCGTAGTGAAAATGGACGGAGGCGCCGGGCTTGTATCCCCAGGTCCGAACGGTGCCGTTGCCTCCGGGGATGCCGTACTTCACCAGCTGGTTCGGGAGTACTGAGGCCGCCCAGACGTTGGCGCCGATCGAGCCGGAACAGACGCAGGCATGGGCGCACACACATGGGTTGTAGCATTGCCCATTCGGGCAACTCCCGCCGAACGGGGGGAACGGCCACGGCGAGTTCCCGCAGTTCACGGAAGAGATCACACCAGCGCGATCTCCATCGTTCGTCTTGCCTGTCGCTGCATAGGCCAATCCACCCCGCATGGCGTACATGTTGGCCCAGCGCCACATGTACCACATGCACTCCCGGCCCATCAGGACGAATTCGACCTCCGCCTCGTAGAGCGTCGGCTGGCCGAGTTCCTTGAATGCGAGCACCGACTGGCGGAGCATGTCCACCGACCCGCTTCCCAGGATTCCGAACCCACCGCCTTCCTCGCCCTGGTCGTTGACCGGCGTCCATTCCACATCATCGGTATCCCAGAGGACCTCCCAGTCGGGCTGATCCTGGGCGATGTTCGTGATCGTGGCGAAGTCGTAGACGGTGGTTTCGGAGCAGGAGCGATCGAGCCGGAGCACCATGTAGGCCCACTCACTCCAGTAGGCAGTTGACGCATACCGGGCCCGGAGCCGGAATAGATACACACCATCCGATCGGCCGGCGATCGAAAACGTCCAGAACTCGTCAGACAGGGCCGAGAAGAGGGTGGTCCAGGTTGCGCCATCGTCATCGGAGAGCTGGGCCTGGAAGAGCCACGGCCCCGTCGGAACCGGCAGCATATCCCATGTCAGGAGCGTGTCGGCACAGATCCGTGTCGAGCCGTAGTGATTGAACTCGGGAGGTGGTGGCTCCTCGAGGACGGTACAGGTGTCCGAGGTGCCGAATGTGCCCCACCGACCGGAGTCGTCCTGGTAGGACACGTCGAAGGTCCAGAGGCCCGCGGGAAGATCGGTCCAGCTGTATTCGGTGAGCTCGGTGGGGTCCGTCGTGACAAAGGACGTGACGTCGCCGTACTGATGGGCTGCCCTCCAGCGGGTGGCAGCATGGGTTGCACCGCCATCCGGATGGCTGAAGGCCGCACCCTGGGCTGTCACATTGCCCTGGGCGTCACAGTTGGTGACGGTCAGAGCTGGAGCATTGGGTGCCTGGGCCGGCGCTGAATCCGTCGTGAAGGCGGCCCAGGAGCTCCAGTCCGAGGAGGCATTGAAATAGCCATCGAAGTGGAGGACCCGGAGCTGGTAGGCTTTCCCAGCGTCCAGGCCTTCCTCCCAGAACTCGGCCGGGCGGGTGATGGGCTGGATCAGTCCGCTATCGTAGACCACCGTCCCGGACACCGTCTCCCGGAGCTGCCACTGGACAGCCGCCAGGTACGGGAGCGGGTTATTCGGATCGAACGCCTCCCTGGTCGTCGTGCCGCTCACATGCGCGAAGGCGGAGCTCACGGCCTCGACGAAATCCTGGCCATAGTCCTCGATCGTCACCGTCGGCGTGGTCGGCTTGGTGGTGTCGGCCAGAGTGGTGGCCTCGGCCACCACCGACCACGGCGAATCCCCTCCAGTCACCCCCGTATGCTTTGCCCGGATCAGGTAGGTGGTGAGCGCCGAGAGTGTCGGGACGTAGATGAACGTGAGACCCGCATCCGGATCCTCGTACTCCAGCGTCTCGACCGGGGAGGAAAACGTTGGGTCCGTGGACAGCGTGATCTCGTAGGTCGTGCCGAGATGGATGTCCGTCGGATTGGAGTCCGCCGCCTCGAATTGGCTGGTTTCGATGGACAGTGCACCGGGCAGCTCGGTGACCGTGAGCGTCGGAGCTCGAGGAAACTGGAGCTCCCCGATAACGTTGAACCCGGATTGAGTGACCCGGGCCGATGCCCGGGAGGCCGCGATGACGTTGAACCCGGATTGAGTGACCCGGATATCGGGATCGCCTTCGGCGACAATCGAAAATCCGGTCTGGGTTACCCGGGTGACTTCTGCCATGGATCAGTCGACCTCGTAGGAGGCTTCAGCCGCGCCCACCTGCGCGGTGGTCCATGCGGATGATGTGCTGGGACAGTCGTCGAAGTACTCGAGCAGCGTCAGGTAATCCTCAGAGAGGGCTTTCGCGGCGCTCTGATCCTCTGACCCACTGTGGAGGGCGCCGACCAGGAGAGAGGCGGCACCAGTCGACGTTTTCCGGGCCCGGACGAGGGTGCCGACACTCAACACATCGACGTTCGAGATTCCGTCCCCGGTGAAGCTGTCCCGGTGCCCGGCCGTGCCATCCGATTCGTTGTACGTGGTGTCCTCATCCGGCCCGATCTCATCGACGTTGTTCTCGTTGTCCCCTGCCGACGGCGTGAAGTCCGAGTCGGTGCCGGCCGTATCGCTTTCGACGTAGAACACGCCGAGATCTCCGACCGGGCTCGAGCCGGAATGCAGGACGATGTCTGAGAACTTCCAGCCGTTCGGGATCCCGAAATAGTTGGACGAGTGATAGAAGAACCGGATCGCCGTGACGCTGGTCCCGTAGTTGATCGTATCGATGGAGGAGGTCGTCGAGCTGTGGGCTCCATTGACGTAGAACGCGACACTCCCACCCGTGCCGCCAGCCAGTGCCACGACCACCTCGACGAAGGTCTCGGTGTTCAGGGGGATCGTGGGCCCTGTCGCCACAATCCCCGCCTGAGGAGCGTCGCCGGCGATATAGGTGGAATAGACCAGCTGGCCCGTGGCGTTGATGTGGATTCCGCCGATGTTGTCCGAGCCGTCGTAGAGGGAGGCGACCTTGACGTGGGCACCTGTGGCCCGAATCACGCGAAAGCAGAGCTGGACCGTGGTCAGCCCGCCGAGCGTGCCCGTGTAGAGATTGATGATCGACTGAGAGCCGTTGTTCTTCAGCCATTTCCGGCCGTCGGAGCGATCCTCAATCGAGAAGTTGTAGCCGAACTGGCTCCACTGATCTCCCAAAATCTCCCGGTCCGAGCCCGCCGTGTGCGTACCATCGGAGAGGTTCCCGAAGCCATCCGCCAGAATGAAGTCACTCATAGTCGTGTCCTACTCGGTTCCTAAGTGAAAAACGGGAGATCCCAGGCATAGCCGTCCACTCGGCGGAGGACGATCGGCGCGAGGAGGACCTGGGGGAATTCCGGATCCCGGCTCGGGGTCCAGCTCTCGCCGGCCAGCGGCGCCTCGAGGTAGACGGTGTAGCTCGTCGCCGTGTCGTCCACATCGGGATACCAGGTGAAGCTCTCCGCACCCTGCCCCCACTCGATCAGCGCATACAGATCTGTGAGCTCGGACTCGAGCACGCGGAGTGTGACGTGGAGGTTGTAGTCCCTCCGAACGACGTGAGCCGCCGGCACACCAGCTGCCGATGTCCTGGATCCGCCGATCGGAGTCATCTCCTGGAGCCACGCCTGAACGGGGTGCGTCGTATCCCAGGTCGTCTCGCTCCCCGTTGTCCCGTAGACGAACCTGGACCGCCACGCGAGCTCGTGACTCATCTCGTTCTCCTGTGAGTCTTCACGGTGGCATTCTCACCGAACCGCTCCTCGGCATATTGCTGGGCGTTGTAGACGACGCTCTGCACCCGGGGGTTCATGGCGTTCCAGCCCTCACCATCGAAGTAGATGTGCACCTCGGGGCCCAGCTTCTCGGTGGTGGAGCTGTCGGTGATGGCGGACGATCCACCACGGGCGAGACCGCCAGAGCTGCTCGAGCCGCCCCCGCCGATGCCACCGGCCCGGGCCAGGCCCCGGAGGGCCGAAAAGAGCCCGCCGGCCATGACGTGCTTCGCGGCCGATGCGAGGGCGGCGGGGTTCGGAGGCCAGAGGCCCTCGGCGAGCTTCCCCGCGGCCTGGGCGAAGTGATACTCCGCCTGGCCCTCGGTGAGGCCGAGGATGAGGCTGAAACCGATTCCTTTTGCGGCATCTTCCATGGACTCGAGGCCGGCGAACACCGACGCGAATCCATTCTCGAAGGCCCAGGCCATGGTCTGGCCCAGTCGATCGATTTCCTCCTGGCTGGCGCGGGCAGCCGCTGACATCCGCTCCATCCCGCGCTCGATCTTCGCGGCGTTCTCCTCCGAGACCGTCATCTCGGAATTCAGGCGCTCCCATGCACTTTTCTGGCGATCGATCCACTCCGAATGTGCTTGAGCGGCGGCCATGGCCCCGCCGTGCTCACCCCACAGGGCCTGGAGTTGCTCTTCTTTGCTGGGCTCGGCGCTGGGCTCAGTGCTGGACGGTGTGGGGGATGACGAGGGGGACGGTGTGGGGGATGACGATGGGGTAGTCTTCTCGCCGAGCTCGTCGATCGTTCGGATCAGAGCCTGAAGAGATTGGATTTCCTTTTCGATCTGAGCTGCACGGTACCGAGACTGACGAGCGAGGAGAGGAGTTGTCCGCCCGGCATCCGCTAAAGCCTGGAGGCGGTTTGTCTCGGCGACCTCCTCCCGCCTCTTCTCATCGAGGCGGAGAATCTGTTGCCCCAGCTGAAACCGCTTCCCGTCGAGGGCAAGTTGATCCTCCGAGATCCGGAGGATCTCGGTCATATGGTCCCGCTCTTGCTTTCCGAGTGGGTCCAGCTGATCGAGCTTCCTCTGAATCGCCCCGCCCATCCGCTCCAGGAGGTCGATAAAGGCCTCGCCCCACCGCTGGAAAGTGACGCGGTTGGCGTTCACCCACTCGGTCATGCTCTTGACCGTGGCGGTGAGCGTCTCGATTACGGAGGTCCCGCCACCTGCGGCGATCATAGCATCGCCAACAGCCTGCCGGAAATCACCCCATTCATTGGAGAGCTGCTTGAGACGGCCCTGGAGGGAACGGGCCTCGTTCTCGGCGAATCCTTGGAACCGATCCCGGAGGACCTCCATCGCATTGGCGCCCTCCTGAACAACGATTCCATAGCGGGAGAGCGTGCCCGTCTCACCAACCATCACCCGCCCAACGAGCTGGGCGGAGGTCCGAAGGTCCATCTGTTTCGCGGCCGCCATGTCGGCCACGAGAGAGACGTTCCGGAGAGATTCCTCGTAGTCGTTCGATGTTGTGAGGAGTTCCGTCATGACCATGGCGAAGTCTTCATCGCCGACCGTGGTCACATCCTGGAGCGCCCTGGCCGTCTCATCAATCTCCGGTCGAGCGTCTGCGAACGACTTTCCGGTGTTCTCGACGGCCTGGCCGAGCCGGTTCCAGATGGCCTCTGCCTCCGTGGCGATCCGGACGCTTTCCTTCCCGAACCGAATAACGGCCCGTACACCGAAAGCCACGGCCAGAACACCACCGAGCTTCAGGGCCGCGGCCTTGATCCGGCCCATTCCCTTCTCGATAACCGAGAGGTTCTGCTTCGCCTTCTTCGGATCCGTGCCCTTTTTGAGAGCGCCCTGGGTGTCCTTCTCGAGGCGCTGGACGGATTTCCGATCCAGGACCAGCTCGATGAGGCGGCGGATGCCCTTCTTGCCGTCAGCCATCAGTCACCCGCCAATTTCCGAGTCGCCCGGAGCCACTGGGCCCGAGCCTCGTTTTTGACCTGGGTATGGAAAAACGCTTCATGGTCCTGGAGCATCTCTCTGGCTGTCGCCCGGGCGATGTTGCCGAGCCCGTACTGGAAGTCCCGCCAGCTGTCCGGTTTCCGGCCGTACCTCAGTTGGAACTCATAGAGGTCGCTGAGGAGGTCCTGGGCCCGCCGAGAAGATCCTGGGGCGATAGGTGCCGGACGGGGGACATCATCCGGCGCATCCAAAAAAAACCCAGGATCTCTCCCAGATCCTGCATGGAGGCGGTCTTCCAGGGGTTCCTCATGAGGCCGAGCCGCCACCGGATCCGCGCCCACCGGCTCCAGTGAGGTCTCACGCATCGCCGGATCAGGCGCATGATGTCCCGGTGTTTCGTCCGGTATTCCGTGACGAACCGAGCCGGGTCCTCGGCATCCACCCAGGCATTGAACTCCAGCACCCGGGCGCCGTCCTCGAACGAGACCGGCGGGATCTCCCACAGGCGGCCGCGGAACGGGACCCGGAACGGATCCGTGAGCCAGAGCACTGGACGGATATTCCGGGGAGCGGGAGGAGGTCCGGCCAGGCCGAGCGTCTCCTCCCACTCCCGGTGGTTCTGCTCGATCACCTCAGGCGGAAGGCGGTTGATCATGCGTCGATCTCGATCGAGTAGTCCGACGGATTCCCGAGCGTGAACAGCCTGTGGCCATCGGGGATGTAGGACGTCGATATGTCGGCGTGCATGACCTGGAACTCCACCGTGTCCACGGCCTTCCCCGCGTCCTCATGGCGGTACGCCAGCGGAGCGAAGGAGAAATGCCCTCTCCAGAACCAGATCGCCTGGTCGATCAGGGTTTCCTGGGCAGCGGTCGCGGCATCGCCTCCCACGGTCCAGGCGGCCGGCGTGGTGAAGTCCACGGCTACCTGGGCATTGGATTCGATGAACAGATCCTCGGGGAAGAGGACCAGCGTGTACTCCGTCACGGGCCGCCGGCGCTGGTATCCCCCCGAACCAGCCGAGCCGACGGGATCCAGAATCTTCCGGATCGCCGGATCCGCCAGGTACATCGGGAGCGAAACCACCGGATTCATGCCGCTGAGGTACCGCTCGTGGATTGCGGGCCCAGTCAGCTCGGGCAGCGTGAGGTCCGAGTACTCGTCACCGAAGGAGATCGAGATCTCGCCTTCGGTATCGCCCAGGTGGGTCAGGGTGTCCTGGAGCTTCGTGGTCCCATCCCACTTGGTGACGTAGAAAACCGAGGCTCTCCCGATCGTTCGGACGGCGGCCGTCAGGTCCAACAGACTCATGCTCATGGGTTGATTCCCTCCGTTGTGCCGCCCAGGCGGCGGTTCTTCTTTTCAGCTATCGGGTCCTCACGACCTGGAACTCGAAATCCAA
>Ga0180436_10005023_pt1 | contig 11781 bp, 5 predicted proteins | sample SS_ome_2_FD_132434 | JGI IMG/M metagenome (GOLD analysis project Ga0180436, IMG submission 132434) | Hypersaline lake sediment archaeal communities from the Salton Sea, California, USA - SS_3_S_2 metaG | ecosystem: Environmental > Aquatic > Non-marine Saline and Alkaline > Hypersaline > Sediment...
ATTTCGACGCCGACCACGACTACTCGGTCTACGACAACAACGGCGACGGCGAAGTCGATTACTTCGCCATCATCTGGGCGGGGCCGGACAACGGCTGGGCGAACTTCTGGTGGGGCTACCAGTGGCGGCTGTCCTCCCTGCTGGTCCGCGACGGCGTGCGCTTCGCCGATTTCTCCTGGCAATGGGAATCGAAACCGGTCGGAAGCGCCTTCGGCGCCGGCACCATCATCCACGAAACCGGGCACGCGCTGGGGCTGCCGGACTACTACGACTACGACGATTCCGTCGGCCCGGACGGCGGCGTCGGCGGACTGGATATGATGGCGGGCGTGCGCGGCGATCACTGCGCGTTCAGCAAGTTCATGCTCGAATGGCTTGCACCCGCCGTCGTGAACGCCGGCGGCGGCGCCCGAACGCTGCGCGCCCTCGACGGACACGGCGACGCCGTGGCGGTCATGCCGGGCTACGACGGCGCCACGCCGTACATGGAATACTTCATGGTCGAGAACCGCCACCGCACCGGAAACGACACCGGCATGCCCTCCAACGGTATGCTGGTGTGGCATATCGATGCGACACCCAATGCGCGCGGCGACGACTTTGCCTTCGATAACTCCTACACGGCACATAAACTCCTGCGCCTGATGGAGGCCGACGGGCTGGAAGAAATCCAGACCGGCGACGGCAACGGCGACGCGGGCGACTACTACAACGCGGGCGAGAGGTTCGCCCCCGATACAATGCCGAACAGCCGGGATTACGCCGGCAACGATACCGGGGTCCACGTCGAGGACATTTCGGCCGACGGCGCCACGATGACGGCGGACATCTCGGTTCAGACTGCAACGATCGAACCGTCGCTGCATGCGTCGCCGCCCTCCATCGTGCACACGGGCAGCGAGGGCGAACAGGCGCCGAACCGCCCGCTTGAACTGTGGGCGCGCAACGGCACGGTCGACTACACGGTCAGCGACGACGCGCCCTGGCTCACCGTCACGCCGGACAGCGGCACGAGCACGGGCGAAACCGACACGTTGACACTGCAGTTCGACTCCGCGGCGCTGAGCATCGGCGTCTACGAATCCTCCGTCACCGTGGACGCCGCGGCGGCGATCAACACGCCGCTGCTCCTGCCGGTTACCCTCAGCGTGACGGGCACCAACATCGCCGCCGCCGTCGACAACACCAACCTCGTCTGGACCACGGGCGGGGCGGCGCCCTGGTTTGCCCAGGGCGCTTCGTATGCGCTGGGCGGCGACGCCGACGGCGCGGAGAGCGGCGACGTGGCCGACTACGAGTCGAGCTGGGTCGAGACCGACGTGCTGGGCCCGGGGGTGCTGGAGTTCTGGTGGAAGGTGTCGTCCGAACCGAGCTACGACTTCCTGACCTTCGCCATCGACGGCGTCAAGCAGCCGGGCCGGCTCTCGGGCAACGTGGACTGGCAGCGCGTCTCGGCAACCGTTCCCGGCGGCGCGCACACGCTGCGCTGGACGTACGACAAGGACTTCAGCGTCTCCTCCGGACTGGACGCCGGCTGGCTCGACCGCGTGTCGTTCACCGGCACGAATGTGCCGGCCACGTTGCGTGTCGAACCGGGTTCCATCGTCACGGCGGCGCCCCGCATGCAGGCCGCCCCGGCAACGACGCTGACCGTGGCCAACGCCGGCGGCGGATCGATCGTCTACACGATCGGCGACGACGCCGCATGGCTGACCGTCGCACCGGCCAACGGCGCCAGCGGCGGGGAGGTCGCGGAACACACGGTATCCTTCGCGCCGGACCTGCCGCCGGGCAGCTACGCAGCCACGATCCTCGTCGACGGCGGTCCGGTCATCGACAGCCCGGCGGCCGTGCCGGTCAGCCTGCGGGTTCTGGATGCGGCCACCCTCGGCGAGGCCGTCGAAGCGCCCGCGCTGACCTGGACGACCGGCGGCGATGCACCGTGGACGATCGACGGCCTGGAGTCGTACGACGGCATCGACGCGGTCCGCAGCGGCGACATCGAGGACATGCAGATGTCCTGGCTGGAAACGGCGGTCGAGGGTCCGGGCGCCTTGTCGTTCTGGTGGGCATGCGACACGGACGAGGATTTCGACTTTCTCACGTTCCTGGTGAACGGCCAGCCGCAGGGGCTGGCCATCACGGGCGACGAACCCTGGGTCCGCGTGGCCCGCTCGCTGCCGCCCGGCCGCCACGTGCTGCGCTGGGAGTACGAGAAGGACGAATACCTGTCGGTCGGCGCCGATGCCGGGTGGCTCGACCAGGTCGCCTGGGCGCCGGACGAAGCGGATACCGACGGCGACGGCTTCCGGGACTGGGAGGAGGCGATTGCGGGAACAGGCATCAACGACTCAAACTCGCTCCTCGCCGTGGCGGATCTCTCGCTCACCACGGGCGGGTTGGCCGTCATCCGCTGGAGCAGCGCCAGCAACCGCTGGTATGCACTGGAGCGGGCGCCGGCGGCGGCCGGAACATACACGCGGATCGCCGCCCACATCGACGCCACACCGCCGGAGAATACGTTCACCAGCACGGCGCCCGCCGGCGCAGCCTACTACCGCATCGCGGCCGCCTCGCAACCCGCCGTCATCTTCTCCGAGTCGTTCGACAGCGGCAGCCGGCCGGCGGGCTGGACCGTGACCGACGGCGTTGGCGACGGCGCCGTCTGGGCATTTGACAATCCGGCGGGACGCGAAAACAACACGGGCGGAAACGGCGCCTTCGCCATCGCCGACAGCTACTTCGCGGGAGAGGTCTGGATGTCCACCCGCCTGTGCAGCCCGTCGCTCGACCTCTCGGCGCAGCGACACGTGTCCCTGGACTTCCGAACCGATTACGTGCCGCGCTACGGGTTCGAAGCGGCGTATGTGCAGGTCGCGGTCGACGGCGGACCGTGGCAGACCGCGTGGGGCTCCTCAGGGACCGGCGGTGTGCCCGGACCGGCTCAGGTGAGCGTCGACGTCACCGCGTTGGCCGCGGGTCACTCCAATGTCGTCTTCTGCTTCTTCTACGACGACGCCTACGACGACAACTGGTGGCAGATCGACGACGTCCGCGTCCTCGGCCCGCAGCCCTGAGGCGGCCTTCGGCCGCATCCGAACGAGCCATTTCCTCCTTGCCCCCCACCCCTTTTTGCTGCACGCTCCACGCTTTTCATGCCCGCCGGCAGGGGCGCGCAGACAACCGGACGCAAAAGGAAGCGACAGCATGACACAGCACCGTACGCCACACCTCGTACCGCCGCACGGCGGCGTTCTCAAACCGCTGCTGCTCGACGGGGCGGAGCGGGACGAAGCCCGGAAGGCGGCCGCCGGCCTTCCCCAGGTCCGCATGTCCTCCCGCGAAACGTCCGACCTGATCATGCTCGGCATGGGTGCGTTCAGCCCGCTCGAGGGCTTCATGCGCAGGGCGGACTATGAGCGCGTCGTCACCGATATGCACACCGCCGACGGCCTGCTCTGGCCGATCCCGATCACGTTGTCGGCGCCGGCGGATGCCGCCGGCTGCAACGCGGGCAGCGATGTGGCGCTGGTGGACGACGAAAGCGGCGAGCTGATGGGCGCCATGCACATCGAAGAGTCGTATGCCTACGACAAGAAGGCCGAGGCCCGGAACGTCTTCGGCACCGAGGACGAAGCGCATCCCGGCGTGGCCAAGGTCTACGCGCAGCACGACCGGCTGCTGGCCGGGCCGGTCAAGGTCTTCAGCGAGCTGCATTACCCGGCGCAGTACGGCGATCACTACGCGCGCCCGGCCGAGACCCGCCGCATCTTCGAGGACATGGGGTGGCACACGGTCGCCGCCTTCCAGACGCGCAACCCGATCCACCGCGCCCACGAATACTGCACCAAGATCGCGCTGGAAATCGCGGACGGCATCCTCATCCACCCGCTCGTCGGCAAGCTCAAGAAAGGCGACATTCCGGCGGAGGTCCGCATGAAATGCTACGACGTGCTGCTGGCCAACTACTACCCGTCGGACCGGGTGGTCTGCAAGGTCTACCCCATGGAAATGCGCTACGGCGGGCCGCGGGAAGCGGTGCTGCACGCCGTCTTCCGCCAGAACTACGGCTGCAGCCACCTGATCATCGGCCGCGATCACGCCGGGGTCGGCGACTACTACGGGCCGTTCGACGCCCAGAACATCTTCGACGACATCCCGGACGGCGAGCTGCACATCCAGCCGCTGAAGATCGACTGGACCTTCTACTGCCACAAGTGCGACGGCATGGCGTCGATGAAGACCTGCCCGCACGGCAAGGAAGACCGTGTCATGATCAGCGGCACAAAGGTGCGCGACATGATGAGCGCCGGCGAGCGGCCCTCGCCGCACTTCAGCCGTCCCGAAGTGATCGACATCCTCATTGACTACTACCAGAAGGAAGCGAGCCATGGTTGAACAGAAAGCAACAAACGTCGTCTGGCACCACCACGCGGTCACCACGGAGGACCGCCTCAAGCTGAACGGGCACAAGGGGGTCGTGATCTGGTTTACCGGCCTGTCCGGTTCCGGGAAATCGACGCTGGCAAATGCCGTCGCCGGCGCGCTCTACGAGCAGAAGTGCCAGGCCTACGTCCTCGACGGAGACAACATCCGCCACGGCCTCAACAAGGACCTCGGGTTCAGTCCGGAAGACCGCAACGAGAACATCCGCCGCATCGGCGAGGTCGCCCATCTCTTCGCCGACGCGGGCATCATCGCCATGACGGCGTTCATCTCGCCCTACCGGGCGGACCGCCAACGCGCGCGCGAACTGAACCCGGCAGGGGGATTCATCGAGGTCTACTGCGAATGCCCGCTGGACGTCTGCGAGCAGCGCGACCCCAAGGGGCTCTACCGGAAGGCCCGTGCCGGCCAGATCAAGGAGTTCACCGGCATCGACGCGCCCTACGAGGCGCCCGAAACCGCGGAGGTCACCGTGAATACGGGGACGGAATCCCTCGAGGAAAGCGTCGCCAAGGTCATCGGCTACCTGCGCGACCAGGGCATCGTGCAGCGGTAGCGAAGCCCCGTCAGCCCCACGTCTGCACGGCGAAGAACAGCACGTGATTCACGGCCAGCGCGTACAGGCTGGCGATCAGGTCGTCCATCGCGATCCCGATGCCGCCGCGCAGTTTCTGCGAGCGGTACGCCGGGAACGGCTTCAACACGTCCATCGCCCGGCAGACCACGAAGGCCATCGGCAGCAGCCACCAGTGCGCCGTCCACGGCAGGCCGAGCGTGCAGAGCGGAAAGGTCAGGTACTCGTCGGCGACAATCCGCTTGTCGTCCTTCGTGCCGTACACGGCGTCGGCCGCACCACAGAGCGGAAAGGCCAGCGCGGCCAGGACGAGGGCCGCGGCGACCCGGGCCGCACCCGGCAGGCCGGCCAGGGCCGCGACGAGTACGACGCCCGGCAGCGAACCGGTGGTCCCGGACGCGACGGGGCTGAGCCCCGTTCCGAAACCCGTCGCCAGCAGCAGGACCAGCCGCCGCTTCACGAAGCGAACCTGTACTTGACGATGCACCACAAGGCGCGCACGCCGTCGCGCCAGGTGATCTTCTTGCCCTCGGCGTAACTGCGGCCGTAATACGCAATGGGCACTTCGTAGATGCGCCACTTGCCGCGGGCGACCTTGGCGGTGATCTCCACCTCGAACCCGAACCGTTCCTCCCGGAGGTCGAGCGAGTCGAGCACTTCCTTGCGGAACATCTTGTAGCAGACCTCCATGTCCGTGAGGTTGAGATCGGTCATCATGTTCGAGAGCGTCGTCAGAAACCGGTTGCCCAGGTAGTGCCAGTAGAACACCACGCGATGCGGGCCGCCGCCCAGGAAGCGGGACCCGTAGACCACGTCGGCATGCCCGCCCAGAATCGGTCCGAGCAGCAGCCTGTAGTCGTTGGGATCGTATTCCAGGTCGGCGTCCTGGATCACCACGACGTCGCCCGTGGCGGCCTGGAAGCCGGTGCGCAGCGCGGCGCCCTTCCCGCGGTTCGCAGCATGCATCTTCACCAGCAGATCGGGGTTCTCTTCGCGCATGGCGGCCAGGATCTCACGCGTGCCGTCGGAGGAGCAGTCGTCCACAAGCACCAGCTCCTTCTCCAGCCCCACGTCCACCGCCCGCACCTTGTCCACGATGGCCCGCACGGTGTCTTTCTCGTTGTACACCGGGATGACGACGGAAAGTTTCATGCCGCGGGACTCTAGACCATACGCCCCGGCCTTGCAAGCCTCGCGCGCGCCTTCTACAGTGGCGCCATGCCACTGACGCGCGCGTTCACGGGATGGGAGCTGCCGGCGGCCGAGACCATGGCCGCGGCCGTGCTGCCGGCCGACCTGTCGGCGCCGCCCGATCTCGAGGACACGCTCATCGTCGCACCGACGCGCCAGGCCGGCCGCCGCCTGCGCGAGGCGATGGCCCTGCGCTGTGCCCGCGCCGAAACGGCGCTGCTGTCCTCGCGCGTCGAAACGCCGGCCTTCTTCACACGCACCGGGGCAGACGGCCGCCCGCCGCCCGCTTCCGACGGCGAGGTCCTCGCGGCCTGGACGTCGCTCCTGGTCCGCGCCGACCTGGACGCATTCCCCGTGCTGTTCCCCGCGCCGCCGCCGGACCGCGACACAAGCTGGGCCCTGCGCACCGCGCGCCTCCTTCAGGAGCTGCGCGACACGCTGGCCGACGGCGGAGAGACGATCGCCTCCGCCCTGGCGCGGCTCGGCGACGAACTCGAGGAGCGCGACCGCTGGGACGACATGGCACGCCTCGAGACGCAGTACCTCGGCGCGCTGGAAGACGCCGGGCTGCGCGACCCCTGTCTCTACAAGCTGGCCTGCGCGGACGATCCGGTCCTGCCCGACGGCGTCACCCGCCTCGTGGTGGCGGCCGTGCCCGATCCGACGGAACTGATGGTCCGCGCCCTGCGGGCGCTGGCCGGGCGCATGGACGTGCGCATCCTGGTGCACGCGCCGGAGGCGCTGGCGGACCGCTTCGACGCGCTGGGGCGCCCGGACCCCGCGGCCTGGACCGATGCCCCGATCGATATCCCGAACCCGGCGGACACGCTGTGCCTCGCCGCCACCCCGGCCGACCAGGCGGCCCGGGTCGTCGCGCACATCGCCGATCTGCCCGCCGACTGGGGGGGCGCCGACGTCGCCGTCGGCGTCCCCGACGCCGCGGTCACCCCCGCCGTCGCCGCGGCCCTCGCGGAGCAGGGGCTGCAGGCCTACGATCCGGCGGGGCGTTTCCCCGAACGGCACGCCGTCTTCACGCTGGCGCGGGCGCTCGCCGATTGGACGACGCAGCCGGACGTCGACAGCCTGGCAGCCCTCCTGCGCCACCCGGACCTGTTGCGCCATCTCGCGACGGACCACGGCCTGGCGCCCGACCGCCTGCTCGCCGAGCTGGACGACTGCCGCACCGAGCATCTGCCGGTGACCATCGACGACGTCCGCCGCGCCGCCGCACCCCACACCCCCGCCTGTGGGCGCGCTCGCCGGAACGTGGATCGCGCCCTCGATCGCCTCGAATGCATCCGCGGCGCCATCCGCAGCGGCCGCCCCATTGCGGGCCTGCGCACCGTCCTGCAGGAGATCTATGCCACGCGGCGCCTGGCCCGGCGCCGCCCCGCGGATGCCGATTTTGCCGCCGTGGCGGCGCTCTTCGACGAGGCCGCCGCCGAACTGGACACCGCATTCTGCCGCGGACTCGGCCTGTCCCCCGCCCAGGAACTCGGCCTCCTCCTCGAACGATGGCGGGCGCAACGCTATTATCCCGAGCGTGAGGACGCCGCCATCGACCTGGAAGGCTGGCTCGAGCTCGCCTGGAACGGCGCGCCGGCGCTGATCGTCACCGGCATGAACGACGGCATCGTCCCCGACACGCGGCTCGGCGATCCGTTCCTGCCCGAGACCCTGCGCGCGCGCCTCGGCCTGCGGCACGACGGCACGCGCCTGGCGCGCGACGTCTACCTGATGAACGCCCTGCTCGCCCCGCGCCGCGCGGGCGGCCGGGTCTATGTCGTCGTCGGCAAGACGTCGCCGGGCGGCGATCCCCTGAAACCGTCGCGGCTCCTTTTCCACTGTCCCGACGAGGAGCTGGCCGCGCGAGCCGCGCTGCTCTTCGGCGAAGCGGCGCCGCGCCGGCGGCACTGCCCGTCGAGCGTCAGCTTCCGGCTGCGCCCGCCGCCGCCGGACGCCGCGGCCGAAGGCCGCAGCCTGACCGCCTTGTCGGTCACCGCGTTTCGCGCCTACCTGGCCTGCCCGTTCCGCTTCTACCTGCACACCGTGCTGGGCATGGAGGCCGTGGACGATGCCAAAACGGAGATGGACGCCCGCGATTTCGGGAAACTGATCCACTTCGCCCTGCAGGGCCTGGCCGCATGCGCGGAGCAAGCAGGCGGCGCACCGGACGCCGGCGCCCTGGCCGCGTTTCTGCACGACCGGGCGGACGCCTGGATGCGCGACCGCTACGGCAGCCGGCTGCCGCTCCAGCTCCGCATCCAGCGCGACGCGGCGTACCAGCGGCTGGAGCGCGCCGCGCACGTGCAGGCGGCGCTTGCCGCGGAGGGATGGGAGACCGTGCTGACCGAAGCCGCCTGCCGAACCGAGATCGACGGAATGACCGTCAAAGGCATGATCGACCGCGTCGACCGGCACCGGGCCAGCGGCGCCGTCCGGATCATCGATTACAAGACCGCCGACACCGCGGCCACGCCGCGGAAAGCGCATCTCGCCTCCCCGTCCGACGACGCGCCGGCTTTTGCCGAAACCGACGTCAACGGGAAGCCCGCCCGCTGGATCGATCTCCAGCTCCCGCTCTATCACGCCCTGCTCCGCGAACAAATGGAGCTTCCGGAGAACGTCACGCTCGGCTACTTCAACCTGCCCAAGGCGGTCAGCGAGACGGGACTGAGCCTCTGGGAGGATCTCACGCCCGCGTTGCTCGCGGCGGGGCGGCAATGCGCGCGCGGCGTCATCGACGCCGTGCGCCGGCGCCGCTTCTGGCCGCCCGCCGCCCGCGTCGCCCACGATCCGTTCGACTGCATTCTCTACGGCGACCCCGCCGGCGCCGTCGACCCGCACAATCTCACCGCCGTACGCGAGGAGTCACCCGATGCCCGGCCCTCTGCCCACTGACCGCTCTTATCCGGAAACGAAGGGGTCCGCTCTTCCCCATACCGCGATCAGCGCCTCGGCCGGGTCCGGCAAGACGTTCCAGCTTGCGCATCGCTATATCGCTCTGCTCGCGCGGGGCGTGCCCCCCGACCGCATCATCGCCATGACCTTTTCGCGCAAAGCCGCCGGCGAGATCTTCGACGAGCTGGCCGGCTACCTCGGGCGCGCCGCCGCCAGGCCCGCGGCCGCCGCCGGGACCGCCGCCCGGATCGGCTTCCCGTCGCTCGGAGTCGGCGACTTCCAGCACATGCTGCGGGCGGTGGTGAAGAACCTGCACCGCATCCATATCAGCACCCTCGACAGCTTTACGGTGAGCGTCGTGCGATCGTTTCCCCTCGAACTGGGGGTCACCGCCGATTTTCAGCTCATGGACGGCGACAGCCCCGAGGCGCGCGTCGTGCGCGACGAAATCATGGCCCGCATCTTCGCGCATCCCGCCGTGCCGGAAAGCGCGCGCCGCGAATTCCTGGAGGCGTTCAAGCTGGCCACGTTCGGACAGGAAGAGAAGGGATTGTCCCGCAATCTGGAACGCTTCATTCGCACCGACCGCGGCCTGTACCAAACGGCGCCGGATCCGGCCCTGTGGGGGCGCATCGAATCCATCTGGGGAACGCCGCCGCCCTGGTGGGACGCCGGCGGGAATATCGGGGCGGTCGCCAACGCACTCATGGAGCGGATCGCCGCGGCCGGTTGGACCAACAGCGCGGTGGAACGCTGGCAGACCTTCGCCGAGGCCGTCTTCGCCTTCAGCGCCGACACCCCCTGGAACCGCGGCATCGCGTACCTCTTCGAGAAGCTGACGCCCGTCCTGGACCGGCTCGCGGACGGCACGGCGGAGGTGAAGATCGGCAGCAAAACCTACCCGCTCTCCGCGGAAGAAGGCCGGGACGCGCGGACGCTGCTGCAGCACGTCATGCGTGTCGAGATCGACCGCGCCCTCCGCCGCACGCAGGGCGTCTTCCGCATCCTCGACCAGTACGAGCGGCTCTACGAAACCGCGGCGCGCCGCCGCGGGCGGCTGACCTTCGACGATGTGCATTTCATGCTCGCCGGCGGAGCGCCGGGCGACGGCGCGGCCAGGATGACGCGCGACCGGGCCGCCGCGGGCCGCCTGTTTATCGACTACCGCCTCGACTGCCAGCTCGATCACTGGCTGCTCGACGAATTCCAGGACACCAGCGATCTGCAGTGGCAGGCCCTGGAGAACCTGGCGGACGAGGTGATGCAGGACGACTCCGGAGAGCGTTCGTTCTTCTACGTGGGCGATGTCAAGCAGGCCATCTACGGATGGCGCGGCGGCAACGCCCGCCTCTTCGACCGCATCCGCGAGCGGTACGGCTCGCGCATCGTGACCGAGCCGCTCGACACCTCGTACCGCTCGTGCCCGCCGGTCATCGGCACGGTCAACGCCGTCTTCGACGCGCTGCCCGCCGACGCGCTGCCGGCGGAGGCCTGCCGCCAGTGGGCCGGGTTATGGCGTCCGCACACCAGCGCCGAACCGCTGCGCGCCGTCGCGGGATACGCCGCGCTGCTCGAGCCGCCCTGCGACGGCGGCGAGTGCAAGCCGGACGCGGAGGACCGGATCCGCGCGGCCGCGGCCCTGATTCGCACGCTCGATCCCGTCGCGCGCGGCCTGTCCGTCGCCGTGCTGGTGCGGACCAACGACATGGGCCGGCGCGCGGTGGACGGCCTGCGCCGCGCCTGCCCCGGTCTGCCCGTCGTGCACGAGGGCAATGCCCCGATCACCGACAACCCCGTCGTCGCCGCGATCGCGCAATTGCTGCGCCTGGCGGAGCATCCGGGCGATACCTTCGCGCGGCGCTTCCTGGAGATGTCGCCGCTGGCGGGCGTCTTGCGCGAGCGCGGGCTGTGGGGGCCGAACCTGCCGCTGGAGTTGCTGCACGCCTTCCATGAAGACGGAACCGAGGCCTTTGTCCGGCATTGGGGCGGCGTTCTCGACGAGGCCGCGCCGCTTGATCGCTTCGGCCGCGTGCGCCTGGCGGACCTGGCCGACGCGGCGGCGATGTTCGATGCCGAAGGCGGCGGTTCCTGCACGGCGTTTCTCCGGTTCCTCGACGGCTACACCACGCGCGAACTGCCGGCCGAGCACAGTGTGCGCGTGATGACCGTCCACCAGTCCAAGGGGCTGGGATTCGATGTCGTGATCCTGCCCGACTTGATGGGCCGCGGCATGACCGGCAGCGGCCGCGTCGACCTCGCCGCCCGGCGCGACCCGGACACCAGCCGGCCCCGCTGGGTGCTGCGCATGCCGCGCCGCTGCGTCGCGGAGGCCGACCCCGTGTTGCGCGCGCAGCTTGACGACATGGACGCCGAAGCCTGTTTCGACGAGTTGTGCGTGCTGTACGTGGCGCTGACCCGCGCCCGACGCGCGCTCTACATGATTACCGCGTTCCCCGGCAAATCCGCCGCGGCCGTCAACAGCGCCGCCCTGCTCAAGATGCGTCTGGCCGGCGACCCGAAACCCGTCGACGGCAGCGAGCGCGTCGTGAGCGGCGAACCGCTCACCGTGCTGTACGAAGCCGGGCAGCCGGATTGGTACGAGACATGCCCGGCACGCCCCGCGGAGGACGAGCCGCCGAGCGCGGTCGACGCGATCGGATCGTTCGCCC
>Ga0180436_10005024_pt1 | contig 11779 bp, 13 predicted proteins | sample SS_ome_2_FD_132434 | JGI IMG/M metagenome (GOLD analysis project Ga0180436, IMG submission 132434) | Hypersaline lake sediment archaeal communities from the Salton Sea, California, USA - SS_3_S_2 metaG | ecosystem: Environmental > Aquatic > Non-marine Saline and Alkaline > Hypersaline >...
CTAAAGGTACGACTATTATTAGAAATGCAGCCTCCGAGCCGCATGTTCAAGACTTGTGCAAATTCTTGAACGCTATGGGTGCAAAAATTTCCCATATTGGATCAAACACGCTGCACATTGAGGGGGTTGATCATCTACACGGCACTGATTTTGCGATCGGAGCAGATTATTTGGAAGTTATTAGTTTTGTAGGTGCTGCTGCTGTCACCCAGGGGGAAATCACCATCAAGAATGCAGGTGTTGAATATCTGGATATGATCGGTCTTGTATTTAAGCGCCTTGGTGTACAGTGGGAAGTAAATGGCAATGATATATTTGTGCCGAATTCCCAAAAAATGGAAATTGAACCTGATCTGGGAGACGCCATTCCTGAGATCAGTGTAATGCCCTGGCCAGCTTTTCCAACTGATTTAATGAGCATCGCCATTGTTGTAGCAACCCAATCACGCGGAACGGTTCTATTTCATGATTGGATGTACCCGAGCCGAATGTTTTTTACGGATAAACTAGTTGGAATGGGCGCGCAAATTGTCTTATGTGATCCTCATCGCTGCATTGTGCAGGGCCCAAGCCATTTGTATGGTGAGCGTATGGAGGGGCCTGATATTCGGGCAGGTATGGCTTTGCTATTAGCAACGTTATCAGCAGAAGGCACGTCATCTATACGCAATGTCGGTCAGATTGATAGAGGATATGAGCGAATTGATGAAAAGTTAGCTGCACTTGGAGCAAAAATCGAACGTATATAAAAAACGCACAGATAAATGTGCGTTTTATAGTTTCTGTCGTGATTATTGATCTGCAATAACAGTTAGAAATTCATTGATAGTATCGCGCAAAACACTTTCTGGGACAGCACCGACCTGGCGGTGAAGAACTTTCCCGCCGGAGATAAAAAGCATGGTTGGAATTCCTTGAACACCATAACGTCCCGCGTATTCCTGATTTTCGTCGGTATTAACTTTTGCAACTAACATCTTGCCGTCGTATTCTTTTGCTAGCTTATCGAGAATTGGGGCAACCATTTTACAAGGCCCACACCATGGCGCCCAGAAATCAACGATTACCGGGACATCAGACTTTAGAACAGTTTTTTCAAAAGCATCATCATTAACGTGGATTGGTTCATTCATATAAGTGGCTCCTTTTAGCCCAAATTCTCTTATTGTTACAAAATGAATTGTACTCACATGAAAACGAGAATTCTTTGTTTTAATAAAAGTTTAATTGTTATTCTTCACGTTCATAATCCACAAAACGATACCCTACACCACGTTCAGTAAGGATGTATTTTGGGTTTGCAGGATCCTGTTCCAGTTTTTGTCTGAGGTAATTTATGTAAAGTCGTACATAATGCGGCTCATCACGGTACTCATAACCCCATACACGTGAAAGAATCTGGTCATAGGTTAAGACCCAGCCCGCATTCTGTACGAGATGGTAAAGTAAACGATATTCAGTAGGTCGTAGTTTAACCAGCTCACCTTCCACCCATATTTCGCGTCGATTAAAATCAATTTTTAGGCGTTCATCAACCTCAATTACATCTTCATTCTCGCCGCCTTCTGTCTCGATGCGACGAAGAACGGCTTTTACACGGCTAACCAGCTCTCTAGGGCTGAAAGGTTTGGTTACATAATCATCTGCTCCTAATTCGAGGCCCTTAACCCGATCGTCCTCTTCACCTTTTGCTGTCAGCATGATGATAGGAATATTGCTTATTTCACGTACCATCTTCAGGACTTCAAAGCCGTCAAGGTCTGGCAACATCACATCTAAAAGTATCAAGTCAGGCATGCCTGTGCGCATTTTATCCAGCGCTTCGTGGCCTTTTACAGCCTCAATCACCTGAAAACCATCATGTTCTAAATTTAACCGAATGAAGCGCAACATGCGTTCTTCATCATCAACAACTAATATCTTTTTATTAGATACAGCAGCCACTTTTAACTCCCTCAAATATTTATTTATGTAAGTATATATTAAAGCATTAGATCTGAATTTTAATTATTTATAAGAATTTCATGTTAAAGAACTTTGAAAGCTTCTTTTATAAATATATAATTATGTCAAGCCAACAGGAAAAAAGATGAACATATCATTCCAGCTATATCAATTACAAAGCATTGACACGAAAATAGACCAGATTTCAAAACGGTTGGGGGCGATTAAGAACCTTATAAAGAATAACCAAAAGGTAAAAAGTGCCGAAAAAATACTCGACCAGAAAAAATCGAAATTAGTAGAAAAAAACAATTCATTCCAAGAAATAAACAGCCAAATAGAAAAGAAGAAAATCAAGAAGACTCAGAGCCAATCATCCTTATATAGCGGTAAGGTCCAGAATCCAAAGGAATTAGAAGACCTTCAGCACGAAATAGACTCTCTCAATAAAGCAATCATCTCCCTGGAAGAAAACTTAATGCAAGCATTAGTCGTGTTGGATGAAGCAGAAAAAGATCTTGAAGCAGCAAAAGAAAACCTAAAGAGTGCAAAATCGGAGGTTGCTACTGAATCAGCAATGTTGAGTGCTGAAAAAGAAAAACTTGAACTGCAATTAATTGGTTTAAATAACAAACGCGTGCCTATCTATGAAAGTATCGATTCTGAATATAAAGCAAAATATGAGGAATTAAGAACAAAAAAAATGGGGATTGCCGTCACCATTCTTAACGAAAACTGCTGCAAAGCATGCGGTACAAATCTTACTGCGAGTGAGCAGCAATCAGCCCGTGCATCATCTCAGATTTTTATCTGTCCTAACTGTGGACGGATCATCTATGGTTCTTGAGCTTGCGTTTGCATTCAGTCCCAATCGATCGGATAATGTACATCAACGATCTGAACAGTCTTTCTGGACGAATGCGCGCCCGAAATAATTTTAATTTGCTCCTGGGAAACATCGAATTTTTCGCTTAGAAAATTGATAAGTGTTTCATTCGCCTTTCCAGCAATTGGTTTTGCTTTGACGCGAATTTTTATTGTCCCATCCGCCATTCGACCAACAATTTCATTTCTTCGCGCATTAGTGATGATTTTCAGCGTGACTATCTCGTTCATGGGGATCTCCTGCAAGTAATGACAGCCGCAAAGCGGCCTGTCTGGCCATCCTCCGCGCGATGTGAAAACCAATCCGATGCATTTTCGGCTGTACAAATACCTGATTGGAAAACCCGGGATACCCCCGTTCGCCTGATGATCTTCTCATTTGCAAGAGATAGGTTCAAGTGAAATTGACCATTTATGTAACGCCCCACTTCTTTCTCTGAGCCAAATACTGCTCGTACTGATTCAATAACGCTTCCCCCGATAGGATAATGATTCACGCAAATTGCAGGCCCGATACAGGCAATGATGGCCTTAGGATTACAGTGGTGAATTTCAACCATTTCAGTAATCGTTTGTTTTGCAACCCTCTTAACTGTTCCCCGCCATCCCGCATGCGCGATGGCGGTGATATTTCTATCAGGTGCGTAAAAGAGGATTGGAACACAATCAGCGAAAAGCATCATCAAAGTTACATCAGGATTATCTGTGATAATGGCATCCGCTTTTTTATGCGGAGTTTCTAATTTGCGGGGATTTGATGAATAGGAAACAACGTTACTATGCACTTGCCATACATCGTAAATGGAATCCGCCTCGAGACCCAACGCATCAGTTATACGGTGTCGATTTTCAATAACATTTTCGCGTGTATCCCCCACAGAAGTAGCCAAATTCAAACTATGCCAGGGGGCTTTACTTACGCCACCATGACGCATGAACACGCCATGTGTCACGCCCAGATCATCTAGTTCAGAAAAAGTAAAATAGGTTAATCCCTTGTTTCGATGAATTGTCATGTATTACTTTGCTCCTTCTGGATAGAACGCTCAATCGCAGGGAGCAAAATCCATCCAGAAAAAAAACCGAACATTGCGCCGGTAATACTTCTGATAAGAGGCGTGCTTTCATGTGCAGAAGAAAAAAGCCCATACGACCCGGCCAGCTGCCATAAACCATCAACACCCATTGGGGCAACTGCCAGAATAACCCATAGAAGGAAAGGCAGCTGTGCAATGTTTTTTCCGAAAGCAATGTAGATTAATGTAAAAAGAAGCATCGCGCCATATAAAGCTACATCACGCTGGCACACAGCTACTTTATAACCTGCCCGTTCGTTACCAATTATCTCTCGTGACAATTCAGGATGATCAAGTGGAATATCAAAAACCTCAAAAATCGTCAATGCTGACCCTCGCGATTCAATTGGATAATGAGCCTGCTCCCCAAATAAAAACCAGGAGCGATGGGCGTATTGATGGCAAAAATTGCTGAATCCGCGATATATCAACTTTCCCAATTGTGGATAACCTGCATTCAATAAAATTGGGGCAAGGAAAGCTAGAAGAATATAAAATAAAAGCACCAAGGTAAATATTATTAGGTAATGCTTTTTTAACCAATGAAATGGGTCAAAAGGAGTGCTAGAGTTGGTCATAAAATTTCTAATAAAGCGGTTCTACCACTTGAATTTTTGTGCTCTGATAGTTGTTTATAGTAACATCGCCGGGGTAGTATGAGACCTGCGGGGATGTCCAGCGCCAGATCCATTTAGCATCTTCGGGTTTTGCATTTACACAACCATGCGATTTAGGTGTTCCGAAATCGTTGTGCCAAAATGCACCGTGCACCGCCACACCTGTACCAACAAAAAGAGCTGTCCATGGTACTGCTATAATATCCCACCCCGCGTCGCTAGCTCCCCCCATCATGTGAAAAGCAACAGATTTCCGCCAAATGAAGTGCTCACCGGAAGGGGTGGCGTATGTATCATCTGGGAGGCCGAATGCATCCAATTTTATACCAGTGGATACTTGGCAAAAGAAAACTTCATTATTCCCTTCATAACACGATAAAGTCTGCTGGTTTACATTTACAAGCACTTTCTTGTCAGCTGCTTCGGGATTAATTGGCGATATCTCTTCTTGTGAGAGCGGTCTGAATGCGCTACCATCTGCCCAGAATTTATCGTAGCCATATTTTTCCACTAAGTGATATTGGATCTCGCCATCATCCCCAGTTCTTATGGCATCACACCAAATTACCTGACCAAAATATAAACGCCACATTGAAGATGGTATATTTTGCAACCAGGGTGATTGTGGAATTGAATTTTCCAATTCTAATTGGACGAATGGCTGTGTAACCTCTACCCATGCGCCGCTTTCTTCACCGTGAGATGGCAGCTGTGTCAATGGAGTACTTGGAACAAATTTCACACGTTGCAAGCTAGGTCCATATACATACCCTTCATTTGTTTCCACCCATGTTTTACTAGGACGACCAATTGGTGATTCACCGATTACTTCGCGCAACCAGGGAACACATTCATCCTCAGCCAAATACCTTATGACGGAAGCATCCACGCGCGGCTGGCTTCGAATTGGTAATGCGCTTGGCGAATAAACAGTATTTCTTCCCAGGTCTGCATCAATCGGCCAATCCTGTTGCAAAACAAGGTTGGTGAATTTTTTTGGTATGACCAATAGGCTCCCCGCTCCTACTAAAGACTTTTTAAGGAATTCACGTCTGTCCATGCTGTTACTTACTTTGTCCATTCTGTTACCTTACCTGACATTAGGATTTTATTCCATTAACAACAGATATGAGCTTTCGGCGAAATACGTTTGGGAATGTGAGAAACTGATATAGTTTTTCAAGATCGTTTCGCCATTGCATATCTTCGGATTCGTAGGAAAATTCAGTGCTGAATTGTTCGAATATAATCCTAGTTCGTTTTCCGAGATGAAATTCAGGTTGAGAAATCCTTCGAATTTGCAATGCGCGTATTGCGCAATATATTTCGATCGCGAGAACTTTGGTTGTATTTTCAAGAATTTCCCAAAGATGCAATGATGCATTGTACGCATTCGCATTATGGTCTTCCTGATTAGCCGATGTTGGAAGAGACCGTATTGAATCCGGCGTGGCTAGAGTCTGATTTTGTAGGACGAGGGCTGCTGCAGTATATTGTAGGATCATCACACCGGAATTGATACCTTCACTCGATCCGAGGCCTACCAACATCGCCGGGAGACCATTATTTAACTTTTTATCAACAAGGCGAAAAGTTCGTCTTTCAGATATAGCACCGAGCTCGGTGAGAGCTATGGCCAGAAAGTCTGCAACAAACCCAACCGGTTCGCCATGAAAGTTCCCGCCTGAAATAACTGTATCATCATCCACCATCAAGGGGTTATCCGTGGCGGCATTTATTTCTGAGGTGACAACCTGGACCGCGTGGGCGATGGTATCTCTTACACAACCATGTACCTGCGGTGCACAACGCAAAGAGTAAGCATCCTGCAGTACATCACTGCTATCGATCAATGTGCTTCCATCGGTTAATGACCGGATATTCTCTGCACTTTTTTGCTGTCCAGCCATGTTTCTCAGTGCGTGAATACCTGGATGAAAAGCATTTGACACACCGCGTAATGCTTCTAAAGACAAGGATGCAGCAATATCTGCAATATCGGCTAATTCACCTGCCTCGTATACAGCTAACGCAGTAAAAGCAGCCGAAAAAGTAGCACCATTAATTAAAGCCAACCCATCTTTATAGGAAAATTGTATCTGGCTCAAGCCCAATTTATCTAATGCAATTTTTCCAGATAAAACCTGGTTCTCGTATTGAACCTGGCCGGTCAAGTTTTCGTTCTCACTCTCATCCTCAATCAAAGTTAAACCTATTTGAGCAAGTAAACATAGATCCCCTGACGATCCTAATGAACCTTTTGAAGAAACGACTGGCGTGGCTTTCTTGTTCAGCATGATCGTCAGCGCTTCAATAATTTCATATTGAATACCTGATACCCCTTTTGCCAGGGCATTGATCCGAATCGCCATAGCAGCCCGCACAACTGGCTCTGGAATCGGTTCGCCGGTGGCAACTGCGTGGCTATAAATCAAGTTGCGGTTAAGGACAATACTCTCATCACGCGTGATTCGCTTATCTGCAAAGATCCCGAATCCTGTATTGACCCCATAAATCGCATTACCTGCATTGGCTAGCTCAACGACTTTTTTATGGGAATCCTTGATAGCACCGATAGCATGTTCAGCCAGCTTGATTTTTTCTATACCATATGCAATACGAGCTAATTCTTCATTACTTAATGTGTCACCGGTTAAAATTAGCATTCTTACCGCCGTTTATACATACGCCCAATTTCGCGATCCATATCTTTTTTTGCGATCTCATGGCGTTTGTCGTAGAGTTTTTTCCCTTTTGCCAGCGAAATATTTATTTTTGCTAACCCCTCTTTGAGATATAACTCTGTCGGAATGATTGTTAGACCTTTCTTCTGAAGGCCGTCAGCGATGCTATTAATCTCACGTTTGTTGAGCAATAGTTTTCTTTTTCGCTTTGGATCATGATTTTCACGGCTGGCCGGATCATAAGGCGCGATATGCGAATTGATCAACCATGCCTCATCACCAATAATTTGAACGTATGCCTCGGCAATGCTAGCTTTTCTGGCGCGAATCGATTTGATCTCACTTCCAAATAAAACCATACCTGCCTCGAAGTCTTCAAGGAGGAAATATTCGAATTTTGCTTTTCTATTTGTAGCTATGATCTTCTTACCCATCGTCAAAGTATTTTAACATCCATTATGAAAAATATTTTCTGTTAAAGATAAAACTATTTATAATCAAATTAATTCATGTGGGAGAAATTGAATGAAGAAATTTACTCTAGCGCTTGGAGGTGGCGGGACAAAAGGATTCGCGCATATAGGCGTAATAAAAGAATTGCTTAACATGGGATTCGAAATTGCTGCCGTTGCAGGCACGTCTGCTGGCGGAATTGTAGGCGCTCTATTCGCTTGCGGATATTCGGTTGATGACATTGAATCAATGGCAAAGGAATTAGATTACAGTAAATTGTTTTCTATTAACCTAAATGAACCACCGTCTCTTTTAAGCTTGAACAAATTTTTGTCTATTCTCAAAGGATATATTGGCGATCGTACGTTTGATACAACGGCCATTCCATTTGCAGTTTCCACTGTTGATAATCATTCCGGGCAGGAATTTATTGTAAATTCGGGCAGCGTGCTGAACGCGATAAAAGCAACAACTGCTGTATCCGGGGTTTTCCCACCGTATATACAAGGTTCTCATTCTTATATTGACGGAGGCGTGCTCAACCCTGTGCCCGTTGATATTGCTCGCTGGCTGAATGATGATGCGCCGGTCATGGCGGTAAGTTTAAACGCACCCAAAGAAGATTGGGCTAACTTACCAACCTATACCATTCCGAATTATCTTCCCATTCCGGAATTTGTTACAAGCCAAATCACCCATTTACGCATTGGGAAAGCAGTCCAAACTTTCACTGATTCGCTTGAATTGATGATGAACATGATCGCGCACTTACGTCTTAGGTCCGATATGCCTGACATCATTATTACACCGCGCGTTTATCAGCACACCATGTATGACAATGTTGACATTGACGAAATGGTCAGAGCAGGAATAGAGGCGGTCCAAGAACAAGCAAGTGAGTTCACAAAAGTATTTAATCTTTCTCGGCGAGCTGCGCGATGGCTAAAAGCGAGTAAACCACCAGCAAAGTGTATTTCCCTTTGAAATTATCTGGAGCGGATGAATGAAAATAGTGCCAGCAATCCACCCATTCCGGCGAGGATGATGATAATCAGTCCTGCAGGGATTCTCCCAAGAAATGAAGAGGTAAATGGTTCTGAATATGTAGGTACAACTAATCGTTCTCCAGGTGTGAATGTTGGCATACGCGTGGGATCTGGTGTAGTAATGAATTGTGCAGCTAAAGTAGGATTAATCGTTGCAGTTATCGCAGGTGTTGGGGTTGATGGCGGTTCAACTATCGGAAGTTCTCCAGGTGATAGCACGACTACAGGGGAGTAAACCCAGCCAAAACTCCCGGGGGCTCCAGGAAAATCGATCATTATCCAATCACCCCCGGCTGATCTTCCAGCTACTGTTACCTTCTGTCCCGGTAGCAAAACCCCAACTTTATCAAAAAAGATGCCTGGACCGGAGCGCACATTAACCGGGTCTCCCTGATCAAGCAGCACTGTTGCTGTCACACCTTCAGGGGTGCCGGTAACAGTTGGCAGGATGCCTGTGGGTTGTTGCATGATGCCGATATCGGTTGCAGCATTACCAGGAATAATCCATACACCCAATATAACAAGAGTTGAAGCGAAAAGGATGGCGTAAAAAAGGTTTTTCATATAAACTCACTAAAGATACCCGATTATATACCATAGCTTATGACGAAAAAGATATTTCACGGAAAATTTAAACCGGACGACCTGGCTGCATTGTTGCTCCTGCATTTTCAGCGCGGCAATTTGGAGGTGCGCAAGATAGGTTCTGGTGAACAGGTCGCTGTGCAGATCATGACCAAAGAAACCGCGCAGTCAGGTGGGAACACCGCAATTGGTGTCTCTTTTCAATCCTTTGATGACGGGGTCATCATAACAATTGGTGAGCAGCAATGGCTCGGCGTGGCAGCAAGCCTGGGGTATTCAGCGCTTGCAGCACTGCGCAACCCTTTTTCTCTGCTCGGCAGAATTGATGACGTGGCCCAGGACATCGCCAATCTCAATTTAGAAGAAGAGATCTGGAGGGTGCTTTCTGCAAATGTCCGCCTAAAAGGGACTCAATATGACTTATCGGAGCGTTTGAAGCGTATCGCGTGTGATTATTGTGATACTGCTAATCCAGTGGATGCACCTGCCTGTATTGCCTGTGGGGCGCCTTTAGGAAATAAACAGCCAAGAACATGTAAGCATTGTGGATATGTCTTACGAACAAAGGATGAGCGCTGTCCCAATTGTAGAAAATATAATTGAGGATTTACCCTGGAATTCTCCACTTCCGTCCATCTTTTTGAATAAAGGTCTCCGCTTCCTGAGGTCCCCACGATCCTGCTTCATATTGCGGAAGTGAATCAGGTCGATTCGCATCCCATGCATTTAGAATATCCGTTACGTAGCGCCATTGCTCAATAACTTCGTCATTTCTTGTGAATAAAGTCTGGTCTCCTTGAAGGCAATCCAGAAGCAAGCGTTCATAAGCCTCAGGAGGAGAGGATCCAAACGTTTCTTCATAACAGAAATCCATGGCAACCGGCGCAATCTCGTTCATCGGACCTGGGCGCTTTGCTCCGATAGATAGATTGATACCCTCATCTGGCTGTAAGCGTAAAGTAAGAATGTTAGGAGCATCGCCAGCCATATTCTTCCAGTTGAATAAAGACAACGGTACTTGCTTAAAATGTATTGCAATCTCTGTAGCACGCTTTGGCATGCGTTTTCCGCTTCGTAAGTAAAATGGTACATCAGCCCAACGCCAATTATCAATATGGACTTTCGCAGCAAGAAATGTTTCGGTGATTGAGTCGGTTGCTACACGCTCTTCCTGCAAGTATCCAGGTACTGCCTCACTGCCAATCTGTGAGGGCGCATACTGGCCGCGGACTGTGTTTTTAAGTGCATCATCACCCACCATCGGGCGTAAAGACCTGAGCGCTTTCATCTTTTCATCTCGAACTGAAAAGGCATTAAAGGCATATGGTGCTTCCATCGCTGTCAGAGACAGCATTTGCAGCATGTGATTGGCGAACATATCCCGAATAACTCCAGAATTGTCAAAATACCCTGCCCTGGAACCAACGCCGACGGTTTCTGCTGCAGTGATTTGAACATGATCTACATATTGTTTGTTCCATAATGGCTCAAAAATTCCATTTGCAAATCGAAATACAAGTATGTTCTGCACCGTCTCTTTACCTAAATAATGATCAATGCGATATATTTGTTCTTCACGAAAGCAATCATGTAGTGTCTTTTCCAAAGATTGTGCGGATTCCAGATCAACACCAAATGGTTTTTCAACGACTATGCGCATCCAATGTGTATTATCACTGTAATTGCTGCAAACGGATAAATTCTTTATGATTAGCTCATAGGATCCAGGGGGTGTGGCAAGATAGAAAATTACCTTTTGATAACCCCTCTCATCTATCAGCCGTTTAAGGTCAAAGAATCCGTTTTCATCATTAAAATCGGATTCAATGTAAAATGCTCTTTTAAGCAGATGATTGAGAACGTTGCTTGTTATCGGCTTGTTACGCGAGAATTCTTCCAAACCCTGAGATAAAACGTCTTTCATCTTTTGTGAATCCCATGGACGGCGTGCAAACCCGATCACATCGATATCATCTTTGAAGGATGCGTCCTTAACTACCTGATAAAGCGCAGGGATCAGTTTTCTCCTGGTGAGGTCACCTGTAACCCCAAATATTACAAAGGCGATAGATGCGTTGTTTTCTTGATCTTTGTTCATTAGAAAATACGTCCCTTACTTTATAATCATAAATAGACCATCAGGTCGTAAACAAATTATATAGCAAACAATTTTCTAAGGAAAAATATGAGTGAAATCCCTGACATAAAAATTGGTCACGCACAGAATCAAAACGCCTTGACCGGGTGTACGGTTATTATTTGTGAGAAAGGCGCTGTTGGCGGTGTAAGTCAAAGAGGTGGTGCGCCTGGAACGAGGGAAACAGACCTTTTGCGACCAGGTCATTCTGTGCAAAAGGTTCATGCCGTACTCTTGTCAGGAGGATCTGCCTATGGCTTGGATGCTGCTGGTGGTGTCATGCAATTTCTTGAAGAGAATAAGATTGGATTTAAGGTTGGATCTAATTTTGTCCCAATCGTTCCTTGCGCAA
>Ga0180436_10005025_pt1 | contig 11778 bp, 11 predicted proteins | sample SS_ome_2_FD_132434 | JGI IMG/M metagenome (GOLD analysis project Ga0180436, IMG submission 132434) | Hypersaline lake sediment archaeal communities from the Salton Sea, California, USA - SS_3_S_2 metaG | ecosystem: Environmental > Aquatic > Non-marine Saline and Alkaline > Hypersaline >...
AGGGCTCAAAGGTGCCACGGATGAAGTCCTCGCTGCCCAGCACCACGCCGCCAAGCCCGCGCCCGCCGCCGTCAATATGCTTGGTGGATGAATAGATCACCACATCCGCGCCCGCGGCGGCGGCACTCGCGCCAACCGGCGTGGCAAAGGTATTGTCGACGACGAGCAGGGCACCGACGGCACGCGCCAGTTCCGCCACCAGCGCGATGTCGATCACCTCGAGCGTCGGATTGGCGATGGTCTCGAGAAAAACGAGGCTTGTGCCCTCGGTGAGCGCCGCGCGCCAGGCCCCGGCGCTGGTGCCATCAACCAGCACCACCTCGACGCCGAAGCCGCGCAGCCATTCGAGGATGTAGAGACAGGAGCCGAACAGCGCCCGCGCGGCCACGATCCGGTCGCCCGGCTTCACCGCCGCCATCAGCACCGCGTTCACCGCCGCCATCCCGCTCGCGGCGGCAAAACCGTCTTCGGTGCCCTCGATCCCGGCGAGGCGCTCCTCGAACATCCGCACCGTGGGGTTGCCGTAGCGGGCATATATGAATTCGTCGGGCCCGGTTTCCAGAAACCGCGCCTCGGCCTGCTCGGCGCTGTCATAGACGAACCCCTGGGTGAGGAAGATCGCCTCGCTCACCTCGCCATATTGCGACCGGCGGGTGCCGCCATGCACGGCTCGGGTCTGCGGTTTTCTGTCGTCCATGCGCGCCTCCGGCACAAAAAAGCCCCGTGCACGAAGCCGGGGCCATGACGGAGCGTTCTGTCCCAGACCTCTTTAGCGGTTTGTTTTACGTGGCCCGCAATCCGGTGCACAAATCGCCACGACCCGCTCGGTATCGTGACTTGCGCCTTGCGTCAAGCGGTCGCAGTCTGCCGGGCACTGCAACAGGAGACACGGATGACCCCGATCGAGCTTTTCTACTGGCCCACGCCGAACGGCTGGAAGATCACCATCGCGCTTGAGGAGATGGGCCTGCCCTACGAGGTGCGGCTCGTCGATATCGGCAAGGGCGCGCAGTTCGACCCGGCGTTCCTGAAGATCGCGCCTAACAACCGGATGCCCGCGATCATCGACCCCGACGGCCCCGATGGCGCGCCGATCAGCGTGTTCGAGAGCGGCGCGATCCTGCAATACCTCGCCCGCAAGACCGGTCAGTTCTACGGCGACGGCGAGCGCGACAGGGTCGCGGTGGAGCAATGGCTGATGTGGCAGATGGGCGGGCTCGGGCCGATGGCTGGGCAGGCGCACCACTTCCTGAAATACGCCCCGGCGATGGACCCGCCGCAGGACCTGCCCTATGCCAAGGACCGCTACCGCGCCGAGGTCGCCCGGCTCTATGGCGTGATGGACCGCAGGCTTGCCGAGGCCGAGTTCCTTGCCGGTGATTTCTACTCCATCGCCGATTTCGCCTGCTACGGCTGGGCCTCGCTCTGGAAAGGGCAAGAGCAGACGCTCGACGACAAGCCCCACCTCGCGCGCTGGCTCGATGCACTGGCCGCCCGCCCCGCGGTGCGGCGCGGCATGGCGGTGGGCGCGGAGCATCGCAAGAACATCGCCGCCGACAAGGACGCGCAGAAAGTGCTGTTCCGCCGCTGATCACCAGGGCGCAAACCGCGCAATCGGGCCAGCGGCGCGCAGATGTCCCCCTGCCACGATCCGCCTGTTGAATTCCCCCCCACGGTCTGTTCATCTGGAAGTGCCCCCGGAACGAGGATCGCGCGCATGACCACCCCTCAGATCGTGATCTTCGCCGTTCTCGCCGCCACCATGGCACTGTTCCTCTGGGGCCGGCTCCGCCACGACGTTGTGGCCCTTGCGGCGTTGATGGCCGTCGTCGTCGGCGGGCTGGTTCCGGCTGCCGATGCTTTCGCGGGCTTTGGTCACCCGGCGGTGATCACGGTGGCCTGTGTGCTGGTGCTCAGCCGGGGCCTGCAGAACACCGGCGCGGTGGATTGGCTGGCGCGCAGCGTTCTGCCGCGCGACGCGGGGCGTGTGACCAGCATGGTGGCGCTGATGGGGCTGGGCACGGCCATGTCGGGCTTCATGAACAATGTCGGCGCCATGGCGCTCCTGATGCCGATTGCCGTCCAGCTTTCGGACCGGTTCGACATGACGCCGGGGCAGATGCTGATGCCACTGGCCTTCGGCACCATCCTCGGCGGCATGACCACGCTGGTCGGCACGCCACCCAACCTGATCGTCTCAGGCTTTCGGGCCGAGGCCGGGCTGGGCCATTTCGCGATGTTCGACTTTGCGCCGGTGGGGGTTGCGGTCGCCGGATTCGGGGTGCTGTTCGTCGCCGTTCTCGGCTGGCGGCTGGTGCCCGCGCGCAAATCCGCCGGCAGCGATGGTTTCGATACCGGCACCTACCTGACCGAGGTGCGGGTGCCCGAAAAAAGCAAGGCCATCGGCCTCACCCTGCGCGCCTTCGAGCGCGAGATCGACGACAGCGGCGCGCAGATCGTGGGGCTTGTGCGTAACGAGGTGCGGATGAACGCCCCGCACGGCGGGAGGCGGGTTCACCCGAACGACGTTCTGGTGCTGGAGGCCGATGTCGATGCGCTTGCCGAGGCGCTTTCGGTTTTCGACATCAAGCTGGAGGAGCAGGGGTCGTCTTCGGACGATGAAGAAAACGAGGCGAAAAGCTCGTCGAAGCCGGTCAAGGCCATGGACGAGAAACAAAAGAACAGCGAGGACGAGGGGGATGAGGACACCAAGCGCGATGAGGATATCGTGCTGCGCGAACTGGCCGTCCTGCCGGGTTCGGCCGTTGTCGGTCAGTCCGCGAGCGGTCTGCGCCTGCGGACCCGCTGGGGCCTCAACCTTCTCGCGGTGTCGCGCCACGGGCATCCGCCGCGGGCCCGGCTGCGTACCCTGAAACTGAAATCGGGCGATCTCCTGTTGATGCAGGGGCCTGCAGAGGTGATGGCGGAGTTCATCAACGAAACCGGCTGCGTTCCACTCGGCGAGCGCGAATTGCGCATCCCCGACAAGCGCATGGCGATCGTCGCGGGCGCGATCATGCTGTCGGCAATCGCGATCGTCACCTTCGGGCTGCTGCCCGCGGCGGCGGCGTTTGCGCTCGGCGTGCTGGCTTCGATGCTCCTGCGCACGGTGCCACCGCGCCAGATCTACACCGCCATCGACTGGCCGGTGATCGTGCTGCTCGCGGCCCTCATCCCTGTTGCGGGGGCGATGCAGACAAGCGGCGCCGCCGATCTTCTTGCGCGGTTCCTGGTCGAGTCAATCGCACGGGGCCATGCCGTCGCGGCGCTGGTCGTGGTCATGGTGACCACCATGTTCCTGTCGGACGTGATGAACAACGCCGCGACCGCCGCCGTGTTGTCTCCGATCGCCCTCGGCATCGCCGCGGCACTCGGCGTCAACCCCGACACATTCCTTATGGCCGTGGCGATCGGCGCCTCCTGCGCGTTCCTCACGCCCATCGGGCACCAGAACAACACCCTGATTCTCGGCCCCGGCGGGTTTCGCTTCGGCGATTACTGGAGACTTGGCGCGCCGCTCGAGGTGCTGGTCGTCGCCGTCAGCGTGCCGATGCTGCTGGTCGTCTGGCCATTGTGACTCCGCCGAGGCGGGGCGCGAAATCCGATACGGATTTCGCCTCGTTTTCTGAAACAGAAAACGCCCCGTTTTCCGCCTCGGAAAACGCGCCCTAACCGTCCTTCTCCTCCTCATCGGTGCCGTAGCGGGCGAACACCCCCGATTGCACCATGAAGAAGGCAAAGATCGCGATCGGCAGGCCGAAAGTCTTGAAGCTCACCCATGCGTCGGTCGACATCGTGCGCCAGACCGCCTCGTTGGCCAGCGCCAGCGCAAAGAAGAACGCCGCAAGGCGGCGGGTGAGGATCATCCAGCCCTCGCGCCTGAGCGGCATGGCCTGGTCCATCACCATTTGCAGGTAGGATTGCCCGCGCAAGAGGCCGAAGCCGAGGATACCTGCGAACAACAGGTAGATGATGGTGGGCTTCATCTTGAAGAAACGTTCGTCGTTCAGCCAGACCGAGAGTCCGCCGAAGGCGATGACGATCACCAGCGTGGCGATCTGCATCTTCGAAAGGTGACCCGAGAGCCGCCATTGCAGGAAAGTGGCCACCGCCAGCAGCGGGATGAACATCGCGGTGACCGCGACGAAGCCGGAATACTCGGTGCCGCCAACCTCGAAGACACGATCCTTGAGCAGCACGTAGCCGATGAAAAAAGCGATGATCGGCCCGTATTCGAGTCCGATCTTCACCACCGGTCTGATCGCCTTGTCTGTCATCGAAGCCCCCTGGATTTCGGCTTCCCCTAGCATGACCGCGCGCAAGATCAAAGCCGGGAGCGCGGCGCCCAGGTGCCGGGTTTCGCGCCGTTACACGAACCGGCCTTTCGGCAGGCGCGGAATTCCTGCGGGGTCACGCCCCGGCACCGCTAACGGTCCCCGGCGTTTTCCCGGCGGCGGTGGGATCGTAATCCGCCCGATCGGCCGGGGCCGCATGGCCTTGTCTTCGGTGCGGTTGGCACGGCGGCGGGCCACGAAACCGGCAATCTCCATCGGTTGGCGATAGCCGTCCTCGATCACCTCCGTCTCGGTCAGCTCATGGCTCGCGTCGGCGATCAGCCGCCAGGTGATCCGGCGCAGGAATTCATCCGAGCGGAAGGCGGGCAGCAGCCCGACCTCGACGATCCGGGTGACCGAGCCCGCACGCACCAGCGCGCCCGCCCCCACCACCTCCCAATCGGCAAACAGCACCGCGCGGGCCAGCACATCGGCCAGCGAGGAGTAGCCCGCCTGCCCCGCCTGCGGGTAGGGATGCGAGATCGCCAGCCGCCGCGCCTCCGCGACGAAGGACATCGCGGTGCGCGTGCCCTTGAGCAAAAGCCGGGTATCGCCGCCTGCCTCGATCATCTGCTCCTATGCCTTCGCCGGACCCGCCTTCCGCGCGCCCCGGTCATCTTCTCGATTGTGCCACAGCCCAGTTAACACCTCGAATATGGCATCCTCAGGCCCCGGTGAGGGCACGGGCGAAGTCTTCCGGGTCGAAGGGCGCCAGATCGTCGATCTGCTCACCCACGCCGATGGCATGGATCGGCAGGCCGAACTTGTCAGCCAGTGCCACCAGAACGCCACCCTTGGCGGTGCCATCGAGCTTGGTCATCACCAGCCCCGAAACATCGGCGAGCCGCTGGAAGGTCTCGACCTGGGAAAGCGCGTTCTGGCCGGTGGTGGCATCGAGGACGAGGAGGGTATTATGCGGCGCGTCGGGGTCGCGCTTGCGGATCACGCGCACGATCTTGGCCAGTTCCTCCATCAGATCGGCACGGTTCTGCAAGCGCCCGGCGGTGTCGATCATCAACAGATCCGCCCCCTCGGCCTCGGCTTTCACCATCGCGTCGAAAGCCAGCGAAGCGGGGTCGGAGCCCTCCGGCGCGGTCAGAACCGGCACTCCGGCGCGCGTTCCCCAGACCTGAAGCTGCTCGACGGCGGCAGCTCGGAAGGTGTCGCCCGCGGCGACCACCACGCTCTTTCCGGCCGCCTTGAACTGGCTGGCAAGCTTGCCGATCGTGGTGGTCTTGCCCGAGCCGTTCACCCCGACCACGAGCACCACCTGCGGCTTCTTGGCGAAAAGCGGCATCGGGCGGGCCACCGGCTCCATGATCCGGGCGATCTCGGCGGCCATCAGCCCCTTGATCTCCTCGACCGAGAGCTTCCGGCCCAGCCGCCCCTCGGCGATATTCGCGGTCACCCGCATGGCGGTATCCACCCCCATGTCGGAAGCGATCATCAGCTCTTCGAGGCTTTCGAGCATGTCATCATCGAGCACCCGGCGCACGACAATGCGCTTTTCCTTGCGGCCGAACATCCGGCCGAAAAAGCCGGGCTTCTGCTCGAACTCGACATCCGGCGCGCCGATACTCGCTGGCATCACGTCACCCAGCTCGGGCGGCGGGGCCTCGGGCATCGGGTCGGCTGGCTGCGGCGCTTCGAAAGGCGGCGCCTCGGGCATTTCGGGTGTTTCGGGCGGTATTTCCGAGGGCGAATCGCCGGGCAGCTCTTCCGGCGCGGGTTCCGGCAGCTCCTCGGGCGCCTCTGGCGCGGGTCCGGGCACCGGTTCTTCCTCCGGTTCCGGCTCCTCCTCGGGGTCATCGGGTTCCGGCATCGGCAACGGTTCCGGGGCGGGCTCGGGTTCCGGCTCCGGGAAAGGGATCGGCTCGGGCTGCGGCACCGGCTCGGGTTCAGGCGCTGGCTCAGGCTCGGTCTCCGGTTCGGGCCGGGGTTCCGGTTCGGGAGCCGGTTCGGGCTCTGCCTCTACCGGGGCGGTTTCCACCGCGTCCGGATCGGGTGCAGGCTCGGGCCGCGCCTCGCCTTCCTCCTCTTCGGCCACCCCGCCTTCCTCGACGATTGCCTCCAGCCCCTCCTCCAGTTTCGACGAGGAGCGGGTAAGCTTGTCCTTGAGTTTTTTGAAAAACGACATGCGCCCTCCGATCTTGCCCTTCACCTAATGGGGAACGGGCGCCAAGGGAAGAGGCTCAGCCCGCCACCGCCGCCACGATCAAGGCCTGACCGACAATATAGAGCACCCAGACCGCCCAACTGGCAGCACGGCGGCGCGGATCGCCCGCGTTCATCCGGAACATCCGCAGCGCAAGCACGCAATCGGAGGCGATGAACAAACCTGCGCCAACCGCGAGCAAGCCCAGCGGCTGGGCAAGCGCCGCGAGGCCCATGGCCACGATCAGCGCCACGTAGATCCGCACCGGCCATGCCAGGCGTCCGACATGCGGGGTCAGCCAAAGCTCGGCGGACAAGCCGAAGCCGACCAGAACGGCGGCCAGAATCGGGCTGAGCGCGAAAGCCTCCCAGGGCGGACGCTGCGACAGCCCGGTGAAAACCAGAACATAAAGCAGATGCGCCAGCGCAAAGGCGGCAAGACCGTAAAGAAAGGCCGCCCGCCCCTGGCGCGACAGCGCGAAATCTCCCGCCGCCGAGAACAGCAGCGCAGCGACGAACAGCGGCGGCGCCCCCGCGCCCTGCGCCGCCAGCGCAAAGGCAAGGAGAGGCGCTGTCTTCAACGCCGAGCGCGGCCATGTGTTGGACGCGGCGGCCAATGGCAGATAGGCCAGCGCCAACGCCAGGCCAGCCCAGAACACGGGATGAGATGTCATCTGCGGCCCCTTTCCGGGCGAAGGATCGTCCGCGCGCCGCCGCCGGTCAAGCCACCGCGACGCCGCTTCCCCTTGTGTCGAAATGCGGGCCGGATAGACTCTGCCCGGTCACAAGGGAGGTTCCCATGCACCCGGTCAGCGCCTTCGCCCTCGCCTCGCTCACACCCATCGGGCTGATCGCGCTTGCGGCCCTGCTTGGCGGGGTCTGGATCTGGGTGGCGCTCACCTACATGACGCTGTTCGCCTTCACCATGGATCAGCTCATCGCCCGGATCGACCCGCCCGCCGACACAGACACCGACTTGCCCGCTGCCGACGCGCTTTCTGCCTCACTGGCACTCGCCCATTTTGGCCTGCTCGCGCTGGTGATCTGGGCATTGGCGAGCGGCGACCTCACACCAGCCCGGTGGATCGGGCTCTACATTGCCGCCGCGCTGTTTTTCGGACAGGTCTCGAATTCGAACGCCCACGAGCTTATCCACCGCGGCAACCGGCTGCTGTTCAACCTCGGCAAGTGGGTCTACATCAGCCTCCTGTTCGGCCATCACACCTCGGCGCACAACAAGGTTCACCACCGTTTCGCCGCCTCGGAAGCCGACCCGAACAGCGCCCGCCCCGGCGAGAGCTTCTACCATTTCGCCCCCCGCGCCTGGATTGGCAGCTTCGCCGCGGGCTACCGGCAGGAGCGCGCCGATCTGGATCGGCGCGGGCGCGGCGGCTGGACCCCCTACCCGGTCTACATCGGCGGGGCTCTGGCGCTTCTGGGCCTCAGTTACCTCGCCTTCGGCTTCGCCGGCGTCGGGGCGCATCTCGCACTCGCCGCCTATGCCCAGGCCCAGCTTCTGCTTTCGGACTACGTGCAACACTACGGTCTCACCCGGTCGCGAAGGGCGGATGGCAAGCTGGAACCGATCGGCCCGGCGCACAGCTGGAACAGCCGCCACTGGTTCACCTCGCACCTGATGCTGAACGCGCCGCGCCATTCCGACCATCACGCCCACCCCGCGCGGCCCTACCCTCAACTTCGGCTCCACCCCGCGAGCGAAGCGCCGATCCTGCCCTCCTCGCTGCCCGCGATGGCGGCGCTGGCGTTGTTTCCCGGCCCCTGGCGGCGGGTGATGGACCGGGCGCTGGCGAAGTGGCAGAACTCGCAAGGGGTGGCGGCATGATCCGCGCCATCCTCGCCCTTGCCCTCGGCTTCACCGCCCTGCCCGCAGTCGCACAGGACGAAATGACCGGCGCGGAATTCGAGGCCTACACCACCGGCAAGACCCTACTCTTTGGCACCGGGGGCGCGATCTATGGCGGGGAGGACTACCTCCCCAACCGTCGCGTGCGCTGGTCGTTCCTCGACGGGCGCTGCATCACCGGGGAATGGTTCGAAGACGCGCCCTTCATCTGCTTCGTCTACGATGACGACCCCACGCCGGTGTGCTGGACATTTTTCGAAACCCCCGACGGGCTCGTCGCCTATCTCAACGGCGACGAAGAGCAGGTGCTCTACGAGACCGGGGAATCGCCGGAACCGTTGATGTGTTTCGGGCCGGAAGTTGGTGTCTGAACCAGCCGACGCCCGCCCGTCCCGCTAACGGCAATAACTCCCCGAACGGTAGCGGGCGGTATCGACGTGCAGGTGATCCTGGTGGAAACGATCGGCGTTCGGCCCCAGCACAGTGCCGAAGGGCCCGCAGGCGGAGGCATGCATCGCCTTGATGATCTTGCCGAATTTCGGGCTGCGCCAATGATCGAGCACGGTGAGCGTAGAGCCATCCTTCAGCGTCACCCCCGACACGTCGACCGCCCGCCCGAAGGAATGCTCCGACAGCCGCGCGCCCTTCTGGTTGTTGCGGCCCCGACAGGCGTAATGCGCCACCACGTTGATCCGGGCGACGCCACCGCCGGTTTTGCCAACCGCAGGGATCACGCCCTTGCGCACCCAGTCGTTCAGCGCCACGGCGGTCTTGCAGTCGATCGTCGGCGACTGGCGCAACGCGACGCCCGAAACGGATGTGACCCGCACCGGGGCTTCGATGCCGCAGGCACCCGAGCCGTTGATCGTCGCAACCGCCGCGCCCTTGATTTCCGGCACGCCGCAGACCGACCCCTTGCTCGATGTCGCGCGCGGCGTGGGCACGGCGGCCGCGGCCAGCCGGGCAAAGTTCCCAGGTCGCGGCACCGGCCGGGCTGAGCGGGCCACCGCGAGCGCGCTCACGCCTGCCATCGGCGCAGCAGCGGCAGCGGCCGGACGGGTGCCGGTGAGGCTCTGGAAGAACGCCCCGACCGGGTCGCGCTGCGGCATCACGGCAGCCACAACAGCCGCCTCGGCAGCGACAGCCAGCTGCGTTGCGGGGCCGGGTTGCGGTCTGGGTTCCGGTCGGGGCGAGCGGCGCGGCGCGGATGTGGTTGCCGCCACCACCTCCTGCACACCGAAGACGGCCGGGCGGGGCATCGGGCGCGGTGCGGTCTCGGGGGCTCCGGCAAGCGCCGCGAAAGGGCCAACCGCTGCAACCAGTCCGAGAACCCGCGCCCAGTGCCTCATCGCGGCCCTCCGCTGCGCCCGAAATCGGGCGCGTCGGTATCCTGCCCCGCTTCGATGATACCACGCCGGATCGCGCGGGTGCGGGTGAAATACTCGTGCAGCATGTCGCCGTCGCCCATCCGGATCGCGCGTTGCAGCACGAAAAGCTCCTCGGTGAAGCGGCCCAGAATGTCGAGCGTCGCTTCCTTGTTGGTGAGGAAAACATCGCGCCACATCGTTGGGTCAGATGCCGCGATGCGGGTGAAATCGCGAAAACCGGCGGCGGAATACTTGATCACTTCCGAGTCGGTCACCCGGCGCAGATGATCAGCTACACCCACCATCGTGTAGGCGATGAGGTGCGGCGCGTGGGAGGTGACGGCGAGCACCAGATCGTGATGGTCAGGGTCCATTTCGTCGGTATGGCTGCCCATGCCCTGCCAGAGCGCCTTGAGCCGGTCGACGGCGGCGCGGTCGGATCCCTCGGCGGGGACGATCAGGCACCAGCGGTTGTCGAACAGCGAGGCGAAGCCGGAGCGCGGGCCGGAATGCTCGGTGCCTGCAAGCGGGTGGGCGGGCACGAAATGCACGCCCTCGGGGATATGCGGCGCCACCGCGTCGATCACCGCGCGCTTGACCGAGCCGACATCGGTGACGGTCGCTCCGGGGGCAAGCTGCGGCCCGATCTCTTCGGCCACCGCGCCCATCGCGCCCACCGGCACGGCGAGCACCACCAGGTCGGCGCCCTGCACCGCCTCAGCGGCGGTTTCCACCACCCGGTCGACCAGCCCGATCTCGGCCGCGGTGGCGCGTGTTTCGGCCGAGCGCGCGGTGCCGACGATCTCGCCCGCAAGCCCGCCCCGGCGCATCGCATGGGCCATAGACCCGGCGATCAGGCCAAGCCCGATCAGCGCGACACGGTTGTAGAGCGGGGCGCGATCAGTCATCGCCCTTCCCTTCCGCGACACCCGCCCCCTTGAACAGCCCGATCAGGTGGGCGACCCGGCGGCAGGAGGCCTCGTCGCCCACGGTGATGCGCAGCGCATCGGGCAGCTTGTAGCCCGCGACCCGGCGCACGAGCACCCCCTCGCTTTGAAGATAGGCGTCGCAGGCCTCCGCTTCCTCGGGTGAGCCGAAGCGGGCGAGCACGAAATTGGCGCTCGAGGTGTCCGAGGGCACGCCATGGTCGGCGAGCGCCCCCGCGAGCCAGGCCCGCAGGCGGGCATTGTCGGCGCGGCAGCGCTCGACATGCTCGCGATCACGCACCGCGGCCTCGGCGGCGGCGAGTTGCGCGGTGGAAAGGTTGAACGGCCCGCGCAGGCGGTTCAGCACGTCGATGATCTCGCGGCTGGCGTAGCCCCAACCGATGCGCAGGCCACCCAGCCCGTAGATCTTGGAGAATGTCCGCGTCATCACCACGTTGGAGAACCTGTTCACCAGCGACGCCCCGCCGTCGAACTCCTCGACGAACTCGGCATAGGCCCCATCGAGTACCAGAACCACCTCGCCGGGCAAAGCCGAGGCCAGCCGCACAAGCTCTTTCTTGCCGACCATGGTGCCGGTGGGGTTGGCCGGGTTGGCAATGAACACCAGCCGCGTCGCCTCCGTCACCGCTGCGAGGATCGCATCGACATCGACCACCCGGTCATGTTCGGGCACCTCCACCGGCGTGGCCCCGGCGGCCAGCGCCGAAATGCGATACATCGCGAAGCCGTGCTCGGTGTGGATCACCTCGTCGCCCGGCCCGGCATAGGCCTGGCACAGGAAGGTGATGATCTCGTCGGAGCCGACGCCGCAGATGATCCGGTCGGGATCGAGCCCGTGCACCTCGCCGATGGCGGCACGCAGGCTGGCGTGGTCGGTGTTGGGGTAGCGGTGCAACTCGTGAACCGCGCGCTGGAAGGCCTCGGCCGCTTTCTGCGACGGCCCCCAGGGGTTTTCGTTCGACGACAGCTTGATGACGTTGGAAATGCCATCGATCTTCGAGGCACCGCCCACGTAGAGCTCGATATCCATGATGCCGGGTTGCGGCTCGGGCAGCTTGGTCATGTCTTTCCCCGTCTGGTTGCGCCCCTCTTAGCCGGGCCGGGGAAAAAGG
>Ga0180436_10005026_pt1 | contig 11778 bp, 12 predicted proteins | sample SS_ome_2_FD_132434 | JGI IMG/M metagenome (GOLD analysis project Ga0180436, IMG submission 132434) | Hypersaline lake sediment archaeal communities from the Salton Sea, California, USA - SS_3_S_2 metaG | ecosystem: Environmental > Aquatic > Non-marine Saline and Alkaline > Hypersaline >...
AAATGAACAGATGCTGTGCTAGGGTTGTAAACAAATTATCGCGCAGGTGCAGAAAACACATGAATTTGAAGGGGTTCTGACGTGGCGGCAAGCCCGCTCACCGGCACCCGGATCCGCGAGACTCGGCTCGCGCGGGGCCGGCGACAGGCGGAACTCGCCCGTGAGGTCGGGATTTCGCCCGCCTACCTTAATCTGATCGAGCACAACCGCCGTAGAATCGGGGGGAAGCTCGTCGTCGATATTGCCCGGGTGCTCGACGTGGAGCCCAACCAACTGACCGAGGGGGCCGAAGACGCGCTGCTGGCGGCATTGCGCGACGCCGCCGCGCGCGCCGGCGAGGCGGCCGGGCCGGAGCTGGACCGGGCCGAGGATTTCGCGGGGCGCTTCCCGGGCTGGGCGGGGCTGATCGCGGCCCAGGCGCGGCGGATCGAGGAATTGGAGCGGCTGGTGGAGACCCTGTCGGACCGGCTGGCGCACGACCCGCATCTTGCGGCCTCGCTGCACGAGGTGCTCTCGGCGGTCACGGCGATCCGCTCGGCCGCCTCGATCCTGACCGAGAACACCGATATCGACCCGGACTGGCAGGCCCGTTTCCTGCGCAACGTGGGCGAGGAAAGCCGGCGGCTTTCCGAGAGCGCCGAGGGGCTGGTGGCCTGGCTCGACGCCGGCGGCGATCTGGCCGACACGCCGCTGTCGCCGGTCGACGAACTGGCGGCGATCCTGGCGCAGACCGGCTATCATTTTCCCGACCTCGAACCGCCCGGTGTCGGTGTCTCGGTGATTGATGCGCTTCTGGATGGCGAGCTGCGCCTGCGCGATGCCGGGGCGCGCGAACTGGCGCGCGATATGCTCTACCGCTACCGCGACGATGCCCGGACCCTGCCGGCCTCGGCGTTCAAGGCATCGCTCGGCGCCGCCAAGGGCGATCCGGCCCGGCTGGCCGCATCCTTCGGTGTGTCGATCGCCGCCGTGCTGCGGCGGATCGCCAGTCTCAACCCGGAGGCGGCGGGGCTGGTGATCTGCGACGGGGCCGGGACACTGACTTTGCGCAAGCCGGTGGAGGGCTTCGCGTTGCCGCGTTTCGGCGGTGGCTGTCCGCTTTGGCCGCTTTACCAGGCTCTGGCCCGGCCATCGCAACCGATCGCCGCGGTGATCGAGATGCCGGGGCGTATCCCGAAGCGCTTCCTGTGCCGAGCGGTGTCGCTCCCGGTGGCGGGCGTCGGGTTCGACACCCCGCCGGTTTACGAAGCGACGATGCTGATTGAGCCGGTCGCGGGCGATGCCGTCGGGGGGCCGGTTGTCCCGGGGGGCAGCACCTGCCGGGTCTGCCCGCGAGAAACCTGCATGGCGCGGCGCGAACCCTCGATCCTGGGCGCGCAGGAAGCCTGAGCCCAGCCCATGGGTGGACCCGTGACGGGCGCCGCCCGCGCCTGTAGACTGTGCGCGGGGAGGGGGCACATGCCGGTCCGCCATATCGTTCTGTTCCTCGCGATCACCTTCGCATGGAGCTGGGGGTTCTGGGCCTTGCCGGTGTTGCTGCATCGCGGCGTCGCATTGCCCCCGGCGCTGGCGGACTATGCGGCCGCCGGCACCCCCGCGGCCTGGGGGCCGTTCATCGGCGCGCTGGTCGTGGCCTTCGCGCGCGGGGGCCTGGTCGGCGTTGGGGCGCTCCTGAAGATGGGGCTGCGTCTGCGTTTCGGTTGGCGCTGGTGGCTTGTCATCCTTTTCACCTTTCCGCTGCTTCTCGGCGGCTCGGTGCTTGCCGCCACGCTGCTCGGCGCGGACATCGCTCCCACCGAGGCGATGCTGAACCCGGCGATGATCCCGGTCGGCTTCGTCATCATCATGCTCACCGGCGGGCCGTTGCAGGAGGAGTTCGGCTGGCGCGCCACGCTGCTCGATCCGATGCAGGCGCGCTTCGGTGCGCTGGGTGCGAGCCTTGCCGTGGGCACGATCTGGGCGCTTTGGCATCTCCCGCTGTTCCATTTTCCCAATGAGGCCGCACCCTACTACGGGCGGCCGTTCTGGGGGCTGTTCCTCTCCGTCCTGATGATCTCGGTGCTGTTCACCTGGATCTGGAACCACACCGGGCGTTCGGTGGCGGCGATGATCCTGTTGCACACGATGTTCAACCTGAGCCACTGGGTCTTGCCCGCGGTCGAAAACGACACTGCGGCCCTCGTCCTGTTCGCCGCGCAGTTCCTGCTCGTTGCCGCCGTGGTCTTGCTGTTCGGACCGGCGCGGCTGGCGCGCGGGCCGGGATGAACGTGACCTGCCTTCGCGGGCTTTGACACTGCCGCCCGCATTGGGGATAGTCAGCGGACGCGGCCGGGGGACAAGGCCGGAGGGGAGGACATGGCGAAACGCGTGGTGATCGTCGAGGACGAGCCCAATATCATCGAGGCGATCAGTTTCATTCTCAGCCGTGACGGCTGGGACGTGACGGCCCATGCCAACGGCGAAACCGCCGTCGATGCGGTGCGCGCGGCCAAGCCGGATGCGCTGCTGCTCGACGTGATGCTGCCGGGGAAATCCGGGTACGACATCCTCAAGGAGCTGCGCGCCGATCCCGGCTTTGCCGAACTGCCGGTGCTCATGCTCACCGCCCGGGGCCAGAAGAAAGACCGCGAACTGGCTGATGCTCTGGGCGTGACCCGGTTCATGACCAAGCCGTTTTCCAACACCGAGCTCCTCGCGGCGCTGGGTGAGATCACCTCCGGCGGGGCCTGATCCTTGGCGGCGCCGCGCGAACCGATCTACCTCGGCCGCGAAACGTACCGCCGTCGCCGCCTGATCGATGCCGTCCGGCTCCTGCCGGTGGCCGGGGCGTTGTTTTTCCTTGGGCCCATCCTGGGCAGCGGCGCCGGACCGAGGTCCACGGCGCTCGGCGGGCTCTACGTGTTTGCGGTCTGGTTCGGCCTGATCATTCTGGCCGCTGTGCTCGGGCGCTGGCTTGCGGCCGCGCCCACGGGCGTTGGATCGGACCCGCTGGAAAACGACGTGCCCGACGGCGTCGAGCCGGAGCGCGAGGGTCGATGAACTCGAACCTCCTGATCTCGGTCAGCCTGGTTTACGTGGCGTTCCTGTTCCTCGTGGCCTTCGGTGCCGACAAATGGGCCCGATCGGATCGCGGCTCGTGGCTGCGCTCGCCGCTGGTCTACACCCTGTCGCTGTCGATCTACTGCACGGGGTGGACCTTTTACGGCGCCGTCGGCTACGCGGCGCGTTCGGGGTTGGAGTTCGTCACGATCTATCTCGGGCCAACGCTCGTGATGGTCGGCTGGTGGTGGATCCTGCGCCGTCTGGTTCGGATCGGGCGGGCGCAGCGGATCACCTCGGTGGCCGACCTGATCTCGTCGCGCTATGGCAAGTCGAACCTGCTCGGCGTGATCGTCACCCTTCTCGCGGTGATCGGGACGACACCCTACATCGCGCTCCAGCTGCAATCGGTGACCCTGTCGCTCGCGGTGTTTCGCGCCGAAGATGCCGGCGCGGTCGCTGCGGCCGCCGAGCAGCCGGGGACGGCGCTCTGGGTTGCCATCGGCCTTGCCGTCTTCACCGTGGTGTTCGGCACCCGCAATCTCGATGTGAACGAACGCCACCATGGCGTGGTCACCGCCATTGCCGTCGAAGCGGTGGTGAAACTGGTGGCGCTGCTTGCGGTTGGGGTCTTCGTGGTCTGGACACTCGCCGGCGGCCCCTCGGACGTGGCGCGCATCATCGAGGAATCGCCGATTTCGGCATGGCAGATCGACGGCGGGCGCTGGGCGGCGCTCACCTTCCTCGCCGCTGCGGCCTTCCTGACCCTGCCAAGGATGTTCCACGTACTGGTGGTGGAAAACGTCGACGAACGCCAGCTCGCCACCGCCTCCTGGGCCTTCCCGCTCTATCTGTTCCTGATGAGTCTCTTCGTGGTGCCGATCGCCGCGGTCGGGCTCGCCCGGCTCCCCGACGGCGCCAATCCGGATCTCTTCGTGCTGACCCTGCCGCTCGCCGAGGGCCGTGACGGTCTTGCGATGCTGTCGTTTCTCGGTGGCTTCTCTTCGGCCACCTCGATGGTGATCGTCGCCGCCATCGCGCTTTCGACGATGGTGTCGAACCATATCGTCATGCCGCTCTGGCTGTCGTTCCGGCGCGGCGGGGCCTCGATGTCGGGCGACGTGCGCAACACGGTGCTGATTGCGCGGCGGGTGTCGATCGGCGGGGTGCTGGCGCTGGGCTACCTGTATTACCGCTTCTCGGTCGGCGGCGAGGCGCTGGCGGCGATCGGCCTGATTTCCTTCACCGGGATTGCGCAGGTTCTGCCCGCGATGCTCGGCGGGCTATTCTGGCGCGGGGCCACGCGGATCGGGGCGGCAGCGGGGCTTGTCGCCGGGTTCACGGTCTGGAGCTACGCGCTGTTTCTGCCCTCGTTCGGGGCGACGGTCTTTTCGCCGGAGCTGATGGCGCAGGGGCCATGGGGGGTCGACTGGCTCCGTCCGCAGGCGTTCTTCGGTATCGAGGGGATGGACCCGGTGGTGCATGCGCTGGTGTGGTCGATGGTGGTCAACACCACGCTGTTTTTCATCTTTTCGCTGATTTCGTTCCCGACGCCGCTTGAGCGGCTTCAGGGCGCGCAGTTCGTGAACGTGCTGGAGCACGCCCAGGCCGGCCGCGGCTGGACGCGTGGTGGCGCCGAGGCAGAAGACCTGCTGATCATGGCGCAGCGCATCATGGGGGGTGGCGAGGCGCAGGCGCTGTTTCGCAACGAGGCGGCGGATCAGGGAAAGTCTGGTTATCTGCCTGATACAACGCCTGAATTCCTTGAGCGTCTGGAGCGGGAGCTGTCCGGCTCCGTTGGGTCGGCCACGGCGCATGCGATGGTCGGCCAGATCGTCGGCGGCGCAGCGGTGTCGGTCGAAGACCTGATGGCCGTGGCCGACGAGACCCAGCAGATGCTGGAATACTCCTCCCAGCTCGAGGCGAAATCGGAAGAACTGGCGCGCACCGCCCGCAAGTTGCGCGAGGCCAATACCAAGCTCACCCAGCTGTCGGTCCAGAAAGACGCCTTCCTGAGCCAGATCAGCCACGAGTTGCGCACGCCGATGACCTCGATCCGGGCGTTTTCAGAGATTCTGCGCGAGGGCCCGCTCGAGGCCGAGGCCCAGCAGAAATACGCCGGTATCATTCAGGACGAGGCCACCCGGCTCACCCGCCTGCTCGACGATCTGCTCGATCTGTCGGTGCTTGAGGCCGGGCAGGGCGCGCTCAATATCCAGCAGACCAACCTGCACAACGTGATCGAACGGGCGGTGGCTGCGGCGGGCATCGCCGGCAACGGGCTGCGGCTCGGCATTCTGCGTGACACCACGCGTGAAGACGTCGCGATCGAAACCGACCCGGACCGGCTGGCGCAGGTGTTCATCAACCTCATCGCCAATGCCTGCAAATATTGCGATGCGACCGATCCGAAACTGACGATCTGGGTCAGCAAGCAGCGTGGCCGGCTGATGGTCGATTTCGTCGACAACGGGTCGGGCATTCCGCCCGAGGCCGAAACCGTGATCTTCGAGAAGTTCTCCCGGTTGTCGGACCACCAGAAGGCCGGTGGCGCCGGGCTCGGCCTCGCGATCTGCCGCGAGATCATGGACAAGCTCGGTGGCGCGATCGCCTACCTGCCGGGGCAGGGCGGTGCGGCGTTCCGGGTGAGCCTGCCCGACAAGGCCGACGGCGATGCGCGCGGGCCTGCACAACCCACATGATCTCAACCCTTCGTAAACCTTGAACTGCGACACAGGGAGGGTGCGAACCCCGGATGCGCAGATGAGTTTACAGGACGAACCCAGCACGATGCGGCGCAAGGCGGGCGCCGGGCGGCCACCGCCCGAGGTCGGCCGGATCACGCCGTCGAGGGCGCTGCGCATGGCGATTGCCCAGGCGGCGCAGGAAGTGGCCGGCCTGACCGCGTCGGCGGCAGTGGGCGAGGATGCACGCGTGTCGCTCTCAGAGGCGTGCGAGACGCTGCCTGATCATCCGCTGATCGCGCTGGTGGAGGGGCCGCAGGGCAGGTTCGGCCTCGTGGTGCTCGATCCGCAGACGGTTGGGGCGCTGATCGAGATGCAGACCACCGGGCGCGTGGTGCCCCGGCCGGCCGACCCACGCGCGCCGACGCGCACCGACGCGGTCATGTGTGCCGACTTCATCGACCGTTTGCTCGAGGTGTTCGAGCGACGCGTTGACGAAGCGGCGATTGACGCTGCCCCGGCCCTCACCGGCTATCGCTACGCCATTGCGCTCGCCGAAGCGCGCGCCATCCCGATGACGTTGGACGACGTTGCCTATCGGCAGTTCGGTGCGGACGTGGACCTGGGGCGCGGCGCCAAGGCCGGTGGTATCCAGTTGGTGCTGCCGTTCGACAAGCCGGGGCGCCGTGCCGGTGGGCCGAACAATGCGAGCGCGTTCAATCTCGCCCTGCAAGCCCTGGTGATGGACAGCCAGGCCGAGCTTCGCGCCACCCTGATGCGCCGCCGTATGCCGCTTGCGGAGGTGTCGGCCTGGGGTGTGGGCACGCGCATCGAGGTGCCGCGGGCGGCCCTGGCCGCGGTGGTTATCGAAGACGTCGAAGGGCGCGCGGTGGCCGAAGGACGGCTCGGCCGGGCGGCAGGTCATCGGGCAATTCGGCTCACCATCGAGGCCCCGGCGCGCGCCGCGCCCCCGGAACCGGGGGCCTTGCCGGACCAGGCGTCCCCGGCCGGGGCCGGGGAAAACCAAGCCGCAGCGCCGCCGCCGCCGGAAGCCGCGCACGGCCCTGCGGTCGCCAATGCGCGCCCGGCGCCTCCCGATCCGGGGCCGGACGAGATGGCTGCCATTCCGCGTCAAGACGCGCTGTCCGCCGGGTTCGGCCCATCAGTTTAGCACTCGCGCCGCTTGACCTGTGTCAAAGCGCATGCAGCGCGCGCGGGGGCACGATGTGTTGAACCTGAGGAGGACCCTATGGTCAACACCGCGAAATTCCGTACGATTCTGGAAAACCGGCGCGACGAGCTCACGGCCCGGTTGCGCGAGATCGACGAGGCCCTCGACAGTCACCAGTCGAAAGACTGGGAAGAACTTGCGACAGAACGCGAGGGCGACGAAGTGCTCGAGAGCATGGGCACCTCCGGCAAGGCCGAGATCGCGAAGATCCAGGCGGCGCTGCAACGCGTGGACGAAGGCGAATTCGGCTATTGCGTGAGCTGTGGCGAAGAAATCGCCGAGGAGCGGCTCGATGTGGTGCCGCATACCCCGTTTTGCCGCAACTGCGCCGAAAAACGCGGCTGACCGGAAACCGCCGGGCCGGTACCGGCCGGCTTGGGCAAGGAGGACCGATGGCATTTGAGGATATCAGAGCCGCGATCGACGTGCTCATGGAAGAAATCATCGCGCGCCCCGAGGATCGGCACATCCTGCAGGAACAACTGCGCGCCAAGATCGGTGAGTTGAAAGCGCTGGGCCTGCCGGTTCCGGCCGACCTGGCGCAGTTCGAAGACGATCTGTCGGATGACGATGCCGACGACTTCTTCGACAACATGCCGGTCTGACGCGCCGCGCCGCAATTGCGCTTTGAACTTGGCCCGCCGCGGCCTACACTCTCGCGGGAATTGTGCACTCCGTGAACGGTGGCGCCCCGGTTCGGCAGGGGCGGGAAGGCAGGATGGGTCAACAGGTTCTCTACAACGTGCGCGAGGGCGTAGCCCAGCTCACCGTCGATAATCCGCCTGTCAACGCCCTGACGCAGCCGGTGCGCGCGGCGCTCTTGACCCATTTGCAGGCTGCGATCGACAGCCCCGATGTCGGGGCAATCGTGATCCTCGCCCAGGGCCGGACATTCCCGGCCGGTGCCGATCTTCGTGACTACCAGCAGCACGCGCTCACGCCGTCGCTCGCCGACGTGTGCACGCAGATCGAGGCCGCGCCCAAGCCGGTTCTGGCGGCGATTCACGGCACAGCGCTGGGCGGCGGATTCGAGCTTGCCCTGGCCTGCCATTTCCGGCTGATCGACGCCGGCGCGCAGCTTGGCCTGCCCGACGTCGCGCTCGGACTGGTGCCCTCGGCGGGCGGTTCGCAACGTCTGCCGCGCATCGCTGGCGCCCGCGCGGCGCTCGACATCCTCCTTTCGGGGCGCCCGGTGACGGCGGAGACGGCCGTGGGCCTCGGCCTCGCCGACAAGGTGATCCAGAAAAACCTCGCGCGCGCGGCATTCGGCTCGGCGCGCAACTTCGCGACCGACGGGGTGCCGCCGCGGCCGACGCGGGCGCGAAGCGAGGGGTTTGCGGCTCCGCACGATTACCTCGACGAAGTCAGGACCCGACGCGAGCAGATTGCCGATGACCCGCGCGCCGCGATGCACCGGGCCGTCGATCTGGTCGAGGCGGCGCTGCTCTTGCCGTTCGAGGCCGGGCTGGCCATGGAGCGTGCGTTTTTTGAGGATCTGGTGGACAGCGATCAGTCACACGGGTTGCGTCACGCCTTCCTTGCCGAACGGCGCACGACGCGGATCGCAGAGGTCACGTCGCAGAAGCCGCGCCAGGTGCGCCGGATCGGGGTGGTCGGCGGCGGGCGACTTGGGGAGGGGGTCGTGCGGGCCTGTCTCGCAGCCGGGCTCCCGGTGACGCTCATCGAACAATCCGACCACGCGCTGGATGCGGCCCGGCGCCGGATTGGCGAGGGGCTTGCGCGCGACGTCGACCGAGGGCGGCTTCCCGACGCGCGGCGCGACGCCCAGCTCGAAGCGCTGACCGTGGGAACGGACCCCGAGATGCTCGCCGCGGTCGACATGGTGATCGAAGCGGTGACGGAAGACGCCGAGGCGAAACGGGCGGCGTTTGGCCAGATCGGGGCGGCGACCGGGCCTGGCACGATTGTGGCCAGCGCCGGTCTCGGGCCGGATCTCGCGGCGCTCGGTGTGGCCGCCGGACGACCGGAAGATGTGATCGGCATGCGGTTCTTTGCACCCGCCCACCGGGTGCGTCTGGTCGAGGTGGTGGCCTTGCCCGCTGCCAATCCTGATCTTGTGGCCACCGGTGTTGCCGTGGCCCGCGGACTTGGGAAGATCCCGGTGATCCCCGGCGCGGGCGGGACCAGCCTCGCGCTTCCGGTGTTCTCGGCGCTGTTCACGGCCGCGGCCGGGGTCCTCGCCGCCGGCGCGACTCCGGTCGAAGTCGACACCGCGCTGCGCGACTACGGTTTTGCACTCGGCCCGTTGCAGCTTTGCGATCTTGCCGGCCTCGACAGGCTCGCGGCGCTGGGCTGGCCAGGGCTCGGCGGCGTGCTGCTGGCTGAGATGGTGAATGCCGGGCTCATCGGGCAAAAGGGCGACCAGGGGTTCTACACCTATACCCAGGGCCGCCAGGCCGCGAACCCGACGCCGCAGATGGCCGAGATAGCGATGGCGCTGAGGGCGAAGAGCGGCCTCGAAGTGCAGACACTGACGCACCCCGAGATGGCCGAACGCGTGGCGCTGGCGATGGCGAACGCGGGCGCCCATCTGGTGGCGTCGGGGGTCGCCCGCCGCCCGTCTGACATCGATGCCACGATGTTGACCGGGTTCGCCTATCCGCGTTGGCGCGGCGGGCCGATGGAGGTCGCGGACCGGACCGGGCTTTTGCAGACGCGCAACCGGCTGCGCGAATTGGCGCAGGCCGGGCAAGCGAAGCTGTTTGCGCCTGCGCCGTTGTTCGACGAGTTGATCAAGAATGGCCTCAGCTTTGACCGGCTGAACGCCCGAAAGGGTATCTAGGCCGGTCGGTCAGGCGAGGATGACGCCGACCACGACCATCATCAGCCCGATGGCCGATATGGCGAATGCGCCCATGTTGAGGGGCATGGCATTGGCCACGGCCGCCCGCAGCGCCGCATCGTCGAGCCCGGCGCGCTTGGCCTTGATCACGCGCATCATCGACACGACGAGGCCCACCAGCCCGAGTCCTGCAAGGATTGCGCCAACGAAAACGAGCCAGTCCATCTGTGCCTCCATTGCCTGAGCGCGGGGTAGCGCGGGGCGCAGGCCGCTGCAAGCCCCCTATGGCCCTTGAAGGCCCGCGCGCACGCGGCTAGCAAGGGCCGGTGCAACCCCGGAGGAACAGATGGCCACGCTCGACGACGACACTTCCAAACCCGACAGCTACCGCGTCACCGCCGACGAGCTGCGCCAGTTCATCGAGCGTTTCGAGCGGCTCGAGTCCGAGAAAAAGGACATCGCCGACCAGCAGAAAGAGGTGATGGCCGAGGCCAAGGCGCGCGGTTACGACACCAAGGTGATGCGCAAGGTGATCGCGCTGCGCAAGCGGGACCGCGACGAGATCGCCGAGGAAGAGGCGGTTCTGGAAATGTACAAGGAAGCGCTGGGCATGTGAGCCCGCCGCGCCCGGCGCTCAGGCGGTGAGCACCGTCACGCCGGGCATGCGCCCGATCTCGATGAGGTCGTCGTCGTAATTGGCGGTGAACTGCTCGATGATTTCCGGGGTCCAGCCCGGCAGGTCGATCTCCTGTTCGACCTCGTCTTCCAGCGCATACTTGTCGAGAAACGCCGCGAGCACCCGGCGACGCTGGATTTCGGTCGCCGGCGGGTGGCTCTTCAGATAGACCCGCAGACGCTTGATCCCCTCGGGGGCCATGATCTTGGCGAGGATGTCGAAGTCACCTTTCATCGGAAAGGCTTGTTCCAGCCCACAGATCTCGTGCATCACCTCGGGCCAGATCAGCGGCGTATCCTCGTTGCACCATACTGTGATCGGGGCGTCGGGATTGTGTTCCCTGATATCGAGGATCACGTCCGACCAGACCAGGGTGTCGGGGTGGATGCCGGCGACATAGTCCTCGAACGGATCCCGATCGACGATATGGTGCATGGCCGGGATGTAGGTTGCCGGGTCGCGCACCGCGATGAAGAACTCGACCGGGTTGTTCGGGAACAGGTTGCGCAGCGCCGCGGAGTTCTTCCCGGCATTGCGGTAGAGGTAGCCGTTCTTGAACGCGTTGACGTGGTTGGCGAGGAAATTCTCGTGCGACAACACCAGCCGTTCGGCGTCATCGCTGTCGAGCACGCTTTCAAACAACACGTCCTGCGCGTTCTGGTCCGCCGGTTCGCCCTTCAGCTTGCCCAGAATGTCGCGGATCACCGGCCGGTACTTGCGCGGGCCGGGCACGATAATACCCTGATTTTTCAGTGCCTTCTGGTTCTTGATGAGGGATTTGACAAGCTGGTCCTCGTCGGTGCAATGGGCACCGAGGTGGATGGATATGCGCATGGACTGCATGGGGGCGGGGCGCTCTCGCTCTATCTGTCGTAACCTCGAGGCCAATATACCGGGTTTCACAGCCAGATAAACCGGATATAACCTGCGGCTATGACCGACGAAAAGACTCAAGTTTCAGCCCCGCGGTTGTTCCCTGGACGGCCGAGCCTGTGGTCGACGGGGGCTCTGCTGATCGGGCTTGCGGTGGTCGGCCCGATCCTCGCGGTTCTGTGGATGGCGTTGAATCCCGAGGAGAATGTCTGGCCGCACCTGATGTCGACCACGCTGCCGCGCTATCTGGTCAACACCGGGGTGATCGCGGGCTCGGTGGCGCTGCTTGCCGCGATGGTGGGCACCGGCGCGGCCTGGCTGATCGCGATGTATCGGTTTCCCGGCGCACGGGTGCTGGAATGGCTGTTGCTGTTTCCGCTGGCGATCCCGGCCTATGTCGGGGCCTATGCACTGGTCGATTTCCTCGAGTATTCCGGGCCGGTTCAGACCGGGCTGCGCGGCTTGATGGGCT